>Ga0209591_10002390_pt1 | contig 22537 bp, 32 predicted proteins | sample MAT01_FD_187207 | JGI IMG/M metagenome (GOLD analysis project Ga0209591, IMG submission 187207) | Freshwater microbial communities from Lake Fryxell liftoff mats and glacier meltwater in Antarctica - MAT-01 (SPAdes) (version 2) | ecosystem: Environmental > Aquatic > Freshwater > Ice > Liftoff... | reverse complement strand
ACGCGGAATCCTTGCAATACAAGCATTCTGAGACTCTTTACTCAACACGGTATTAAACCTGTATTATTTTCGAGGTCAGACCACAAAAAACGCCCAAGCAATTTTGGGCGCTTCCAACTTAAGGATACAGGTTAATACCGAACAGAGAGCGGAATAGATTTAATACCCTGGGATGCAATCTTGGAAAGGCGATCGCAAAAAGCCTCCCAACCTCCCCGATTCCTCAACACGATACACCCAGCAGACCCTGGAACATTTGCATCAAAGTGGATGCCTAGTTCGGATCGAATACCACCCGCGCCATCAGATACTGGGTCGGGAGTAATGTGAAAAAAATCTCCTTCAATCCCACGAGTATTTAAATGGTAAGGAGTCGCAGGTATCCGATAATTGAGCCCCGACGGAATCGGGCCTCGCCCTCGTGCCCACTGATCACCCGGCTGCTGCCATCCGGGACAACCTGATGTAGCTCGGTAGACAATAATACTTCCGTCGGGGTACGCGAGATCTAAAGTGCCTTCGATTAAATCGTCAGCCACAGCTAAAGACATCCTGAAAAGTAAAGAGTGATTCATTTTGATTTTGATGGATTTACCACTTTGGAGAAGGAGCCAAGAGTCCGCCAAGGATCGAGAAGGATGCGACCCCTAGAGCAACTAACTGTTCGGGAATTTCGCCGGATTTAAGAGCTAAACTTACCGCGCCAAACGAAAAAATCAGAGCACTCAAACTGATCGAAAAAATAACGACGCGATATGAGAGCTTGTCCATTTAGAAACCTGCATCCTCATTGTCGTAATCCCGTTGTAATTGCTCGTCCAAATTTTGGGAGCTATCACGAATTTCGTATCCCATCTTCGTTGCCAAAAATTTTTCGATGTCGCTTATAGCCCCTCGTAGAATTCTCACGAGATTTTTAACAGTGTCGATTCTCTTCTGATTTAGAGCCAATCGCTTCAACACCTCCTTGTTCACTTGCATGATTGAAAGATTCATTGAAATGATACTGAGTGAAGCTACAAGAATGGTCAACAGTTCAATCTTTTTTTCCATATCAACCTATTTTCGTGTGTGACGCTAGCAAAACACCGGCCTTAAAAAATAGAACCGCCGTCGGCACGGTAGAGCTGACGGTCTCGTCAATCTGCAAACACCTTGGGCTTTTCAGTACCTCAATCTGACTCCATTCACAAGCCACATAAGAGTCTTTCCCACCATCGTAAACACCCCATCGCCGGAGACCAAAAGGTTTAGCTTGCCAGTGTAATAAACAGAAACTGCCTTGAAGGTTAAAGCGTTGAATTATGGGATTAAAATCCAAGGCTAGTTTAAAGTCTGGCAAGTGTTCGTAGGTAACATCAAACCGCCCACGCGAAACTTTTTCAATTTTCTGAGACAGCATAAATTCGTGCGTGAAACGAAGAACTCGGGTTTATCAATAGTCGCATTGGGAGCAAATCATTTCTATAGAGAGCCCTTGGAATGGGAACCAAATCAATTGTATTGATAGACCCCTCAAACATTGCACACAATCGCTCTACCAAAGGAACAGACTGGATGCGAGAGAATAGCGCTACGGCAACCTCTACGAATTCCCCCGTACTTGTGTATTCCCCAGTGTCATCACTTTGAAATACTAAAAACAGCGTGTTCAAGGGAAACCAATCGGTGTAAGTTGGGGTTGCTGTAGCGATTGTTTCATCAATGATTGTCGTTAATATTGCCGGCATTACGGGATATGGTTTTCACCTTGGTACATTAGCGCCAAGGGTGATGGAGGGACAAGAAAAGAGCTTGCGGAAACATAATCCCGAATTTCCTTAATTTGCTCCAATTGATTCGCATCGCCCGGAGCGTAGGGAATGAGGACTTTATATTCGCTTTGTCCTGAAAGGTTCGTTGGCGAACCAAAACAAGCGGAGACATACCGAGGATCAGACTTGCCAAGCCTGTCAATCGTGGGGTTATTTGTCAGCACTTGACGCGCCAACAATAATGGAGTGACAGGGGTTAATTGATTGCCATCATCGTCAAAGTATTTTCGTTGATTGATTAGCGCATCATCTAAGTTGTCTTGTGTGTATCGAAGTTTTATGTCATTACCTCGAACCGTTTTAAGCGTCTTAACCTTGTCAACGCTATTCACAATCAACGCCTATGCAAGCAATCGTCAAGTCGTCTTCCATCCCCGTTTTTTCCAGCAATTCCTTTGCTTCTTCCTCTGAATCAAAAGACAAGAAATCACACTTTCCTGGATGCACGCAATCCGTCTTGGCTTCGCGAAAGTCTATCCATACAGGGGTGATGCCTGATGCCCGATAGCTTAAGGAATTAACCCCTGAGAGGCTTAAACGACCGTCAATAATCTCCGTCTTCAAAAATATATACCGCATCACAAGCGCCTCAGTAAAGAATTAGAAACAGATTCACCAAAGCCCTTGACGAGAATTATTTGGGGATTAGCTAGCAAATCATTCCAGAATACTTGCCAATCTGAAGTGCCGGGTTTGAATGGGTAAGAAATTTTGAGTTTTCGCCCATTCCCCAAGGTTAGCACCACATATCTCGGAGAAACCTCGGCGAGGCATGATTGCCTAAATTGCTGTAACAAGCCAGCTAAAGAGTTTGGGATTATCCCGGATGGGATGGCTTCCAAGCTCCTTATTTGCTGGAGCGATCGGAGGTCATTACCAACATAAGCGACTTCCATCGTTAAATAGGGAACGACCAACCCAATATCGGTAAGATACTGCGGAACAACCAACATTCGTTAAGGAAAGAATCTGCTAAATCGGTTATCCGATTCGCCGTAGTATCGCAAACACAAAGTTTGCGGGTTTGTAACCAGTCCAACCCCAATGCCGCGAATATCGGCAGCATCATCATCCGCTACGGGGACAATCATTTTTCGAGTCGGATTTTGGAGGTTAGTTGTCAATATGTCAATGACATACCTTCGAGCGTCTGTATTAGTAGCACCCCCACATCCTGCGGGCAAAAGAGTTCCAAGCGATGTACCGATCACCACGGCATAAGGCGAGAAAGGAAGATTAGTAGCTTGGTTCGTATTCATTCGCACCCCTTCGGCGAAAGTTCGACCAGAATCGCTCTCGTACTGAATAAAAGCGCTGAAAATAGGATTTTTCAACCCTGTGGTGGGGCGCACATCAATACCTGGGGCGGGGACAACCGTTCCGGGGCGCAATTCCTGATCCAGTCTTTTCCACTCCTCTCCGATCAGGCCGACGCAAGCAATCGTCCCACTCAGTCCTGCTTGCAAAATTCCTCGAAGGCTCCCACCCAAAGCTATTAATCCGGCACGTGTGGGAATCGGTACAGAAATACTAGCTCCAGTCGAGAATATAAATTTGAGGCGGCGAGGCTCAAATACCTTCCCAGTTTCGCAGGCAACCTTTTCCCCAGGAGTCAATTGAGTTGCTCCTATAGCAGCGAGGATTTCGCTTACTGTCGCATCAGTCATGCCAGGAGGTCGGTTGAATCTACCTTTGTACGGAGTAAGGACACCTGGGGCATTGCGATCCGCAACATAATTGGTACCTCGGAAACTAACGAAATCAGTAGGCATGGTAGTTATTTAATAGTTGCTAAACTTCGGAAGCTAATTCCTGTCCTGTCGGTTGCAAATCGAAAGAAAGAGAATACGATTGCCGTAAAACGCCGGGAGCGACATTTATGCCGGCAGCGATCGCCGGATTGGGCTTTGTAACAGTCGCTTTGGTTGGGCGCGCTGCCGGGGCCAGGGCTGCTAATTGGGTGTGCGTGCGATCGACAATTTGCCGAATCACTTCCATCCCGTTACCTGTGGAGGCATTCGCTTCAGATGGAGAGAGACCAGGAAGAGAGGCAATGGGGATGCGAATTTCGCTTGAAGTAGTGTCGAATGTGTATCCTGCGAAAATGTCGATCGGTGAAATTTGCATAAATCAAGTGATTTCGTTGACCTTTAAAGCCTAACGAAAAGCAGCGTTTATGTCCGTTTTCTGGAGCGAAATTTGCTCGTCGGGTTTAAAGGTAAAAGCAAAGCGACGACACCCACCAGACAAGCCCTACAAGAGGCGGACTTGTCAGGTAAAATAAATAAAGAAATAAAGAAATAAAGGTGGCAAAATGAACAAAGTCCAGATGACCATCTCGATCAGCGCCGACGTTCACACCCAGCTAAAGATACTCAGTGCTACCCAAAAAAAGAAGATGTGGGAGATCGTGCAGCAAAGCATCGAAACCTATTTAGCGAACCAACAAGCTGAAAACAAATAAATAAATAAATAAATATTTTTAACTGTATAAACAGTTGTTGCAAGTCCGTATCTAGCGGGCTTGTTTTTTTTAGAATCTAGCAATGTAACAAATGATTGAGTTGCGAGTCGAATCCGGGCCACAACAGAAGGTGAGAGAGATGTAATTGAGAAGGCGAGACCGGAAAAACCATCGCACATATTATCCCGCTACACGATACAGCTCGGCAGGAACACCAAGCGAGCCGTCAGATTGTATTTCGATAAAAGCTTACTGTGCAAAGTATTTTCTAAGCAAATCTCAAGTATTGAGATTACTGAGAAAAAAAGCTTTGTGTGCAGTAACTTTCAAAAACAAACTATTCATTTCAGACAAACAACCGGAGGATTAATGGCCGCTATTTACAACCTAAATCCAGTACAAGCCCAGCAACCACCACAAAGTCGGCAAGGGAAAACTCCTACGGCTGTAGCTGTTACGACAACGGCGGCAGTAGCTTTACCTGCGAATACAAATAGAGCAAATTTTTCCCTTTTCAATGTAGGGCCAGGAACACTACTCTTGCGGGAAGGAGCTACGGTGACAGCAGCGGCTTATGAGGTGATGATTCCGGCGGGATTCCACTGGAATTCGGAGCCGAGTAATTATAGGTACACGGGAGCAATCAGCCTCATAACAACAGCGGGGACGGCGAGTGTGATGATTTCTGAATCCATTATTGGCTAGGGAAAATGGGGACTTTAAGTAACCTGAATGGAATTACGGAGCCACAGATTCCAGCAAGTATCGCGAGAGATGCAGAGGTAGCATCGGCGATCGCAGCACATAATATCGCTGATTGGGCTCACATCGAATACCTTTGGAGAGTCTTCCTGCCTCGCGATCGAGGCGGCCATTATGTGGGTTACATAACGGACACAGAGGTGGCGAGTTTGATTGCAAATCACACTACTGCCGTCGATCCGCATCCAGGGTATCTGACACAAACCGAGGGGGACGGACTATACAGGCGAAGCGCTGTAGCACTTACTGACGCGGATATTCCGACTGCTATTGCGAGAGATGCAGAGGTGACAAGTGCGATCGCAAATCACACTGCTGCCGTCGATCCGCATCCAGGGTATCTGACACGAACCGAGGGGGACGGACTATACAGGCGAAGCGCTGTAGCACTTACTGACGCGGATATTCCGGCTGCTATTGCGAGAGATGCAGAGGTGACGAGTGCGATCGCAAATCACGCAGCAGCAATCGATCCGCATCCTACTTATCTCACTCAAACCGAGGGGGACGGACTATACAGGCGAAGCGCTGTAGCACTTACTGACGCGGATATTCCGGCTGCTATTGCGAGAGATGCAGAGGTGACGAGTGCGATCGCAAATCACGCAGCAGCAGCAGACCCGCACCCGGTTTATATTAAATGCGCTCGAATAAACGTCCCTGTAACTTACAACGGAACTAACTTAATCCAACAATTTCTAGGATTCCATTCATCACAAATTTTGGGTCTTACCGCAACTTGTCATATGAGTGGCCCTTCTCAGAACTGGGTTATTCCGCCTGGAGGATATGCAAACGGTGTTCCACCTATCCCTGGATTGCCAAGTCAACAAGTTCAAACAGTTGAATCAAATGATTATTCATTGGCTGCTGGCTCTAGTGCAGTACAAATTATTCTGCGACAGGGCGCTTTTAACATTGGTCAAGTAATGACTTTCAAGATTCTTGCTTGGCACGAATAATTGACAGATCTAAGATGCGTTTCCCATGATCTAACCCAAGCTGATGGGGATGGGTTGAAGAGTAAAAATTTATTGCCGACAGTAAGCAATGCCTAGCGAACCATTATTCACTAACTTCTTCGGTATCGGCGCAACCCAAACTGCTACTCAAATCATCATCCTAAAAAGTGACTTGATCGCACCCGTAGGGTTAGTCCCAAGCTACGAGTTCACCCCAATCCTAGAAAATCGCGCCGAACAATCGGGACTAGCTATGCTCCTGAGATGGTTAAGGAACCAAGATCAGAGTAGCGACTCACAATTCGTGATTAGCCCATTTGAGCAAAGCTTGGAATTTCGATTTAGCAAGTGGCAACGAAAATACACTTGCACAATCGAAATTTGGCAAGACGATACTCTTTCAACACTCCCTAACCCCAACCTAATCTAATGGCGATCGACAAACCTTTAACCACTTTCTTCGGAGTCGGGGCAACGCAAACCATAACGCAAGTTACCTTTTTAAAAGCTAACTTAACGAGCAGTCGAACACCACCCGCATTCGTCCCGCTGACTGGTACAGATACCAATACGTCTGAGTCAACATTTCTGAGCTTATTTTTACGAATCTGGGAAAACCAAGATACCAGCCAGGATAGTCAATTAGCGATTTTCGGCCCCGATGTTGCGCTAGTGGAGGTCGTCTCCGACGGCGTAGCAAAACCTTTTGAGCAGTACATTTTTCAAGTTCGCGTACTTGTTCCAAAAGGTCAATCAATGCCAAATCCCAACTTAGTATAGGAAAACAAAAATGGCAGGAGCTTTTACGAATCAGCCACGAACGACACCAATTTACGATCCACGACAAGCGGCTCAGTTAGGGAACGGGGATTTTAGTTCTCTTGGTGGCGCTGGTGGTGGCGCTAGTGGTGGCGCTGGTGCGAACGGGACGAGTGGAAGCACTCACCTTCTTGGTGGCGGGATGGGTCATACCACCATTTACGCAGTAGCCCAATCGGGACAACCGAAAATAATGAATCCCAAAACAGGCGAATTTTACCCCGCGGGCTATATCCCCGAAATTCAAGATCCAAATACTCACGAAGAATGGAGACCCGGCCAGGATTTAGCGCAGGTAAGAAAACTCACCGATGCTGAATTTGCGGAAGCGGGTTGGAAGGCAATCGAAACGGTAGTTCGGCCGGCAGAACAATCGTTGGCAAACCTGTACGACAAAGGAATGAAAGGACTATCTGGCGCAAGACAAAGAGCTGCTGATGGAGTAGCAGGAAGTCTTTACGGGAAAGACAATTCAAAACTCAAAGCCGGGGAACAACAAGTCCTTGACCAAGGGAAAAAAATCCTCGGACAAGCTCCTCAAGCCGTTCAGGGTGCGTTAAGCTCTGGGAGAGAATGGGCGGGGCAAGGGATAGGAACATTACAGGGAATACCGCCATCAACAGCACCACAATTACCCAGAATGGGCGGAATGACCTCAGCACTCACGTCTAAGTCCCCAGAGCGACCTGCTGTCAGACTTCCTAGTGCTGGCATTCCGCAGCAAAGTGCTCCGATGACGGGGGGAAGCGCTCCGCGTATGACGCAAAGGTTGAACTAATGGCTATCGAAATGCCGGATAGAGTTGCACAGGTTGCAGCAAGAATAACCGCAGCGACTCCAAGTCAAGAGGCCGTTTTATATACCCCTAGTACAGCCTCTGTACTCAGCACGACTATCAATTACCAAGGGTATATGGCGGTAATTCGGTGCGCGTCTTACTTGGATTCGATAACAGAAACTTGGGTGCCAATTGATGACCCAGCGGATACGACAGCGAGGCGCGAGCAAAAGGCACAACTGTTCCGCAGTAACCACAAGAAAGGACTGCAAATATTATTAAGAAGTCCGACTAATCAGGATTTTGAAGTTGGCATGATCGACCTATTCAATGTCAAGCCAATTTTCCTAACTGGGATGAATGAATACTTTACCGACTTGGAATTTTACGGCATTAAGTTCGGATGGAGGATTGTAGCGAAAATGGTTGACAGAGGACACGGATTATTGGCGAACAATACAGGAGCGGGGCAACAGAATGATTGGCTTTCAATCACGGGATTTGTTGTGGAAAAATCATCATTTCTACAAGACCACAACAACGTTGTCTACAATTACATCACCTAGACTGCGGAGGATGTACGCGCCGATGGAATCACTGCAAAGGGCGGAGGTTCGAGCCTTTGATTACACACTCAAACCTTTAAAGAGAAGGCGATATGAGTAGGATTTCAGACTGCTCGAACAATCTCAATGGCCCGGCTAGCGGTGCAGCGGAGGCTCTCGGCGAGGAATCGTGCCAAACAATCACCGTCGGAACTAGCTCGACAACTCTTGTCAGTGCGAACGTAAATCGGCGGATATTGAAGGTTTATGTGCAGTCGGTTTCGGTTCCGAGTATCGAGGTTTGGATTCGGCTAGGGTCGGCAGCAACAGCATCGAATACTGCACACCCGCTATTCAATCGTTACTTGCTAATTGAGGAGGGGATTGAAGGTAGGGGGAATGTGACGGCCATTTGCGTGGGCGGGACAGCACAGGTGAGAGTTTGCACTATCAATAGGATCTGAGCATGAGAAGGAATGCGTTATCAGCGACGGAGGCTATTCGGTATTCGCGATCTATTGGCAATATAGGTTTGCATCAAAATATGATCACGCCTAACAATTCTTATAGAGGAATTGGATATGGGGCGGAAGCAAGTATTATCCAGGAAAATGGAAGGAATACATTCGGAGTAATTGCAAAAAAACACAATCCTTTTGAAGTTTTCGAGGAGTGGCAAAAACAAGGGTGGGGTGGTAGTGAAACGCTAGGGTGGGGTGGTAGTGAAACGCCAAGCTGGGATTCCATCGAATCCAACTCTAACGACATCACCGATCCTATCGAGAAATTCTATCGGTCGATAAAATGAGCTTCAAATCGTCAGTCAAATATATCTTTATAGAAGTGACAAGGCACGCAGTAACCAATGCACTAGATTTACCTCCCATGCCGTGGGCACCAGGTCTATCGGGATTCACAACGGCACTAGGGACAGGAAGGAGATGTTCTAAAACCTCGTTAAGGTGTAACAGTCCAGCACCGGATGGAGGGATATGGGGAGCAACCGCGGAGCCAAACAGAGCTTTTCTACGCACGGTCAAATATCCGACAGGTCAAACAATCTGCGGAGCGCAACCACAATGGACACCGGAGACCACCATTTATACGGATCAAGCTGACGTATTTGTAGCTACATCTTCTCACAATTTCACTGACTGGAGGAGAGCCTTCGTGAGAGATCCACCACTAGAAACAGCAAAAGGGACATGGGGAATAAGCGATATTTGTGCATTCGATCAAGCAAGGCAATTAGTACCAGATCCATACATTAGTGGCGAAAAAAGCAACAAAAGCCTTGGCAAATCCTCACCACCGCCAAAAAGGGAAAAAGAAATGTGCTGTCCTTGTGATGTCATTGCGACGATGATCGAACGAAATATGGCGGAAAAAGCCCGCCAGTCAGAGCTTATGAAAAATCATATAGATCAGCGATTTATTGAGGCGCTGAAAAACATAAATCAGCAACTAGGAGCGATACAGGTCGACCTCGATCTAGATCCCGTAATCCAGGAAATCAGGCAAGTTCGCACCGACTTGTGGAATGGGGTTGGAGGGAAAGATTAATGCCAGCCCCTGCTTTCCTGCTTCCAATCATCCCTGCCATAATTAAAGCAAAAGTCGCTGTTGCCGGGGCAGCTACTGCGACCGGATCAAGCAAAGCAGCAATAACGGCTGCTAGCGTCGCAAAAACCGCGACAATCGTAGTCGGAGATCACATAAAATACGCAACAACTAGAGAAATAGTAACAGGCGTAGCGATCGGAGCCGGTGTCAACTTGGGGCTCGCAGGAACCGTCGCAACATTCCGCGACAAGCCCAGAACAGGAGCTAGTGACCCCAGAGACAATGCAAGCTTCAACCCAAGTACCGCCAGATCTAAAGCTGGGGGAGCTAGTGACCCCAGAGACAATGGGAGTTTCAATCCCGACGCGATCGTAACGGGAGAAAGGAAAATAGGAAGAGCCGATCCTTTCGCGCCACTCGAACCACAATTCGAGCCTCCAAGTTCACAAGGAAATCCGCGATCGCCCATATTACAACCTCTGAAAACTCCCAAAACACCTCAGCCCAGGGGAGCATTGGGAATCGATACGAAAGGTGCTGGGGGACGGATAAATCTCGCACCAATCAACCCAGGAAACACGTCCGCACTTACGAAGCCGAAATCATTAGATCAGGTTTCAGAAGGTGGTGTGAACTTATTAACTCCAATTGTCGCTTTTCTCAAAAAGTTGGAATCGGACATCGAAGAGTTAAAACTCCAAAAATGTCCACTGCCAGAGTCAGACCCCTTGCTGAAAGAACTCGCCAAATTAATAATTCCTCTCGCTGGGATGATCGCGGCTATCCCGGAAACTTTCGAGTCGGGAATTGTAGATCCTATAATAAAAGCGCTCTTAGACTTATTGACTCCGATCGCAGATTTAACAGCCCTCAGTGCAGAGTCTTCGATAAAAAATCCACGAACCACCACCGAAGCCGTCGCAGAATTGTTAGGGCCTATCCTCCTGGTCACAACCTTAATAGGGGCCGCTATAGATCAATTGAGAAAATCCATGATTGGAATGTCGATGAAGACGACAATCCATATCCCTCAAGGCATGGCAGTCGCAGCTCAACTTCCAATAGGGTTGGCAACAGCAGCTCAACTTCCAATAGGGTTGGCAGCAGCAGCTCAACTTCCAATAGGGTTGGCAGCAGCAGCTCAACTTCCAATAGGGTTGGCAGCAGCAGCTCAACTTCCAATAGGGTTAGCAGCAGCAGCTCAACTTCCACAAAGCCATCAGGTACTAGCGATACTGCCACAAACTATTACGGCTACGGCAGACCTAACGGCAATCAACATAGACTTAAGAAAGATAAATATAGACCTACAAAAGACAAACATAGATTTAGGGAAAATCGACAGAACTGTAACGAAAGCGAAAGAAGACATAGACATAGACTTGAAGAAGATCACGAAAACTACAACGAAAACGAAAGAAGGGCTAGAAAAATGCTGCAATGAAATCAACGACAGGCTCAAGAAAAAGAAGAAAGAGGACGACGACAGATTTCCAGAATTCAAGAATGCAGGGGTAATCGAGTGCGACGGTTCAACAGTTAACTATGATTACACCGGCAATGGGCTAACAGGGTTAAACAAACAATTAGATGTAATCCTGGGCATAAATAAAATGCTCATCAAGAAAGTATGCGATATAGAATCGCCGACATTTACCTTCCCCGATATTTTTGGCGGCGGAACTTATGTGTGTGATGAAACTTTCGGCACTTACAATTATTCTGGAGTCGGCTTGCTAGGTATCCAGAGTCAGATTGACAGAGTGCTGGACTTCAACAAAAAGATATTAAATCAAGTTTGTGATATCGAAATCGAATTCCCGCTAATCCAGGGCGGGGGAACTTATGTATGCGATGAAACCTTCGGTACTTACAACTACTCTGGCATCGGATTGCTGGGACTGCAAAACCAGATTGACAGGGTGCTGGATTTCAACAAAAAAATCTTGGATGAGGTTTGCGACATTGATGTACCTGCATCCACTTTCCCCGATATTTTCGGTGGCGGAACTTACGCCTGTGGTAGCGACGTATTTGACAGCAGCTATTCTGGGGCCGGGTTCCTCGGATTGAGCAGTCAGATAGACAAGCTGACGGCAATCAGTACAAAAATTCTCGGCGAAGTGTGCGAGCCGGATGCAAAGATTTCCGGGGATATCAAATTCTTGGATTGCGAGGGCGGCACTCAGATTTTACTGTACAGCGGCGAGGGAATCATAGGCTTGTCGACCCAAGTACAAGCGCTGACAGAGCTAACCAAGCTAACTTATGCCGAGGCTTGCAAAACAGTTACTTGTGTACCGGTACAACCGGGAGATGAATTCGCAGAGTTCGACGTACCGAGACAACTCGTGCTGACGTGGGGGGAAGAATACCCAACCCAAAAAGGTAGTTTGTGGCACACGCAAATTCCAAATCCGCGAGAGGATTTAGACTGGTGCCGCGACTTCGACAACTTAATCTTTACGAAGGGCAATGTTTACGGCCGCTTACTGTGGGGGAATTCAAAAATCAAGTCTGGGATGCGATGTGTGGATGAGGACGAGGCTGAAAGAATCCTTGATTTGATTGCGCCGCTGTCAGTGTCAGAAGGAAAGATGCGGATCACGAAGGGCGGTGGGGTGAAGCTTAATCCGGCGGTGAGACCTGTGCGATGTGTTCGGGCTGCGATCGCGCAATTGGACACTGAGGGGTTGGCTGTGATGGTCAAATGCTTCGTGCCACCGATCGAGGGATGTCCGTAAAAAACACTAAAAAGCCTCGGTACCGTGTCGAGGCTTTTTATTGGCTAAGAGCAGAACGGAGACGAGCTTAGCGTCAGAAACGAGGTTGACGAGGGTTTCGCCTTGATCGCAAATCAATAATATTGAACCACATCAACCTCCAATGGATTCACTGATTTCTCGGAAAATCTCACGAGCTAAATCATAACTCGGATTGGAGCCGCTTCTAGTGATTCCGAATACCTCTTGAATAGTCCTGGTTTGAGTCCAGCCTGCGCGAATGCAAGCAACGATTACACCTCGCACCAGTGCAGTCATGTTGGCTGGATCTGCCTTTTTCCAGCCTTGCGGGATTGGATTGTCGGGATTGTGCGGTTGAAATGAATCGTTCAAAGAATTATCTAGCAACAGTACAGGTGGCTGTAAGTTGAATTATCCTACTATCTGAACTTTTTTATCTACAGATTTCTCCGGTTCAGATTCTTGTACTAATCGCATCAAAAGAATACACTCTTTTACATCATCCGACTCAAAAGTAAACCATTCCCCAATTTCTTGTAAATGGTTGAACTTCTTATGCAACTCCCTTTCATGTAAATTGACATTGCCAACATAAGCGTGATAAACGTACCTTATTCGGAAAGGACACCCCGTTTGAAGTTCTTTGATTCGATTTGGGACGTGATTTAAAGTCTTCCCAATCTTAAACTTTCCTGTTCCTAACGCAGTAACAAGATAAAGATATCCCGGTTGAACGTCTGTTACGGTCTTAAAACGAGCTAATTTTGAACTTGTCATTCTGCCAACTCCTTGAACTGAGAATAAGCGTCTGCCCAAGCCTTTGAACCTCCCTTTTTACAAGCCCAAAGACGCTCAACGATCTGAGTTTGATTCAGTTCACCGCGCAAACTTTTTATCAAACTTAGGGCTTGAGTCCGGTTCAGCAGTAGCGGGGTGTATTTTAGTTCAGCGTCGCCAGAAGTCTCATCAGAGGTAGGGTTCAGGGGTTCGGCAACTGATTCAATCGGTTCGGATACTTCGGCGAATTTGTCCAAATCAAACTCCATCCCCCACGCCCGTTCTAAGCATTCCGAAGCGGTGTTGGTACGATCGAGTGCAGCGCTCGGTGCGGTTGGTGCGATTGAATCAACTCGAAAGTCAGTTATCTTCCGATCGCACTTGGGCAACAATACCTCAATTACTTGGCTAGATTCGTATCCTTTAAATCTTCCCTTGCCCGAAGATTCAGATTTCAAGGTCTGTGGATTCGTTGTGGTTATTAGCTCCAGTTGTAAGGTCTTCTCAATTAGATTAGATAAGCCTGTAAGCTTCTTTCCGAAAGCTAACTGAGTGTTATTGTGAGCTAAAAAGGTACAGGGCATCTCTTGCTTCCTGCTTTTAGTTAAAGCCAGCTTGAAAAACTCTTCTAGCAAAACAGGGTCTAAGAAAATCTCGTAAGTAGTTATCTCGTCACAGATAAAAGCGATCGGCTCCAGTTGTGAACGCCATTCATCCTCACTCATTGACGACTGATTAAACGCCCTGTAACGCTGTTTGAGTTCCTCAATGTACCAGCGTATCTGTTTCTCTATGTCCTCAAATAAATGGTAGGATTCTGTGCCGACCCATTCACTACGATTAGAATCAGGATCGAGAACTATTAAGCGATACCCGGCTTCCTTCTTCCTTTTCGCTAACAATCGAGCCGTCCAACTTTTCCCACTTCCTTGATTGCCCCAAAGTAAAGAAGTTTCTCGAAGGAACATATCAAGATACTGATAGGCACCTTCGATCGCCCCCAATTCTTGCTGCTGTACTTTATCACCGGGGTTTGTCATTTCATCAAGCGTCCCTGGTTTGCCGTGAGTTAGCGCCGGCTGTTCATAATCTTGTGGTACGTAGCCGATCGCGTCCCTGAAATTCTGTTGCAGCCTCAGTGAGAACAAATCTACCTCTGCCTGTGCCTCCATCTGCTTTTTATTTAGTTCGGTTGATGCGTCAATCTCTGCGAAAGTTTGCTCAGTTTTTTGACTGACCGCATCCAGAGCCGACTGTCTAAACCAGAATTGCTCCTGTTGTCTTTCGTCTTCACCAGCAAAGTGCATCGCCAAACCGAAGCCTGTCGCAGAAGCGATCGCCCCAAACAGTCGAACTATTCCCAGTCCGCCACGAACTTTCAACATCTTTGATTGTTCTGGTACGAGCCAATAGGGTTGTGTTCGATCGCCCAACTGTGTCCGATGCGTAATCTGAGTATCAACTGGGAGAGATGCACCAGCGAGTATTAATCCGCCAACGCCTATCATCAAAGACAAAGCTATATTAATTCGCATTTTGCCGACCTCCAATTAACCAGATTGCGAGGATTACGACCATTACTAATCCGATGACGATAGAGCCGCCGTAGATAGTCAAGAAATCTGACACAGCATTAATCACTGCCCAGATTGCATCCCACTCACCTGCGATCGAACCGAGACTCATTGCAGCCAGAGCCTTCTGATATCCCAATCTCTCTATTTCATCTTCAGAAAAAATCGCATCCCGTCCGATGACTGCAAACGCTATCACCTTGAGAGCAAAACTACCAAAGGACAACGCTGGTATCAATCGGAATATCAACACAGCCGATGCACAACCGGAAGCGATTAGCCCGAAGTGAGCGAACTTGTAAGTCGATCTCGCAAAGTCAATCCGCTTCTGCCCTTGCTGAAATGTTGCCCGCTGTTGTGGGATTAGTTCCACTGGTTGATAAGCTGAATAAGCTTCTAACAATCCGTCCATTTTTACTCCTGATTATTGATAGAAAGGCGCCCGTGAGACGCTTTAATTTGCTAAATCTTGAACCAATTAGTCACGGTTTGTAACAATCCGCCACGTTGTGAGTTACGCTTACTTCCTACGTCTTCAGCCCGTAAATACTGCTCCTTTTCTTGCCGTTCGATCGCCTCTTCATTTTTCTTCTGAGCCAAAGCACGAGCCACTGGCAGAAGTCGAGATTGTTGAAGCTGATAGCCTTGCTGTAAAAACTGTAAATCTATCCCGTATCTAGCAGAAATTAGTCCAATTGCTCCGGCATTCTTAGCAGTAGCTAGCCCGGAATCAGCGTTAAAATTTGCCTCGGTTTCGCGGATTTTAAGTTGTGCTTGAAGCTTGCGAAGTTCGATCGCAGCCTTGTATTTAGCACCACCCTCTATACCTTTGGCGATACAGTCGTTGATATCCTTATCAGTTTTGTACCCTGCTTCCAAAAGCTCAAGCATCAACCGCTCAATCTTCCCTTGAACTTCCCAGATTTTAATCTGAGATTCCTTGTAGATTTTAGAACGGACTAATTGGGCTTGATATTCCTTAGCTTTGATTGACAAAGCCCGCACTTGTTCATCAGTACAAGATGAAGCTTCAGCCACATTAGAACCCAGATTCTGATTAAGCATTCCTGATGCTGGATTCTGAGCAATTACTCGTGATTTGAACACTATTTATCCCTCACTACTTCAATCTTTCGAGCGTCCCAGATACCATAAGTCTCTCTAAGCGAATTCTCGGCATCTTCTTGGGCTTGTTCAGCAGTCTTTCCGTAAGCGGTAATAGTTCGATCGGGATTATACTTGCGACTCACTTTGACCGTCCATTTAGGTGTTGTCACTTCTACTCCTCCACATCAAAAACAGTTTCAGTTTGTACACCCAAATCTTTCAAACCCGCGTCAACCTCCTCAGCGAAGCCGGCCTTGAATTCGTTGACCGCCTTCCTTCCCTGGCTGCGACCGAGTTCTCTCAAGTCAGCCATTACACTGCCTAAATTGACCTTTGCAGATTTGAAATGCTCGCCTGCCACCAAGCTTCTCTGTTGAGCAATTTGAACATTTTTTTCAGCGATGACCAGGGCGCAGCTAGTTTCGCCAGATGTCGCACTCGCTAGTATCTTGCGAATTTCCAGATCGTCGCCGGATTTGAGGGCTCCGAGTAAATCCACAGCGATCGCCGAATATTCAGTGTTGCGTGCTGCACCGCGCCGGAGAAGGGACAGCGGCACGTTGTATTTATCCGTCAGTTTGGTGATTGCTTGTTGGAGCGCGGTCTTTTCCAGGCGACACCGATGCAGAATTTCGGCAGGTTTGATCCACTTCGGCTGAATCGATTCAATCGATTCAATCTGGCGCAAGTTAGAGGGCGAACTCTCTACCTCAATGACATCAATGATTTCAACGGCTTCTGTTTCCATATTTCTCTTCTCAGTTGTCTTAAATCGATTTAAATCGATAGGTGAATCGATTTAAATCGATTTAAATCGATTCACATAGACAAAAAATAACCCGCCTCCAATGGGCGGGTCTAGTAGTCACCGACTAATTTTTAGTCACCGACTAATTCGGCTTGATAAAGCTGATACAAAACTGCAAAGAATCGATTGATAAAAGGCTTAGGCTCTCTGTAGCGCGGATCATTTGGACTTTTGAGGTAATTGTAAAGACTCTGCAACGGGATATCAGAGACCCGGCTCATCTTGTAAACCGACCAACCAGTCAATGCGCGAAATTCACTTGGCGTTATTTGCTTTTTAAAGGTTACAATGCTCATATCTTCCTCTGCCTGAAGTAATAGGATGATCACGCCCCTGGCTGCTAGTTACAGCGCAGGGGCATTTTAATGCTTAATAAGGGACGACATCACCGTCGTCATTTTCATCACCGTCGCCACTATCCTCAGCAGAGCGCAACTTCAACTGTTCATCGAAAGCTACGAAGGCTTTTGTAGCATCCACACCGAAGCCATTCAAGAATCTAGTGAGCCTCTCAAGCTGGTTTTGAGCCACCTGCATTTGAGAGTTAATGTCGGAGAGCTTCCGCTGGGTGCGTTCGAGGAGCTCCTGAACCTTGAGGACATCCACAAGTAGGTATTCGGAGGAAAGTTCAGCAAGCAATGTGTCAGCCTGCTCTCTGAGTTCGGAACGATTTTCGTAGGTCGATTCAATCTCTAAGGATGCGTCGGTTTGATAACGATCCCATGTTCCAGAGGGATTCTGTCTGACGATCGGGAGTTTGAGTGTAAGTTTCATGATTGTTCTTGCGCCGACTATCGGCGGGTGATTTGAAAGTTATCTAGTGCCGAAAATTTCCAATAAATTGGAAAAAATGGCTGGAGTAGTGCTTTTTCCGTTGTCGCGACAAGGGAGCTAGACAACAACTGGCTGTCGCCGATTTTCCACTCGGCCAAGTCAAAAATCAGCAGATATGACCTCGCAAAGAGCATCTACCAGTGGGAGACCAGCGCCGAAAAAGTGCGAGATATCGCAAAAAAACGGCTAGAGCAGTGCTTTTTCCGTTGACGCATCGATGAGATACCTAGAAAATCGGGGTAACACCTGACACACCCGTTGGTGTAAAGTTGAGTTTTGAGAGTTACTGTATGAACTTCAAAACGAAACAGAGATTGAAGAATGGGCTTACGGCTCTAGGGCTGATCGGACTTGGCTATTTCATTGGCCGCCCCGACCAGCTTCTTCGGATGGCTCGGAGTTGGGAGAACCATCTGGCAGAGAGCCGCACTCAGTATCTTTCGCCGACCAGGATCGGAACGGCTCCAAGCTTGGTTCAGATTCACCAGCGCGGCTATGGGCAGCCACAACCCGCTGCGGTAAATCCCAGTGCCCCAGGACAACAGGGGTGGAATGACTTCTTTCACCCAGAAGGACGATTTTCTGTATTCGTGCCGCCTCTTCAAGTCAAAGAGGTCACGAACTCAACAACCAGTAAAACGATCTCCGTGCGAACGGAGAATGAGTCTTACGTCGTCAGATATGACGATGTTCCTGGGGCTGGACTCGCTGACCAGAGCCGGAAACAACTCGTGCTAGAGGGAGCTAGTGAGAGTTGGGGGCGAGATCCCGATGTCGAGAAGGAATTCTCTCCGGTTGCTCGGAGAAGCTTTGCCCTCAACGGGAACCCAGGAATAGAAGTGCATTACCAACACAAGTCTGGACAAGGCAAGATGATTCTTCGCAAGATGTTTGTGGGCGATCGCTTGTATGCAATGGCAGTTTCCAGCCGGTCTCACGAGAACACGCAGACTTTCCTAAACTCTTTCCGCCCGCACTGACTTAGCCGGGTTTAATCGAATTTGGAGTGTTAGCCTCCCCGGCTTTTGTGGCTGGGGAGGCTTATTTAGTTCTCAAGGTTCAGAACGGACAAAACCTTAGTTTTTTGAGATCCGTTGTTGGACTGCAACCGCAGATTCACGAAGGCTTGTATCACTTCGTCAGCGCTGCACGCATAGACCTCCATTATTTTCGGCACCAGTAAAAGGTGTGGAGTAGACAACCCCCGTTCCCACTCACTGATAGTCGATTCCCGTACCCCAAGAAGGTCGGAAGCTTGTCTCTGCGTTAAGTTGATTCGTTTTCGCAATAACACAGGCGTTACTACTTGTTTTTCTTTGTGAGTCATAGTATAGTTTAAATAACGGTTAAGCGCAACCGATTTATCGCAAGTGCTTAACCGTTAAATAGGTAGGTACAACAAAATAGGCAGACCTAGATTGAAGCCCTGGTCTGCCTACATCAAATATAAGTTGCTCAGACAAACCAATACAGAAAAGCCGTGTAAGCCCTGCGGGCTTCGGCGCTGCTAGGAAATTTGCAAGAGCTTTCCTCTTTCCTACCCCAATCCCGACATTTAGGGGCCAAGGGTATTCACCTACAGGGTTATCACCCCTCACCTGCATATGTGTTCACCAAGATTTACCACAGCCCCATACCGAGGCAGCGGCCGATAAAAATTCCAAACCCCAACAGGAGATGCCTATGACCTAGACCGCACCATTAACTTTCTCCCTATTATTTGCGGGCGATTCGCGCGGTAGGACGTGCGAATCGCTTCATTCCACCAAACAGAGGCAAAACAACGGCGCTAGTAACCCATGAAAACCAGAAAAATCGGATATGGACACACAAAAAGCTGTCGAGCTAGCGGAGACCAAACACTTTACCTAGAGGCTGAACTAGAAGACTGGGAAGATTATTCGGAGTCTCTGGATTTGCTTCGCGAGCGAGTGGCTGAAGAATTGGATTTGGGCGATCGCTGGCGAGGCTTGAGAGCAAAAGCCATCTACGAAGGCGCGGCGCTCCAAATGATCGAAAACCGGATCAAGTTCAAGCAAGAAAAGCTTGACGAATTGGAAAGGCGCTGCGACGCACTTACAGAATTCCTGAAGCGGCACGGAGTAAATCCCGAAACTCTGGCGATCGAATACTACGACGAACAGAAGCGTCTCGCCCACACAACCAGAACCGATTTGGAAGAGATGACCGATCTCTATTTGATCGCCTCTGCTGATGACGATGACGATGAGGATGATGCCCCTCCCTATGGGGAAAGCAACGATGAGGACGATGAGAACGATGAGCACGATTGAAACGAAATGTAATTTTTGCGATCGCGCTGTAGGAAGTGCGATCGCCTCCTTCCCTACCCTATAAAACAAACACATGAACATAGGTCGCACCATTGCCCACCACATAGCAATCAACGAAATCAGAAGAAACGACATCTTAGAAATCCTCAAAGACGGCCCTAAAACAGCCGACAGAATCTCCCTCAGAATGCGAGGCTTCTATTCCACAGGCACGACAATGTGCCGCCTACGTGAATTGCAGGCAGCAAAGAGCGTAAAAGTTTCAGAAAATTTGTGGCAAATAGCAGATCAAATAAATGAATAAACAATTTCAAATTGGCGACAAAGTTGCCAAAATCCGCGACGCATGGAGAACAGGAACCATTGTGGGAATCTCTCCCGACAAAGAAAGAGTTCGAGTCCACTGGAAAATCAGAACTTCCACAGTTCACGTTTCCAAGCTAATGCTACTACCTGTCATCCTGTCCAACTAAATCATCAATCAAATGACCCAAACACACCCCCTAGACACCTTTAGAAACACCTACGACGCGGACGACGAATTAGTACAAATTCTTGTACGAGATAGAAGTACACTCGGTCAACTTTTCCTCAAACTAGAAAAACTCAGTTGGAACGAAAAGATGGCGGTAGGGCTGACGGCTTATCACCGCATTGATCAAACCTCGGCGCAATTGATAGAAGTCAAGCCGCGCCACGGCGAATTCGATGCACCCGTCGCATCGGCAATGGAGTTACTGAATGCCCTTTCCCCGTCGGCGTTAGCCGAATTAGCCGGGGACATTCTGCACGATGATTTCGAGATTGAAATGTAGTAAGAAAAAAACGAGTGCGGAACTTAACCGCACTCACTTTCTCAAAGGAGGGGAAAATGGTTTTTGTAGTCGATGTCAGGTCAAACGCCGCCATGTCGAGGACAGAGGCAGAAGAGATAACTTCTGCTATCCAACAGAACTTCGACAGCCTAGGTTTAATGCTAGAAACCGCGAGAAGTCGCAAAGCTTGGAAAGCTCTCGATTACAAAGATTTCGGTTCATATTGCAATAACGAATTCGGAAAAAGCCAGAGCCGCGCTTACCAGCTAATCGAAGAATCGAAAATTGCTCAAACACTGAAAGAAGAGGGCGGGCGAGACTTAAGACTCCCCGTATCATCCAACCTCAGACTCCTTAAAGATTTATCCGTCGAACAACAAATAGAGGTAATCAAATACAGCGAAGAACTTGCGTCCGCAGCCGACCAGAAAAAGCCGAACAAAAATCACCTGCTGTTCGCAATCAATAAGGTGTCGGGGACTCATTCAACAGAAGACCTAAAGTCATCTCTCGAAGCACTGGGCTTCACCAAAGGAGTCGAAGTCGCCACACTTCGCGGGGTCAATATCGGTAGCCGTGGATTCATCCGAAAACTTGACAAAAAAGGGCAACTCTACGTAGAGCTGCACTCCGGCGGGAGGGTTCCAATCCCCTATGATGCAGTATCACTGAGAATATTATCTACCTCCGAGAAGCCAGAAAGAGCCTCGTCATTCGACTCCACCAATATCGGTGATAAAGTCCTAATTTTTTCACCAGGATTAGACGGCATACTCGGCACAATCCAAACCCGCCTAAATGACGACAAAATGGTCGGCATCAAAGTCAACGGCAACCTCTTAAAACTTCCCTACGCAGAACTAGAAGTAGTGAAGGTTGAAATTGACGAACCTGAGCAAGATTCTTGGTTACAAAATTTCATCTGGACAGACTTCGGCACACAGTGGTGTTACGACAGCGAATCCGAGACCATCACAACTGTATACCAAGACTTGAAGTTACACCCGACAGAAAAAGGTAAAGGAAGCCCCGCTGACTGGGTGAGGCGCTGGGTGCGAAATAACGCTTTAAATCTAGCTGTTGAGGTATTACCTGAAGAACAGTTGTCAAGTCTCATTGCGACGCGATTAATAACCTGTGGCGGAGAAGAGGAAAAGGGAAATCTTGCTGAATCATTGATTACCGAAATCTGGAAGATGACGCTACCAAGCGAGTGCAGGAAAAAGGTAAAGTCTCTGATTACAGGCAAGGCGGATAAAGCGAGAGGGGTTTCATTCGCGCTAACCTTGCCGGAATTGCTAAGTGGCAAAAAAACTCAAACCAGACGCGCTTGGCAAGATGATTATGCGAGAAGCTTCATCCGGTACTACGAAGAAGGAATCGAAATCCCTGCGCTAGACAAAGGTCAGCATCGTGGGGGACAAGAAGTCGGAAAAATCCGGCTCACCGAGAAACCTTATCAGCAAATGCTTTCCGAGATGCCGATAAGTGATTTAGAAAAAGAAGGTGGGATGTGCGCCACTATTCAGGAGTTCATAGACAGGTTTTTTGAAGAACAAGACAAGCTCGTTTGGGTTATCGAATTCGAGTTTATCGCCAACGACTCTGCATCAGAGGTTACGCTCCTGAAGCAGCGATTAGAAGAGGCTGAGCAGGTGATCAGTCAGTTTGTCAAACATCAGCAATCAGTTGCCATTGTAGGCATTGTAGACACTGTAGACACTGTAGACGCTGTAGACGCTGTAGACGCGACTGCCAATGCTTTCGACTGGGGAGATATTGGCTATCCCGACAACGAAGGTCAAATCGCAAAATATGACGACTGGACTGAACACAACACGTCCGCGGTTCAGCCCCTGGACGCTCCCGAAACCTCT
>Ga0209591_10002387_pt1 | contig 22567 bp, 16 predicted proteins | sample MAT01_FD_187207 | JGI IMG/M metagenome (GOLD analysis project Ga0209591, IMG submission 187207) | Freshwater microbial communities from Lake Fryxell liftoff mats and glacier meltwater in Antarctica - MAT-01 (SPAdes) (version 2) | ecosystem: Environmental > Aquatic > Freshwater > Ice > Liftoff... | reverse complement strand
TCGGGATCGACGCCCATTCGTCGGGCCCGTGGTTCAGCGGGTGGATGGATCGGACCCCGCGGAAGGATCGTGCGTTGCCCGCAGCGAGTTCGTGGCTGCTCCTGTTCGGATGGCTGAAGGGCGGACGAATTGCGACGAGCGAGGCACCGCGGCCGGATCCAGCTGCGGGGGCCCGAGCGGGGTGCAGAGCCTGATCCGACGGCGGCGCTCGCAGGCGGCGCTCGCAGGCGCGCACGCCGAGGCGCACTTGGGCGCGCACGCGCACGCGCACGCCCACGCGCTCGCCGACGCGCTCGCCGAGGCGCACTTAGGCGCGCACGCCCACGCCCACGCGCTCGCCGACGCGCCCGTCGACGCGCTCGCAGGCGCGCTCGCAGGCGCGCTCGCAGGCGCGCTCGCAGGCGCGCTCGCAGGCGCGCTCGCAGGCGCGCTCGCAGACGCGCTCGCAGGCGCGCTCGCCGAGGCGCACTTAGGCGCGCACGCCCACGCCCACGCGCTCGCCGACGCGCTCGGTCTGAGTGCGCGCCCCGCGCGGGTCGTGGATCCGAACAACCCGCGTGGACGCCCTGGATCCACAGGGCTCACCGGCGCCCGAGTCGAGGTCCGTGAACGCGGGGCCTGCGGGCCAGCACGGGGGCGCTGACCCACACGAAAGCCGGATGCGCCTCAATTCTTCGCACGCTCTCAGCGCTTCTCGATCGACCGCCGCTCGACAGCACTTTCGACGATGCGATTCACGAGCGTCGTGTAGTCGATGCCCATCGCCGCGGCCGCGGTCGCGAACTCGCTCGTGCGCTCCAGGTAGCAGCTCGCGTTGACCTCGATCACGAAGATCTCGTTGTCGGGCGTCAAGCGCAGGTCCACGCGGCCGTAATCGCGGACGCGCAGAGCGCGATAGGCGTCGAGCGCCACGCGCTGGACCCGCGCACGCATCTCGTCCGAGAGCTGCGCCAGCACCGATTTCGTCCCTTTGAACTCGACGCTGTCCTCGTCCCACTTGGCCGCGGATCCGAGGATGCGCGGGGCGCCTTCGGGCAACCCCGAGAAGTCGATCTCGATGGGCGGGAACGCTGTGGGTCGCACGTTGCCGAGCACGCCGACATGCAGCTCGCGCCCCTCGATGAACTGCTCGACGAGGGCGTCGTCCTTGAACTTCTCCTGGACGAGCATGACACGCTTCAAGAGGTCCTTCGGTCCTTCGACGAGCGACGACGCGTCGATGCCGATCGACGCGTCCTGGCTCAACGGCTTCACGAAGAGCGGCATGCGCAAGTTGCCGCTCGTGTCGAGGCTCGAATCGCGCGAGAACACCGCGAAATCCGGGAACGGCACGCCGTCGAAGGCGAGCAACTTCTTCGTGATCGCCTTGTCCTGCGTGATGAAGAACTCGCCCGGCCCGCCGCCGGCATACGGCACTTCGAGCAAGTCGAGCAGACCGACGACGCACACGGCGCCGAGGCGAACCTTGCCGAAGTTCTCGAACAGGTTGAACACGAGTTCGGGCTTCGGCTTGCTCAATCCGTCGATCAACGCGTGCAAATCGCGGTGGACGCCGAGCACCGTGGCTTCGTGCCCGCCGGCCGTCAGTGCGCCGACGACTTGGTCGACGACGACGTCGTACGAGCGCGGGTCTTTCTTCTCGAGGTCGGTGAGCACGACGATGCGCATCGCCGGACTCTAGGCGAAGTCCTGCGCTTCGAGCAACGTCGAGGAATCGTCAGCGCGGGGCTGGGAGAACGATTCGCGTCGGACCCGCGCCGCGCCAGTCGGCTTTCGCGAGTGCGATCTCGACCGCGTCGGCGAAGCTCGCAGGGACCACGCCCGAGTACACGCGCTTCGTGTTCCACACCACTTCGATCGGCGCTCCGAGATCGATGAGCTCCGACGCGAGCGCGAGTTCGAGGGCCGCGATCCCGCGCGACTCGATCGTCACGGTCTGGCCTTCGATCCGCGCATCGAGCTGCGCGACCGGAGCCGTGCCGGCCTTGCCGTCGCCTTCCTGCGCGAGCTTCGTCACGCGCGCCCAGTAGGCGTGCGGCGCGTGCGTCGTGAGCAGCGCGCGGCGTACGCGCTTCGGCCACGGATTCCGCGGTGTTTTCGCCAGAGAAGTCAGCGCCTCGGACAGCTTCCCGAAGACCACGCCTCCGTGCTCGCCGCCCGCGATCTCGACGTAGGTCACCGGGAACCCGAGGTCCTTCAAGAGCTGGGTCGTCTGTCGCGGCATCGCCACCTTGCAGATCGGGTCCTTCTCTCCGTGCACGACGAAGACGGGCAAGTTCGCGTAGCAGTCGAGGTAGCGGTTCACCTGCCACGTCACCGACGCGATGGGCGCGATGCCGGCGAAGCGGTCAGGACGCGCGCGACCGAGGTACCACGACCAGAAACCCGTCTGCGAGATGCCCGCGACGTAGATGCGGTCGAGGTCGATCGCTAAACGCGACGCCAAGTCGCGAAAGAAATCGTCGAAGACCGCGGCGACCTCGTCCTCGGGACGTTCGCCTTTCAACCCGTCCGCGCCGATCTGTTCGATGATCTCCGTGCGCACGACGAGGCCTTCCTCGAGGCCCGCGTCGTCCGCTCCGGACCGGAAATACGGCGTGAACTCGGCCTTCTCTTGGAGCGACTTTCCCGCTCCGGTGCCGTGACCCGGATCGAGGAGCACGGGCACGGGCTTCGATCCGTCGTAGCCCCTCGGGATCGAGACGAGGTAGCCGTACACGTCCTTCCCGCTCGCAAACGTGAAGCCGGTCGTGACGTCGCCGAAGCGTTCGAGCTTCTCCTTCGTCTTGCCGACCTCGCGCGGCTTCGGATCGCCGTCCTGAAGCTTCGGTCCCGCCCGCAGCGTCTTCATCAGCGAGTCGAGCGCGTACTTCGTGTCGAGCGTCTTCGCTTGGGCGATCACCTTCGCGGACTTCGAGTCGTCCGCCAGTGCCTCCGCGAACGACGTGCGGAACTTCGCGGCGTCGGCGACCGGGAGTGCGGGTTTCTGCGCCGCGAGCAGACCGACGAGGACGAGCGCGAGAGTCATGTGGGCCTCAGGGCTTGCACCAAGTGAGGACGCGTTCGGCCAGCATCTGATTCTTGGGCGAGAGATCTGCGAAGCGGTCCGGGCCGAGCGCGCACACACCCGCCTCCTCCAGGATCGGGCCCAGGTCGACGCCCGCTTTCGCGAACGTCTCGGGCCGCACGCTCTCGGTCGCCTCGAGGAAGCGTCCGACGTAGTCGTCCACCAAATGTTCGTGTTGAGCGGCCATTCCAGCCATTTCGCGCGCCCAGAGCAGCGCGCTCTCGCGAAGGACCTCGGCGACGGGGCGCTCGCGGTTCTCCGCGAACCAAGCCGAGCCGGACCCCTCCCCATTCCACAGGTCTTTCCAGGAGTATGTGTACAGGTAGAGCACCGCGCGCTCCTTCACGGAGGTCTGCTCGTCCCCGTAGCCCAGCGCGAGCACTTCGATGGCGTGCGGATGCCCTCCGTCGAAGACGAAGGGCTTCATGATTTGCTCGCGGTGTTCGACTGACAGGCGGCCCCAGATCTGCGTCAAGATCTCGACGCCCTGAGTGCCCGGAAGCTCCGCCAGTTTCCCCACGACCTTTAGTCCGTGGCGCCAGGAGGTGTCCTGCTCGTGGAAGTACTCCTCCCAAGTTCCCGAAGCGGACACGAGGTCCATCTCCTGCCCATCCCAGTTCAAATAGCCGCCGGAGCCGATCGAGTAGGTCTTCGCGTTGGCGGCAGACCGACGATCGATCGCGGGTGTCGGGTCGGCATCGGCCGCGAGTTGGGCGTCGAGGCGCGCTATCAGAGCCGCCATCACCTGCTTCTCCGCGTCCAAGGCCGCGCGCTCGTGAGCCTGCGATTCGCGGTTCGACAGGAACAGCAGTCCGACGACCGCGATGAGTACCACCGTCAGCACGACTTGTATCCGTTGCAGCACGATCCTCTCCCCCATCTGCGTCCGCGCGCACTCGCGGCGGATCCGTCCGTAGTCGCCGAAACGACGCAGCGCTTCGGCGCGCGCCGACCCGACGTCGAGTCCTTCGTCCGCGAGAGCGCCCGCCGATGCATCGACGTGCGACGCGAGTTCTTCGTCGATGTCCGCCGCGATCTCGGACAACGGTCGCGGGTCCGGCGACCGCGCGTGGATGCCGAACCGCTCGAGGAATGTGCTCATCTAGGCACGCTTCGCGTTCGGCGCGCCGAGCACGCGGCCGACGGCGTCGCTCAACCGGCGCCAGGCCGATTCCTGCTCGCGCAATCCGGACCGACCGGCCGGCGTCAGCCGATAGAACTTCGCGCGGCGGTTCGACTCGGACGCGCCCCACTCGCTCGCGAGCCAGCCGCGGCGTTCCATGCGGTGCAACGCGGGATAGAGCGTCCCCTCTTCGATCCGCAGGCTGTCTTCGCCGCGCTCCTGGATCGCGCGCACGATCGCGTAACCGTGCATCGCGCCGCGCGTGAGCACTTTGAGGGCCAGGAGCTCGAGCGCTCCCGGCGGCAGTTCGACGTCTCGATCGGTCATGCTTCCCCTCGGCCATCTAGGGAAGCACGGCTCCCCTAGATCGTCAAGGGGACAATCGATGACTCAGAGGTCGTGAAGTAATCACGGCCTCTCGCGACCGGCAGCGTCGCCACATGATTCTGAGAGCGCGTAGGCTCGATTTCTTCACGCGTTCTCAGATGGCGTTCGTCCTCGAGTCGCGCCTGCTCATTCCAGCTACCACACGACCCGCAGGGCGTTCGTCAAGTTCCACGTGCTGCCGGCCGGCTCCGCGCAGAACGTGGGTGACGGATCGCGGTAGTAGACTTGATAGAAGCGCACGCAGCCCGGTGGCAGCGCATCGCCGAGCGCCGCGGCTCGCGCGCGAATCGAAGGGTCGCCCGCGTCCGGCTCCGCGGACGATCCCGCGCTCGCGACGTCGAGGAACAGCCGCCGCTGAAGACCGCCCGTACAGCGCAGGCCGTCGCCGCTCGCGAAGGAACTCAGGAGATGGGCGTCGCCCTGGAAGTAGAGGCACGGCGCGGAAGGGGTCGTCTGATTCGCCTGGAGGATCAGGTCGTCGGCGGCGGGTGTGCCGCTCGCGCTCAGCACCGCGCCGGCTGGATCCGCAGAGTTGCGGCAGCCGTGTCCGGGCGCACCGTTGGGTGTGCACGGGCAGGCGACGAGCGTGCCGTCACCTGCGCACAGGACATCGATGGGACTAGAACAGGCCCGCCACGAGCTGACGCGATAGCTCGTGTTGGCCCCCGCGACAACGAAGCGTCCGGCCACGTAGAGAGCAGGGCCCGTCCCATCGTCGTGCGCGGCGAGACACCGGCCGCGGTGGCTGAATCCTGCGCCCATCGGCTCCCAGAACTGGCCGTTCCAACGCGTGATTCGATTGACCCAGATCCCCGCAATGAGCGAGAAGTTGCCCGTCGCGTAGAGCGCGGGGCCACGGCCGTCATCGAACACCGCCAGAGCGTCCGCACCACCATTCCACCCGCTGCCGACCGCGTAGAACTGAGACCCGTCCCACTTGTAGATGCCGGGGATCCCGATCGAGAGCGGGACGCCGGTCACATAGAGCGCTGGTCCCGTTCCATCGTCGAAGACCACCATGCCCCTGGTGCTGGCCGCGCCTTCCCCGACGGGCTCCCAGACCCCGTTCCTCCAGCGCGCCATGTTGTTCGGCACAGGAACTCCACCCGCAGTCGCGAAGATCCCCGCGACGTACAGTGCCGGTCCGGTGCCGTCGTCGAAACTGCACATCCAATGGACCGTGGCCACGCCGTCGGACGAGCCCAATCCAGAGCCCAGGGCCGACCACGCAGTGCCGTCCCACTTGGCGATGTAGCGCGCAGGGAAGTTGAAGCCGGCGAACGTGAACCGGCCTCCGACGTAGAGCGCGGGACCGGTTCCGTCGTCGTGAACGGCCAGTGATTCGACGTTGATCGGAGCGCCGGCTGCCCCATTGATCCCGCCCCCAGCGAGAGGATGCCACGCCACGCCGTCCCAGCGCGCCACGCAACGAGCCAGTAGGCCGTTCACGTCCAGGAAATAGCCGCCCGCGTAGAGCTGCGGCCCCGAGCCCGCGTCGTACACCGCCAGACAGATGACGATATCGCCGAAGCCGTACGAAGGACCGACAGGGCGCCAAGCGACTCCATCCCACCTCGCGATGTGGTCGGAAAACAGCTGGGGCATGGAGCCATGGAAGCCCGTGAACTCTCCAGCGATGTAGAGCTTGGATCCACTGCCGTCATCGTGGCTGACCATCGTGTAGACGTCGTTCGTCGGCCCCGTGAGAAACGGCCGCCACGACTGGCAGGGCGACTGAGCGGCGCGAGCCGCTGGCGCACACAGTCCCGTGAGAACCAACAGCCCTGTGAAGTACGTTTGGATTTGCATCTTGGTCTCCTACTCTCCTGGGATCCCGTAGAGTCGGATCCCGGCACGCGAGTCGCCGACGAGAAGTTGTGGACGATTCAGGGAGTCCCGCCGCAGCGCCAAGCCTTGCGCCAGACCCGGAGTGTCCAACACGGTAATCAACACCGGGTTGAATGGATTCGATGCGTTCGTCCTCGAGTCGCGCCTGCTCATTCCAGCTACCACACGACCCGCAGGGCGTTCGTCAAGTTCCACGTGCTGCCGGCCGGCTCCGCGCAGAACGTGGGTGACGGATCGCGGTAGTAGACTTGATAGAAGCGCACGCAGCCCGGTGGCAGCGCATCGCCGAGCGCCGCGGCTCGCGCGCGAATCGAAGGGTCGCCCGCGTCCGGCTCCGCGGACGATCCCGCGCTCGCGACGTCGAGGAACAGCCGCCGCTGAAGACCGCCCGTACAGCGCAGGCCGTCGCCGCTCGCGAAGGAACTCAGGAGATGGGCGTCGCCCTGGAAGTAGAGGCACGGCGCGGAAGGGGTCGTCTGATTCGCCTGGAGGATCAGGTCGTCGGCGGCGGGTGTGCCGCTCGCGCTCAGCACCGCGCCGGCTGGATCCGCAGAGTTGCGGCAGCCGTGTCCGGGCGCACCGTTGGGTGTGCACGGGCAGGCGACGAGCGTGCCGTCACCTGCGCACAGGACATCGATGGGACTAGAACAGGCCCGCCACGAGCTGACGCGATAGCTCGTGTTGGCCCCCGCGACAACGAAGCGTCCGGCCACGTAGAGAGCAGGGCCCGTCCCATCGTCGTGCGCGGCGAGACACCGGCCGCGGTGGCTGAATCCTGCGCCCATCGGCTCCCAGAACTGGCCGTTCCAACGCGTGATTCGATTGACCCAGATCCCCGCAATGAGCGAGAAGTTGCCCGTCGCGTAGAGCGCGGGGCCACGGCCGTCATCGAACACCGCCAGAGCGTCCGCACCACCATTCCACCCGCTGCCGACCGCGTAGAACTGAGACCCGTCCCACTTGTAGATGCCGGGGATCCCGATCGAGAGCGGGACGCCGGTCACATAGAGCGCTGGTCCCGTTCCATCGTCGAAGACCACCATGCCCCTGGTGCTGGCCGCGCCTTCCCCGACGGGCTCCCAGACCCCGTTCCTCCAGCGCGCCATGTTGTTCGGCACAGGAACTCCACCCGCAGTCGCGAAGATCCCCGCGACGTACAGTGCCGGTCCGGTGCCGTCGTCGAAACTGCACATCCAATGGACCGTGGCCACGCCGTCGGACGAGCCCAATCCAGAGCCCAGGGCCGACCACGCAGTGCCGTCCCACTTGGCGATGTAGCGCGCAGGGAAGTTGAAGCCGGCGAACGTGAACCGGCCTCCGACGTAGAGCGCGGGACCGGTTCCGTCGTCGTGAACGGCCAGTGATTCGACGTTGATCGGAGCGCCGGCTGCCCCATTGATCCCGCCCCCAGCGAGAGGATGCCACGCCACGCCGTCCCAGCGCGCCACGCAACGAGCCAGTAGGCCGTTCACGTCCAGGAAATAGCCGCCCGCGTAGAGCTGCGGCCCCGAGCCCGCGTCGTACACCGCCAGACAGATGACGATATCGCCGAAGCCGTACGAAGGACCGACAGGGCGCCAAGCGACTCCATCCCACCTCGCGATGTGGTCGGAAAACAGCTGGGGCATGGAGCCATGGAAGCCCGTGAACTCTCCAGCGATGTAGAGCTTGGATCCACTGCCGTCATCGTGGCTGACCATCGTGTAGACGTCGTTCGTCGGCCCCGTGAGAAACGGCCGCCACGACTGGCAGGGCGACTGAGCGGCGCGAGCCGCTGGCGCACACAGTCCCGTGAGAACCAACAGCCCTGTGAAGTACGTTTGGATTTGCATCTTGGTCTCCTACTCTCCTGGGATCCCGTAGAGTCGGATCCCGGCACGCGAGTCGCCGACGAGAAGTTGTGGACGATTCAGGGAGTCCCGCCGCAGCGCCAAGCCTTGCGCCAGACCCGGAGTGTCCAACACGGTAATCAACACCGGGTTGAATGGATTCGAAATGTCGACGACTCCAACACCGGCACGAGACAAGGCGCAGTACGCGTAGTCTCCCTCGATGGCGATGTCGACCACGTCGGGCCGGATGCCGTCGTAGGGGTCGGGATCAAAGTTCACCGTCGCCGTCGAGGTCAGAACGGGCGTGCGCGTGGGAAGGTAGGGAGAGCCAGGAGGGACGGCAGCTTCGGCGAAAAGCACACTGGCCGACACGTCGTACACCAGCAACGACCCGCTGAAATCCGCGACGAACGCGTAGGACCGCGGTCCGTTTTGGGTCTCGTACGACTTGACCTTGAGTGCAAACGCGCCCCCGCCCACCGGCCCCAGGAAGACGCGCAGGATCGGCGGCCCCTCCGGCGTGGGATCCAGGAACTCCGCTGGCGAGTTCGTCACGTCGTACGCGATCACCAAGAGGCGCTTTGCGTAGTCGTCCCAGCGGCAGTCTGGCGACGGGTCGTCGGTTGCCGTAGCAACGAAGCCCGCGGCGACGACGGCCACATGCCGCTCCTGCTGGAGCAGATCTTCGAGCGCGAAGACGTCGCACTTTCCGTTGTAGATGTTCCGGGCCAAGGCGGATCCATCACAAGAATGGACGAGACAAGGGAGAAGCCCGGGACCAGGCGTCTCGAACTCAGGATGCGTGATCGCCTCGAGGAACGGTACGAACTGCGTGGTCGGATCCGCTTCGAGGCTCTCGCCGTACCCGAGCCCCATTTGGCTGCACGTCTGCGCCGACAGCGCCATCAGGTCCTGCGGCCTCTGCAGCTTGTACCCGTAGTCGCTACCGCTGCGCACGCTGTGGACCAGGACCGGAACCGGCTCGAGATCGCCCGGCTGCAGCAGCTCTCGGCGCGCATCCTCCAACGAGTAGAAATACGGGATGTCGTCCGACCTCGAAGGATCCGGACCTGCAGGCGACTGGCACTGCCACCACTTCATGTCCATCGCCTGTCCGCTGGGCAGCGCCTGCGAGGGATTCGCGGTGAGGAGCCGGACCAGTTTCCAGCCGACGTTGGTTCCTTGATCATCGAATCCACGTCGAATCCAAGCCTCCGGCGCGGAGCACAAGCTCGCAGAACATTCGCCCGCGGGCCACGGCGTGCACGTGGCAGGATTCGCACGACGCCAGAGACTCCCCCCCGGCAGGAACCACTCCGCTTCCTCGTCCACCGGGTCGAGCCAGCGGGCCGTTCCCAAGATCGAGCCCGCGAAGGGATTGGGATCGCCGGAGCCTTGGTCCGTGCCGTCACAGGCGATGAGCCTGGGGATCGGCGTCGTGCGCTGATCACACACCGAGATCGTCCAGGGCACCGGCAGGAGATCTCGGGGAGACTCTCGTACGTGAACCTGCAGTGCCGTCGATGGAATGCCCAGCCCATCGTGGCCGAAATAGGTCAGGCCAGGATCTCGCAGCGAGGTCGTGCCGGCTGCGATCGGAAAGCTGATCCCGAGGTACTCGGCGATGAGTTCGACTTCGAAAGTGAGGGGAACCGGTCCGCACGGGGCCAGCGGAAAGCCAGCAGACTGCATCGACATCGATGAAGACTCCATCGACATGGAAGAGTAGACGGGCGCGAGTTCGTGGACCGTCGTGCCGCCCGACTGTGTGGAGGAATAGGCGCTGAACGTCCACTCGTCTGTGCGCCTGAGGATTAGCGAATTCCAGGAACCGAGGGTGCTCGCCGTGGTGTGTGACAGCGGCGTCAGGCTTCCGCTCGACGCAGTGCAGCGCATGAGGAAGCGGAGTTCGTTGCATCCACCACCCGTGTCAGCGTTAGGGTCGGCGAGACCCACGCCGTAGCAGGGGTCATTCCACAAGCCGGTCGGATGATAAGGCGCGCGCGTCTCGTCGACTCTTCCATGCAATGCCGGCAGACCGACGCCTACGAAGACCCGATTTCCCTCCATGGCGGCACTGATGGATTCCAATCGAGCATCAGCGCCCGACATGCAGGTGATCGCCGTGGCCGCCACCGCGCCGGTTGCGATCCGATACTCGAGGACACGGCCGTACTCGAGCACGGCGTACACGAACTCGTTCCCTGCCGCGTTTTGAACGCCGAAGACGTCGCGCGCGTTCTCGCCCGCAGGACACGATGTCAGCGAGCACAGGGGAATTGTGCCGGTCGGCATCCGGGCACCCGTAATCGAGGTTTCGATGGAGATGTCGATGGACCAGATCCAGTCGACGCCGAGTGCGGCATAGAGCCGCTTCGAGATCCCCGGCACCCAGGTCAGGGCGGTCGCCACCTGTTCCTTGGGATCGTTCGTCGCGGTGCTCGGGAACACGAAGGGGCTTCCCCAGGCGGGCATGGTTCCGTCCGCGTTGATCCGGTACCCGCGGAGTTCCGAAGGTCCCACCGAGGACTTGTTCGGATTGCTGTTCGCCGCATACACCGCGAACAGCAAGGGCACGCCCGCGTCATGTTCCGTGACGACCTCGACGTCCACGCAGCGTTTGGGCAGCGTGGTGAGGTTGGGCTCGATCGGCGTGGATTGAAGGGCCGCCGCTCCGCACGGGACGGGAACGGGGTCGAACAGTGTCGAGCAGAGGTCCAGGCGCCACGGCCCGTGCGATCCTCCCGCGACGAACAGGTGGTGCGTGTCGCCGTTCGGCTCGTAGAAGTAGCGCATCACCATCGGCGACGCTTCGGGCATCTCGATGGACTGCAGAACCACCGGCGTGATCACGCCGCCGATGGGCTCGACGTCGAGCACGGCGATCACGGCGCCCTCAGCTACGAAGAGGCGGCGACCATCTGGCGTCACCTCGTGGCACAGCGGCTCGCCCTGGGGATAGGCCGCGAGCAACTCGGTCATCGCCTGGGTCTGGGCGGTAGCGCGTGGGAGCAGAAGCGCGACGCAGAGAGAGAGAACTTCTGGAACTTCATCAGCGAGCCCTCGATCGCGCCGGCGAGGGCGCGGTCTTCGTGGAGCCTCGAGAAAACCTGAGGGCAGTCGGACGCCGAACGGGAACTGCTCGACCGCCTTGAGCCCAGGCTACCTCCAACCGGCCAGTCCGCAAGCGGAGCGCCGAGTTCGAGTGCCGAGTAGGGCAGGTTGAGCCCCTCGCTCTCGGGGAGCAGCGACTCAACTCGCGTACGGGATCGGATCCCGCTCGCCAGCCTCGGCGAATCCCTTGAGGCGCAGCGTGCACGCGTCGCAACGCCCGCACGCCAGCATGCGCTCCCTGTCGACGCGCGGGTCGTAGCACGTATGCGTCAATGCGAAATCCACGCCGAGTTCGTGCCCGCGACGCACGATGTCCGCCTTCGAGAACGCCGCGAGCGGCGCGTGCACGTTGAAGCGCTCGCCACGCTCGGTACCGGCCGCGGTCGCGACGCGCGCCAAGTCCTCGAACGCTCGCAGGAACTCCGGCCGGCAATCGGGATAGCCCGAGTAGTCGACGGCATTGACGCCGAGGAAGAGGTCGCGCGCTCCGACGACTTCGGCGAAGCCCAGCGCGATCGAGAGGAACACCGTGTTGCGCGCCGGAACGTAAGTCGACGGCACGCCGACGCCGATCGCCGTATGCGGACGATCCTTGGGCACGTCGACGTCGTCCGTCAGTGACGACCCGCCGATCGCGCGCAGGTCGAGCGCGACGACGCGCTGGTCGATCGCTCCACAGGCCTCGGCGACGCGACGCGCCGCGACCAGTTCGTGCCGATGACGTTGTCCGTAGTCGAACGACAGTGCGTGGCACGCGAAGCCCAGCCGCCGCGCTTCCGCCAACGCGACGGCGGAATCCATGCCACCCGAGACGAGGACGATCGCGCGACGAGTCACGCGACGCAGATTAGCGCGCGGATGCCGCGTCCGGGACGCTGACCTCGAGTCGCGAGGCACGCGCGAGCCGCGGGCGCACTCGCTCCGAGGCGGGACCGATGAACCAAACGCGCTCGGACGGCACGAAGACGATGGGCGCGGCGCTCGGTTGTCCCGGACGGCGCTCGCCGCGCGCGAAGAGTCGGAACTCGTCCGCGCGCAGGGGTTCGGGCGAAGACCAGGCCGCGATCGGCCTCGCCGAGATCGGCGGACAGGGGCTCAGCGCGCACGCGTCTCCCGGGTTCGCGAGACGCGCCGCGGCGATGCCGAGGACGAACAGCAGGCATTGAACGAGCTCGAACATGGGATTCCCCCCTCTCGATAGGGCACGATGGACGCGGCGAAGGCAACCGTCTTCCCGTGAGTCCGTCCGCATCTGTGCCGGATCCCTCGCATCCAAGCGTCGAGGCACCGAGCACCACGATCCGACTGCGACGGCCTGCTAGAATCCGCGGCTCGAAACAGCCTGGAGAACAACGTGTCCGACGTCACGAAAGAACAGATCCTCGAAGCCCTGCGGCACGTCATCGACCCGGACCTCGGGCGCGACATCGTCAGCCTCGGCTTCGTCACGACGGCCAGCGCCTGCGACGGCGCCGTCAAGGCCGTCATCAACCTCACGACGCCCGCGTGTCCGGTGAAGGACCAGCTCAAGGCGCAGGCCGAGACGCTGCTTCGCGCCATTCCCGGCGTGAAGGCCGTGAACGTCGAGATGACTGCCGTTTCGAAGCCTTCGAGCGGGCCCGAGCGCAAGATCGCGCCGGACATCCGCCACATCGTCGCGGTGTCGTCCGGCAAGGGTGGCGTCGGCAAGAGCACGGTCGCGGTGAACCTCGCCTGCGCGTTGGCGAAGACCGGCGCGAAGGTCGGCCTCGTCGACTGCGACGTCTACGGCCCCGACGTGCCGATGATGATGGGTTTGAAGGGCGAACCCGAGGCGAGCGGCGGCAAGCTGATCCCGAAGGAACGACACGGCGTGCGCACGATGTCGATCGGGTACCTGCTCGACGAGGACAAGCCCGTCATCTGGCGCGGGCCGATGGTCCACAAGCTGATCGAGCAATTCCTGGGCGACGTTCAATGGGGTGCGCTCGACTACCTGCTCGTCGACATGCCGCCCGGCACGGGTGACGCGCAACTTTCGCTCGCGCAGATCGTGCCGCTGACCGGCGCAGTGCTCGTCACGACGCCGCAAGCGGTGGCCACGTTCGACGTGAACAAGGCCGTCGCGATGTTCAAGCAGGTGAACGTGCCCGTGCTCGGCATCGTCGAGAACATGGCTGGTTACGCGATCGAAGGCCTCGTCGAGGGCGCGCGGACGGGCACCAAGATCCGCCTCAACGTCGGCGGTGCGGACGTCGTCGTCAACGTCGACATCGAAGGCCGTTTTTCGACCGTCGTCGACATCTTCGGCAGCGGCGGCGCGCAGAAGCTCGCAACGAAGCACGGCTTCCCGATCCTGGGCACGATCCCGCTCGATCCGCGCGTGCGCGTCGGCGGAGATGCGGGCGATCCGGTCACGATCGCGGATCCGAAATCGCTCATCGCCCAGCGTTTCGCGGAGATCGCGGGGCGCGTGGCGCAACGCGTCGCGATCCAGGCTCATCGCGCGTTGCCGATCCTGCAGTAGGCAGAATGTACTCTGCATGCCAGCACTTGGGCACACCCAGATGATGTTCGGACACCTTCCCCTCCTCAAGCCAGCCGCGCGGTCGATTCGTGTCGATACGCATACCGGGAATGCAGTAGAGAACGACATCGCGCTAGCCGTAGATGATCGCGGTCGCCGCCTGTACGAGGCTGTCCGGCAGAAGCACCCAGGCTGGAAGAACAGAAGAAAGGCTGCAGGGGTCTATAACTGCTTCGGCCTAGCCTTTGCATCACGACGAACATCCATTCGGGAGGATGTCGAGGTGGAGAAGATTAGGACGGATGACGGTTACAGAAAGCTCAAGATGCATGAACGCCCCGCCCCCGGAGACCTCGTGGTTTACAAGACCCCAACCGGCGCGCTCATCCATGTTGCCCTCGTGACCCGCCTTGAAAGACTCATCCCCGGTGCTGAGCCAACCGCAACAATGGCGCTCAGCAAATGGAATGATCATTTCGGGGAGGATGAGCACGAAGTGCACGACCATCCTTTCGGAGAACAGGAACCGACCTTTGAGTTCTGGACCGATCGGCCACTCCACACATGATTAACCACCCCATACCTATCCGTGCACTCCTTGAGCACTTAGACGGAACGCCGTTTCCGATCTCGTCTTCGGATGGTCTTCGCTACGCACTCCGAAGGAATGCCGCAGTGCAGTCGTTTGCGGAGTCAATCCGATCCGGGGCCGTCGAGGAATCAGACATTCGAAGCCTAGTAAATTGGATCCTTGCAGACTTTCGAGCAGGAGCCCGTCTTAAGTACGCGCTCGAGTTAGCTGCCCTTGCGGTTGCCCTCGAGGGCTGGCATACACTCTATTCAGACGAGTACATCAATGAATTAGCTGAACTGAGACTTTCGGAGCTGGAGCCTGGACCCTCTGTAGCGCGGGCGGTCAGAAAAGCGCGCAGCGGAGACGCACAGCAATCGGAAAAGTCCATCCGATTCACACTCCTGCCCGGGGGCGTCAAGCGATCAAGTCATTTTGCGAGTCTGAGCGATGCGGTGAGCATTTATGCCTCGGCTTGAGCTATACGCGTTGGCGCAAAGCGTTGCCATTGATCGTTCCACGAACCGAATTAGCCTCTTCAATATACTCGAGAGCCTCATTACCGACCCAAAGGGTTTGATTTTGCAGGAGATGGTTGCCGTCAGTATCTGGATCTTTGACAAGTCAGAGTTCGGGACTGATCATCAACTTCAGCTTTCGATCATTGCGCCCGACGGGAGTGCCCACGGTCCTTTCAATCAGAATTTCACGGTCACAGCGATTCGCCACCGCCTCATCAACACCTTTGAAAGTCATGAATTCGACCAGGAAGGTGACTGGACTTTCCGCGCAAGCCTCGATGGCATCGCTAGCGCCAGCGCTACCCATACAGTAGCGATAAGATTCGGTCAGCCTGACAAAGCGATCGACCAATGAATGATCACCGTACATTAGTCCCATTGGCTTCAACCTCCTGGGAAGTCGTATTTCGCCGGCAGGACCGTGGCCAGTCTTAGCACTAGCGACTCAACCTCACATTGAGTGATGCAGTAGCCCAGTGAGCCAAGCGAATGAGATTTCGGCTAGCCACCGCGCCGCCGTCGCGACCCTGGGCATCGTCGGCGGCGGTCAGCTCGCGAAGATGACCGCGCAAGCAGCGACGCAACTCGGTTGCGAAGTCGTCGTGCTCGAACGCCAGGCCGATTTCCCGGCGCACGCGCTCGACACGCGCTGGATCCACGGTGACTGGGACGATCCGGCGAAATTGCTCGAGCTCGCGGCCGAGGTCGACGTCGTGAGCCTCGAGAACGAGTTCGTCAGTGGTGCCGCCTTGCGCGCCGTCGAGGAAGCGGGCCACGTCCTGCGTCCTTCCGCCGCGACGATGGCACTCGTGCAGGACAAGCTCGTCCAGAAGCGCACGTTCAGCAGCGCGGGTCTGCCCTTGCCGCGCTTCGAAGCCGTCGAAACGCAGGCCGATGTCGCGCGCGTCGCCGCCGGCTTCGGGTGGCCGCTGGTGCTCAAGCGACGCACGCTGGGTTACGACGGCAAGGGCAACGCGACCGTGCGCTCGGACGCGGACGTCGACGCGGCGTGGCGCAAGCTCGCCGGCGGACCAGGACGCATTTACGCCGAGGACTTCTGCCCTTTCACGCTGGAGCTCGCCGCCATCGTCGTGCGCGGACTCGACGGAGCAACGCGCGAATACCCGGTCGTCGAGACCGAGAATCGCGACCATGTGTGTCGCGTGGTGCGTGCTCCGGCACGCGTCGATCCCGCGGTCGCGGCACGTGCGGCCTCCATCGCACGGGCGGCGGTCGAATCCGTTCGCGGGGTCGGCGCGTTCGGCGTCGAGATGTTCCTGATGAGCGATGGCCGCGTGCTCGTCAACGAGATCGCGCCGCGCGTCCACAACACGGGCCACTACACGATCGAAGCCTGCGCCACGTCGCAGTTCGAGAACCATGTGCGTGCCGTGCTCGGACTGCCGCTCGGATCGGCCGCGATGCGCACGCCGGCCGCGTGCATGGTCAATTTGCTCGGTGTCGGGATGGGGACGGGCACCCCGATCGGGCTCGAACGCGCACTGCGCGTCGAGGGTGCGAGCGTTCACGTCTACGGCAAGAGCACCAGTCAGAAGGGCCGCAAGATGGGCCACGTGACGGCGCTGGGCGCTACGCTCGCCGAAGCCGAGGCACGCGCTCTGGCCGCGGCCGATGCGATCCGATTCGGCGAACTCGAAGGGAACGATCGATGACCAAGCCGACTGCTGAAACGAAAACCGTCGCCGCGCCGCTCGTCAGCATCATCATGGGCAGCGACTCGGACTTCGGGACGATGAAGCTCGCGGCCGACGCACTGCAGGAGTTCGGCGTGCCGCACGAAGTCCGCGTCGTCAGCGCGCACCGCACGCCCGACGACATGGCGCGCTACGCGAAGGAGGCCGCGTCGCGCGGGTTGCGTGTGATCGTCGCCGGAGCCGGTGGCGCCGCGCACTTGCCCGGGATGGTCGCGTCGTTCACGAGCCTCCCCGTCATCGGCGTCCCGATCGAGACGCAATCCCTGCGCGGACTCGACTCGCTCTACTCGATCGTGCAGATGCCCGCCGGCGTTCCGGTCGCGACGGTCGGCATCGCGAACGGACGGAACGCGGGGCTCCTCGCCGTGCGCATCCTGGCCTCGAGCGATCCGCAGCTGCGCGCGCGCTACGAGGCCGCGATGGCGGCTCAGGCCGAGATGTCGCGCAAGAAGAACGACAAGTTGCAGGATCTCTTGAACGGAGGTTGAGAGCCCGTGAAGAAATCGGGTCTACGGGCTCTCAGATTCATGTGGCGACGATTCCGCGTCGCGAGAGCGTGTGATTTCTTCACACGCTCTGAAAGCCCGTGAAGAAATCGAGTCTACGGGCTCTCAGATTCATGTGGCGACGCTTCCGCGTCGCGAGAGCGTGTGATTTCTTCACACGCTCTGAGAGCCCATGAGGACCTCGATCTTGCAGGCTCTCGGCGCTGTGCAGAGATCACGGACCCGGATCGTGCGAATCTCCGCGCTGTTTCTCTTCCTCGCTGCCACGAGTTGCGATGTCTCGACACCGGGTCCCGCGCCTTCCCTCGCGGTCGCAGGCGTTCCGCCCAAACTCGTGTCCGATTCCTCCGGTGCGTACTTCGTGCGCGGCATCGAGACGCCCACGATCCTCGCGAGCCTCCGCGGCAGCATCGTCCGCGTGTATCCGGTCGGCGGCGTCGAACGCATCGAACTGCCGAGTCTCTCGAGCACGATGCTGCGCCCTGCCGGCGCGTCGAATTCCGGCGTGCCCTGCTCGTTCAGCGTTGGCGGACCGGACGCACACGGGAACGTCGTCTACGTGCACGACGACATCGTGAAGGAGGAGCACGCGCTCGTCCTGCTGGAAGCCGGCACCGCACGCGAGCGTGTTCTGTTTCGCGGCAAGGGATCCGTTCTGCTCGATGATCTCCTCGGCGACTGCCTTGCGTTGACGTCCGCGGGTGACCGCGTCGCGTACGTACGCAATCCCCGGCCCGCGACGAATCCGGGCGCCGGACACCTGTTGGAGGAAGGGACGATCGAGTTCTGCGCCATCGCGACTGGAGCGCGGACGAGCACGAGCATCACGGCGCTCGACGGCAGGCTGTCCTGGTCGCAGGACGGGGCGCGGCTGATCTACGCGTGCCTGCTCGATCGGGTACAGGCTCTTCGGCTCGCGGGCCTGCACTTTCAGAGCGACCGCGCCTTCCGCGCCGGCTACGACGGCTGGAGTCGCCTGCCCGTCGTGTGCTCGCTCGACGTCGCGACGAACGCCGTCGAAGCGCTGTGCATCGGCGAGCATCCGGTACTGTCGCCCGACGGTACGAAACTGATCGTGCGCGACACCCTGATCCTGATGCGGATGCTGCGCCTCGACACGAACACGTGGGCGCCGTTCGAGCTCGTCGGCATGACGTTCCCGGGCGTCGTCGGCTTCGTGGACGACGATACGGTGCTCTACCAGGCGTGGCCGACCGAGGGCGTCGCTCCTGCCTGGCTCGGGGGAAGCCCGATCGCGAGAACGAAGCAGGGTCGCACGTTGCAGGTACGCCAACTCGTGAGCGACGCGTACGCGACGGTGGTGCACGACTTCGATCCGCGGGATTCGTTCGCGTTGGGACCTCGGTAGGGACGCGAGCACGCGCGCGGCCTCACGCCAACCGGAGATTCCGATGCTGCCGCGACACCACACATCCAGCGCGCGTCGCTGTCTCTCGCAAGACGGCAGTGAACATGCACCAACCGTGATCCCTCGACCGCACGGGGCGCTCACATGAAAAAAAGCTCGTTCGTTCACCGCCGGGTGAGCGAACGAGCCCGGTCGGATCATCGACTCGCGGTTTCAGCCGCGTTTCGCGAGCGCTTCTTCGTATTGCTTCAGCGTGTCGCCCAGCTTCGGCACGAGCGTCACGGCCTTGCGTTGGATCTCGACGGCCTTGTCGAGGTCACCGCGCACGAACCAAGTGCGTGCGAGCGTGTCGAGGATGCCGCCATCTTTCTCCTTCGTGAGTTCGACGGCACGAGCGGCGAGCTTCGTCGCGAGCTCGGCGTTGGCCTTCTCGACCTTGGAATCGGGGTCGACCATCGCCCAGGCGATCGCGTGCAGAGCGCCGGCCGAATCCTTGCAACTCGTGTCGAGCGCTTCCTGCGCCCACTGGTTCGCGCGCTCCACGTCGCCCACCTCGGTAGCCAGGATCTGAAACTTCGCCGCCGCAGCGCCGGCGAATTGCTCGGCGTCGATCGCGAGCATGTCGTCCAGCGACTTGACCGCCGCTTCCCAGTCCTTCGCCTTCGCCGCGCGCTGCAGCTCTTCCTGGAGCTTCATGCCGCGCATCTCGATCTCCTTCGCCTTCTTGCTCGTCGCAGCGAGTGCGGCGATGTCGTGCTTGCCGGCCACGACGGTCTCGAGCGTCGCGTCGATCGACATCGGGTGACCGATGTAGGCGATCTTCCCGTTACCGTCGACGAGGAACGCGCACGGGATGCCGCGCTGTTGCGCGGCCTTCATGTACGCCGTGTTCGTCTTGGAGGCGTCGTCCCAAGCCACCGAGTACGACATGACGTCGCCCTTGGCCTTGACCATCGCCTCGACCGCTTCGAGCGAGTTGTTCGGATCCTCTTTCGTCACGCCGATGATCGTGAGGCCCTTGTCGGCGTACTTCTTCTGCAGCTCGCTGAGGTGCGGCATCCCGGCGATGCACGGCCCGCACCACGTGGCCCAGAACTCGACGATGTACGTCTTGCCCTTCTGGAATGCCGTGACGGGCTCGCCCTTGATCCATTTGCCGATCGCGATCGCGGGGGCTGCGTCACCGACGCTGAGCACCGCAGGCGTGGACTGCACGGGCGTCTGCGGCGAAGCAGACGTGTACGACGGCGCGCCGAGTAGAGCGGCGCCAACGAGAGCGATGCGAAGAAGCATGGTGGTCCTGAAGAGATTGCGGCCCGGGTGTCGCGGCGGATCCGGTGGACCCGACCGGGTCCGGAATGCCGCGGAACAGTTCCGGAGAGGGTAACGCGGCGATTCCGCGCGTGCCCCTACGACGTAGGACGAGGCTCGGGACAGCGGTTCTCGAGCGATCCGCGCGGCGTGGAAACGCGCCCGAGCCAAGCTCCAACGCTTCGCGCGGCGTGGAGGCGCGGCGGGGCGAGGCTTGAACGTTCCGCTCACCGTGGAATGCGGCCGAGCGAGGCTCCAACGCGCCTCGTACCGCTCCTGCAGGCGCTCGTCGGCGTCACGCCGTCCGCCGCGAGGCGCGGTGGACGAGCCACGCGGCCGCGATGAAGAGCGCGAGCGCACCCACGACGTGAACGACGCCGAACGTCGGCGCCGCGGCCTTCGTGCCGTCGCCGAGCAGCGCGCGACCGGCGACGAACACGCCGGCGAGCCCCTCGCCCGCGACGAGCCCCGACGCGCAAAGGATCCCCGCTTCGACGTCGAGCCGCTCCTTCGGTCGCGCTTCGGCGATGCGCCGCACGACGCCGCCGGCGAACACGGCCGCCATCGTCGAGAGCGGCAAGTAGATGCCCAACGCGAACGGCAAGGCCGGCAGCCCGGCGAGCACGCCGACGAGCGACAGCGATCCGCCCATGAGCAACAGATCCCACGGCAGTTCGGCGCCCAGCACGGCCTCGACCATCGTCTTCATCAGGCGCGCTTGCGGCGCGGCGAGCCCGCCCTCGCCGAAACCGGGTTCGTGGCCGAGCGCGACGACGACGCCGGCGACCACCCAACATGCGACGCCCGCCGCGACGAGCTGACCGTACTGCTGCAAGTACGGAGTGCCTTTCACGAGCCAGCCGGTCTTCAAGTCCTGCGAGATGTCGCCGGCCTTGCTGGCCGCGACGCACACGACGGTCCCGACCGTGAGGACGGCCGCTTGCGCCGCGACGCCTTTCCAACCGAGGGCCAGGAAGATCCCGGCCGTGCCGGCCAACGTGATGAGAGCCATCGCACTCGTCGGATTCGACGACACGCCGATCACGCCGACGAGGCGCGACGAGACCGGCACGAAGAGGAATCCGAACAACGCGACGCCCAGTGCCGCGACGATGCGCGCGGTGAGACTCAGTTCGCCGGCGAAAATGCCCGGGACGAGCACGAGTGCGAGGATGAGCGCAGCCATGCCTGCAAACAGGACGGCCGGCGGCACATCGCGATCCGTGCGCTCGCCGGTTCCGGCGGTCGCGCCCGAGCGCAGCCCGCGCAACACGGCCGCGAGCGAGGCCGCCATGGTCGGCGCTGTGCGCACGATCGTGACGAGGCCGGCCGCCGCGACCGCGCCGGCTCCGACGTAGAGCAGGAAGCGGTCCTTGATCGCGGCGGTCGTGAGCCCTTTCACGCCGACCACGGCCGCATCGAGAAGACCCGCCGCATGCGCTTTCGTCACGAGCGGGTAGAGAATCAAGGACGAGATCAGGGCGCCGGCGACCATCACTGCCGCGGCTCGGAACCCGACGATGAACCCGACGGCGAGGAGCGCCGGCGCGATCTTCAACGCGAGGCTGCCGTTCGGGAGGAACGTCGGTTTCCACGCGACTTCCTCAGGGAGGAGGTGCAGCGCGCTCAGGGCGATCTTGATGCCCGCCCCGACAGCCAGACCGACGAAGACCCACGTTCCGGCCGACGCGCTGCGCTGCGTCGCGTAGAGGACCTCCGCGCACGCGCGACCCTCGGGATAGGGCAGCTCCGCGTCGGCTTGCACGATCAACAAGCGTCGCAACGGGATCATCGCCAGGATCCCGAGCACTCCGCCGGCCATCGCGAGCAGCGCGACTTGCCACACGGGCGGCGCGACCCCCCACAGGAACAAGGCCGGAATCGTGAAGATCGTGCCCGACGCCAGCGAGCTCGACGCGCTGCCGATCGTCTGCGCCATGTTCGCTTCGAGGATCGTTCCGCCGTTTCGGAACGCCTTGAAGGCAGCGGCGGACAGCACCGCGATCGGGATCGACGTCGAGACCGTGAGGCCCGCGGTCAACCCGAGGTAGGCGTTCGCCGCGCCGAAAAGGCATCCGAACAAGAGGCCGAAAAGGACGGCCTTCCAAGTCCATTCCGCCACGAGGGAACCGGCGCGGTCGTTCATCGTGCGCGGATGCTACGCGGCACGAGCGCGGTTGAAAGGAAGAAGCGGGCCGCTCAGCACGCGCGGACGAAGTCACGCGGGGGAACGGAGACTGGGCGGCCCGCGGCAAGCACGACGACCTCCCGAGCAGGGGTTTGGAACAGGGCCTTTGGCGTTGCACGGCTCGCGCGAATTCGTCGGCGCGGCGCGGCGCGGCGAAGTGTGGCGCGGCGAAGTGTGGCGCGGCAAAGCGTGGCGCGGCAAAGCGTGGCGCGGCAAAGCGTGGCGCGGCAAAGCGTGGCGCGGCGAAGCGCGGCGCGGCGCGGTGCGGCGCGGTGCGGCGCGGCGAGCGCGGCGCGGTGCGGCGCGGCGAGCGCGGCGCGGTGCGGCGCGGCGAGCGCGGCGCGGTGCGGTGCGGCGCGGCGCGGTGCGGCGCGGTGCGGCGAGCGCGGCGCGGCGCGGTGCGGCGAGCGCGGCGCGGCGCGGCGCGGCGAGCGCGGTGCGGTGCGGCGCGGTGCGGCGCGGCGCGGGCGGCGAGCGCGGTGCGGCGCGGTGCGGCGCGGTGCGGTGCG
>Ga0209591_10002383_pt1 | contig 22593 bp, 19 predicted proteins | sample MAT01_FD_187207 | JGI IMG/M metagenome (GOLD analysis project Ga0209591, IMG submission 187207) | Freshwater microbial communities from Lake Fryxell liftoff mats and glacier meltwater in Antarctica - MAT-01 (SPAdes) (version 2) | ecosystem: Environmental > Aquatic > Freshwater > Ice > Liftoff... | reverse complement strand
CCGTTGAAGCGCATCTCTTCCAATATCTCCTGGAGCGGCGCCAGCTCCCGCGGCAGCTCGCGTGGGATCTCCAGACCGCCGTTGTCAGGACCCAGATCGATGAGCTTCATGACGATGAGCCCGGCGTAGGTCTGGCGTTTGTCCTCGCTGACTTTCATAAGCACTTCCAGGATGTTGCAGTGAGTCCGCAGATCTGGGCGTCGAACGATCCTTCGGCCCAGGCGTCGACGTCGCCCGTCGCGACCCAGAGCGCGACGCCCTCGGGCATGCTCGCCGGCCGTGCGATCGGCTTCTCGGTCGGATTGCACAACGCCAACACCCACGCCTGCGCCGTTGGCAGGCGTGGCGCCCAGGTCGCCAGGAAGGTCGTCAACGACACGACCAACGCTTCGTCGTCGACGCGCAGCTCCAGGTCGAGATCGCCCGTGCCACTCGCGTCCTCATCGGCCACATGCAGCGCCACGACAATCACGTCCAGCAGCTCGGTCGTGACGACTCCTTGGGAGGCACTGTGCTCGCACTCGCCACCGACCGCTTCGAGGCGCAGTCGGGCGAAGCGGCCCCAACCAAACCCCTCGAAGTCGGCGTCGACCGCAATGCGCCCAGGCACGATTCCGAGCAGCTCCCGCGGAGACTGTTCGACGAATGGCAGGTCACGGGTCGACCCGATGTTGCGGATCTCGGCGATGATCGTCAGGCCCTGCAGCTCAAGCGTCGAGCCGCCGGGTGCCGCCCTTGCGGGTCGCACTGCGTGCCCCGAAGCGACCGCCACCGGTGCGAGCCGGCGAGCGTCCGCCGCCGAAGCTCTTGCCCGAGCCGTAGCTACGGCCGGACTGCGACGGCTTCGAGAAGCGCGCGGGATTGGCCGAGCGGTACCCCGAACGATGCGAGCTGAGCTGCGCGCGCTGCCCAGGCGAGGTCGTGTAGGGCGCCGCCCTCACGTAGCCCGGGCCCATCGGCCCCATGAGCATGGAACCGAGCATCATGCCCGCGACCATGCCCATCATCGGTGAGTGGTAGCCCGCGTACGCGCCTTGGCCTGCGACCGCGTATTCGCCCTTGCCTTCGCCTGTAATGCGCCGGCTAATCTCGAAGATCTTCTCGCCTTCATCGATCGCGCCGCTGTTGTTCTCGTCGAAGAAGCCCGTCACAAGCTGGCTCTTGTCTTCGTTGTCGACGACGGAGACGCTGATGAGCTCATCGCCCTCGTAGATCTCGTTGACGCGCTTCTCGAAGTCGGCCGGGCCCTCGGCCTCCGCATAAGCTTTGCCGACCGCGTCCCAGTCGATCGGCACGTTGGTGTTGCTGGTCGTGACCCAACGGTCGGTCTCGCCGCTCTGGCAGGCGGGCGTGCTGACGAGCGCGAACGACAGGAGGGTCGGGAGGATGAACGATCGGTAGCGTAGTGTCACGCGTGCGAGTCTAACATCCTGCGCCCTTTGGTCAAGACCCTCTCATCTTCTTTGGCGGTCTGGCTGCGGATGCAAGTCGCAGAGAGCCGCGGCACTTCCGCCGCAACGTAGCGGGCGTCTCACTTCGCGAATTGTTGGTTAGGGATGGTCGTGGTCGTGCGCCATGCCAGGCATCGTATCGACCGGCACCGGCGGCGTGGCGCCGGCGGCCTTGGCCGTTGTGCGTTCGGCCTCGGCGCCCGTCTTGTCGCCCTTCAGCTCCAGCGCATCGGCCAGGAAGTAGCGCATCTGGGCCCGCTCGGGTGCGAGGACGAGCACGCGACGCGCAACCGCCTCGGCTTCGTCAGCCCGCTTATCGAGGATGTCGCCGCGCACCTTTCGTTCCAGCGTCTGCACGAGCTTCAGCTGCAGCGACTTGTCGCCCGGTGTCGTGGCGAGCCACGCTTCCAAGAACGCAACGGCCTCGCGCACGAATCCCTGCCGTTCGAGCAACGCCACGACCGCCTTGCGATTCGCGTTGGTCGGGCGTTTCTGCGCCAGATTGCGCAACAGCAGCTCCGCCTCCTCACGGCGATGCTCGGTCTCGAGCACGACGCCCAGCGCCCGCTCGGTCGCGTCGGCCAGCGTCGGGTCGCTCGGGCTTGCCGCAAGTGCCGTGCGACACCGCTTCTCGCCGTCGACATCCTTGCGTTGCGCGGCCAGCAGGCACCCGAGCGCGAGCTTGTCGTCGCCGGCTGGCACCGTGCGCTCGAGCTTCTCGAACGTGCCCCACTCGTCGAGCTCGATGATCGCCTGCAGACGCGCGATGAGCGCCCGCCCCTCGGTCGCTTTACCGACCTCGGCCAGCGCCCGCTTCGGGAGCCCCTCATCGAGCGCCTTGTTGGCGAGCCCGACGTGGTCGATCGAGACAGGCTCGGCCGGCGCGCCGCACCCGCACAACAGCACCAGCACTGTGACGAGGCGGATCAACGCTCCCACGCGGTGTTGCCGTAGCCGCCACCCTTCGACACGAGCAACTGATAGCGACCGTCGGCGCTCATCAGGTAGATGCCCGATCCGTCCGAGCGGGTCGACACGAACGCGATGTAGCGCCCGTCCCGGCTCCAGCTCGGGTCCTTGTTGAAGCCCTGGTCCTGGGTGAGGCGCTTGATGTCGCCGCCTTCGGTCACCGCGAAGATGTCCGAGGCCCCGTCCTCCATACCGGCGAACACGATGAGCCCGTTCTTGCCCCAGTCGGGCGAGTAGTTGTAGCCGCTCGCGTGGGTGAGCCGCGCCATGCCGCCGCCGCCCGAGCCCATGACATAGATCTGCGGGCTGCCGGCCTGATTCGACACGAACGCGATCTTGCTGCCGTCGGGCGAGAACGTCGGCGACACCTCGTCGGCATCGGTGTTCGTCAGGTTCTTGATGACCGCGCCATCCTGCGACAACAGATACAGGTCCGACTGGCCGCCGTAGGACACCGACGCGACCATCTTCGAGCCGTCCGGGCTGACAGCGACCTTGCGATAGTGGCCATCGTCACGCGTGAGCTTCTTGCGACCGAAGAAGAGCTCCGGCTTGCCGTCGGCGAACGACGTGTAGAGCACACCGCCAAAGCCCCAGGCAGGCAGTGTGTTGATGTTGCCGTTCGACACGAGGCCCGTGCGCTCGAGCCCGTCCATCGACACGAGGCCAATGGCCTTGACGCCCGGCGAGACCTTGACCGAGTAGGCGATGCGCGTGTCGAACACGCCGGCCGTGCCGGTGCGCGCCTCGAGCACGCCGTTGGCGAACTTGTGCACGGCCTTCTTCACGCCGCCTTCGTTCTCGCCCCTGAAGCTCTGGTCCTTGATGCGGACGTTCGACTTGTCGGTGATGTTGAAGAAGCGGAAGTCGACGTCGAATGGGCCTTTGCCCTTGATCTCCGCCTTGACCAGCCAGCGCGTGCCGATGTTGTTCCAGTCGCTGAACGACGGCGTCTCGAGTGGCTCGGTCTGCGGGTCGACGAGGTAGCTCCGCTGAGGCAGCACCGAGAACAGGAACGACAGCGTCATGTCGCGCCGAAGCATGTCGGCGACGGTGCGGCACAACGTCTGCGGCGCGCCCTCGGTGCAGCGCACTTCGGGTACGGCGATAGGATCGAGGCCGGTGCCGCCCGGGCCGACGATGACCTGCAGGCCCTCCGCCGGGTCGACGAGCCCCGCTGGGCCTGGCTCTGCGGCGCGGACGGCGGTCGCAGAGGTGACCACCAGGGCCAGGGTCATGAGCGTGCGCATGCGGTTCCTTTCATCGTGTCGGATAGTCGGATGACCCAAGTCGAACAAGTCGTCAACGATTGGATTCCCCTCGATTCCCTGCCTCGGGGCGCGCCATTGTTGCCCTTGTTGCGGCTTCTTGCCAGGGCACGGCGCTATCGGTGATACTTCGCGGCGCTCGTGTGCACCCGAGGCTGGAGCCCGTCATGTCGTTCCGCAACCACGTCATCCATTGCATCGTCAGCCTCGCCGCGGCGACCCTTGCGACCTCGCCCGTAGTGGCCGCCGGTCCGAAGATCCGGGCCCCGGGTGAGCTCACGATCATGTCTCTCAGCAACGGTGCCACGGTCGAGATCGACGGCAAGCCGATGGGCACGATCCCGTTCGAAGACTCGCTCGTGCTGCTCCCGGGCAAGCACACCATCAAGGTCACCAAGCGTGGCTACAGCGAGTACAACGACACCTTCGAGGTCCGTCCGGGCGAGTTGGTCGAGCTCGAGATCGACCTCCTGCCGTTCGCGGGCATCGTCACGATCACGACGCCCGAGCCCGGCGCAATCGTGAAGATCGACGGCAAGGTCGAGGGCGTGACCCCGTTCGACAAGGACCTCTCCGCCGGCAGGCGCATCATCACGATCTCGCGACCTGACTTCGTCGACGAGGTGCGTGAGCTCGAGATCCGCCCTGGCGAGGCTTACGCGCTCGACATCCAGCTGCGCCCGGTGGCGAAGAAGAAGGACGACAGCGGCGAAGCCTTCTACGAAACGTGGTGGTTTTGGACCATCGTGGGCGTGGCCGGTGCCGGTGCTGCCGCCGCCGCGGTCGCGACCTCGGGTGGTGACACCATCAGCCCGACGCCCGACTTCAGCCTGCGCGTCGAGTAGTCCGGTCCCCAGCTCAGCCCACAATCCAAGATCGCGGCTCGCGCAACACCTCGATCAAGCGCGCCTCGGGCGTGCCCGGTGCCGGATGGCTGTCGTAGTCCCAGCGCACGAGCGGCGGCAGCGACATCAGGATCGACTCGAGGCGGCCATTGGTCTGGAGCCCGAACTTCGTGCCGCGGTCGTGCAGGAGGTTGAACTCGACGTAGCGACCGCGCCGCACGAGCTGCCAGTGGCGCAGCGCGTCGTCGTAGGGAAGTGACCGCCGCCGTTCGAGGATCGGCAGGTAGGCCGGCAGGAACGACTGCGCGCTGGAACTCCAGAATGTGTACAGATCGGCCAGGCTGCGGCCCTCGCCAGGCTGCTGGTGGTCGAAGAAGATCCCGCCGATTCCGCGCGCCTCGCCGCGGTGCGAGTTCCAGAAGTACGTGTCGCACCAGCGCTTGAAGCGCTCGTACCGGGTCGGCTCACCGGCCGGCTCGATTGGACCAGGTCCGCAGCCCGCTCGCAGCAGCTCATGGAAATGGCTCGCATCCTCGTCGTAGAGCACATACGGCGTGAGATCCGCGCCGCCCCCGAACCAGCCTGTCGCGCCCCGCTCGAGGTAGCGGAAGTTCGCGTGCGTCGTCGGCGCGTGGGGATTCTTTGGATGCAGCACGAGCGAAACACCCGTCGCGAAGAACGTGGCGCCGTCACCGGGCATCTGCGCCTTGACCGCGTCAGGCACATCGCCCCAGACGGCCGACACGTTGACGCCCGCCTTCTCGAGCACCGCGCCACCTTCGATGACGCGTGATCGCCCGCCGCCGCCGCCCTCGCGCTGCCAGCGATCTTCTCGAAACCGGGCGGGCTCGCCACCCCCTGCCGCCGCCAGCTCGACCGCTTCGAGCGCCGTGCAGATCTTGTCCTGCAGCGCCAGTACGAATGCCTCAGCTCGCTCTCGATAGCCGCTCATCCAATCTCCCAGTGCGCGATTCGCACGCGCCCGATGTTCGAGTCGAAGTGTACGAGACGGACCTCCCCGTCGACCACGTGCAAATCGATGATCGGCTCCGGCAGGACGATCTCCGCGCGCACGAGATCGAGCGACTCGTCGATAACAATGATCTTGTGGCCATTCGAGAGCCACACCCGCTTGCCATCCCACGCCATCAGGTGGCGCGCGCTCCACGGGTACTCCGCGAACCACGGCCGCACCGGGAACACCTTCACGGGCTCGTCGGCAGCCGCCGCGAAGAGCGGTAGCCGAACGAGCTGCACGCCATCCATCACGTACGCCTGCCGTGGTCCGAGCATGAGCCCCTGGGCGTCGTCACCGACCACGCCGACTGGAAAGCCCTTGCGCTCGGACACGGCGATCAACGCGAGCTCGACCGGCCTGTCCCTGGCCGGCCGCAGGTTCAATCCGAGGATGTCGCCCTGGAGCGCCATGGCCGTGACTTCGCCGCCCGTTGCCGGCTCGGCATCGATCGGCAGGCGCCCCGACAAGATTGGCTTTCCGTCGCTCTCGAAGACGCCGAGCACGTCGCGTGACAGGAACGCCACGCGCTCACCGTCGCCGGCCGCGACGATGTCGCAGAAGGCCCCGGGCTCCTGGATGACGCGCATGCACAAGCGGATGTCGGACGGGCTCTCGCCAAAACGGAACAAGCGGAACGTGACCTCGGACAGGTCGATGCGAGGCGGACCCAGGGCCGAGTCGGCGAGCTCGGGCCGACCCTCGGGGAAGGGCACGTCGTCGCTTCGCTTGGCATAGCTCGGGACGGCCTCGCGGGTGGCGACGTACCAGACATTTCGCTGGGCGCAAGGCAGGACCCGCACGATCTGCGCGAGCCGCGACTGCGGCAACACCAGCATCCGCTCGCCGATGAAGGTGCCGGGGAAGGTGCGGCTGCGCGCGAGGCCCAACGCCAGGAGCCGCTGTTTGATCGACGACAGCGCCCAGAACGCGCGCATCGGCTCCTTGCCGTCGGAGAGCTGGGTCAGCTCGTCGAGGCACTGCATCACGACTGCTGCACCGGCCGAACGCTCACCGGCCTGGACCCGCTGCGCGAGCTTGCGCGCGGCCGAGGCGATGCGTTGCGGCGTGACGTCTTTGCCGTTCGACTCGGGGTCGAGGAGGGCAAAGAGGTCGCCTCGCATCACGGGCGGTGGTGGGTCGGTAGCTGCCATCGGGTCGACTATAGCCAACCGGACATCTTGCAGGAACACTCCGGCGCCTGATGAGCTCGAGAGCCAGAGGCTCCTGGCGCGAACGCGGCCTCAGCGCACGCTCACAGCGATGCTCGTGCTTGACTTGCTCGGCCGCGAGCCCTAGGGTCCCGCGGCTTTCGCGAAGGCCTGGCCGGTCGTGAAGCATCTGACCAGGGTGCGCCAAGCACCTACCTGATGAGGCAATCGCATGTACCAGCTCCAGAATGGCACCGACGTCACCGAGTTCTCGACCCGCAAAGAGGCGATCGACGCCGCCAAGAGCATCTCGCTCGAGCTCAAGCAGATCGTCTACGTGGTCGACCCGCACCAGCGTGAGCGCATGGCCTACCAGGGTGGCGAGCTCGAGTCGTACACGTACGAGACCCGCACGGGTAAGATGGATCGATAGTCCTCGTTCGCAACGCTCAGCGTCGGACGAGACGGATCATGTGGTCGACAGGGCCATGGCCCTTGCCGATAGGCAGGGCGCCCGCGAGCGCGTCACTCAAGTAGCGCTTGGCGGCGCCGAGCGCGTCATCGAGCTTCGCGCCGAGCGCGAGATTGGCGGCGATCGCCGCTGAGAACGTGCAGCCCGTGCCATGGGTGCTGCGCGTCGTGAGCCACGGGCTGGTGAGCTCGTAGGTGGAGCCGTCGGGTCGCCGCACGAGGTCGATGGCAAGCGTCGGCGCGCTGTCGTCGACGGGGTGGCCGCCCTTGATGATGATGGTAGCGTGAGGTGCATGCACGGCGATGGCGTCGGCATGCTCATGGGCCGGAGCCGCGAGCGGCAATCCTGAGAGCACCGCCGCCTCAGGGCGATTCGGAGTCACGACCGTCGCCAGCGCGAGCAGCTCGCGCAGGGCCCGCTCGGCGCCCGCATCGAGCAGACGCTGCCCCGAGGTCGCGACCATCACCGGGTCGACGACCAGCGGAATCGGCTGAGCACTCGTGCGCACGGCGGACCATGTCTGCCAGGACTTCACGACCGACTCGATGATGCTCTGCGTCCCGAGCATTCCGGTCTTCACCGCGCGCACCGGCAGGTCGTCCATGACGGCATCGATCTGCGCCGCGACCAGCGCCGCCGAGACCGGCTCCCAGGCCCGCACTCCGAGCGTGTTCTGCGCGGTCACCGCGGTGACGGCCGTCGTGCCGAGTAGTCCATGCGCCGCGAAGGTGCGCAGATCCGCTTGGATCCCGGCCCCGCCGCCCGAGTCCGAGCCGGCGATCGTCAGCGCCGCGAACGGCATTGACAGCCTCGCAGTCCAGGCTTCGCCATCCTTGCGAAGGCCTTCAGTCCAGGCTTCGCCATCCTTGCGAAGGCCTTCAGTCCAGGCTTCGCCATCCTTGCGAAGGCCTTCAGTCCAGGCTTCGCCATCCTTGCGGAGACCCGCGCGCTCTCCGTGTGCATCCCGATTTGTCATCGACCGGCCCCCCTTCGGCGTGGCACGGTAGCACACCTATGAAGCCGACCGATGTGCAGCACGACCGCCCGACCTTCACGACCCCGAACGGGCTCGTCGTGCGTTGGCTCGGCACCGCCGGCTACGAGTTCACGTCGCCCGAGGGGCACGTGCTGCTCATCGATCCGTATGTGACCCGGGTCGGCCTCGTGCGTTTTCTCACCCGCAAGATCGCGCCGGATGTCGGCAAGATCACCGCCGCCTTTGGTCGCGTCGACGGCGTGCTCATCGGGCACTCGCACTTCGACCACGTCATGGACACGCCGGTCATCGCGCAGCGCACTGGCGCCCACGTCTATGGCTCACGTTCGACGGCGAACCTGATGCAGGGGCTCGGCCTGCCCCCAACCCAGGTGACCGCGCTCGACAAGGATCGCGCGACCACCTTCGACCTCGGCCCCTTCAAGGTCACGGCCGTGCCGAGCCTGCACTCGCGCTTCGCCCTCGGCAGCAAGGTGCCGTACGCGGGCGAGATCCCTTGCACCTGCGACGTGCATCTCAAGGGCAGCGACTACAAGTGCGGCGACGTCTTCAGCTACCTCATCGACTATCACGGCTTCCGTCTCTACCACCTCGGCAGCGCCAACCTCGCCGAAGACGCGTTGCCGCCCGAGGCGAAGGGCGTCGACGTGCTCTTGATGTGCATCGCCGCGCGCTTCGCGACCGAGCGCTACGTGCCGCGCGCGCTCGCCGCCTTCGCCCCGACCCACGTCATCCCGATGCACTACGATTTCATGTGGCGCGCCGCCGACAAGCCGATGTGGCTCCTGCCGCGCACCGATTTCGGGCGGCTCGTCGACGACATCCGCACCTTCTCGCGTGACCTGTCGGTGCTCACCCTGCCGCTCGTCGCCCGTTCCCCCAACGCTCGAGAGCCCTCATGACGATCTCCAATGACCAGCTCACTCAGCTCCTGAAGGCCGCCTTCCCCGATGCAGTCGTCAACCTGAAGGATCTCACCGGCGGCCAGGATCACTGGCAGGCCGAGATTATCTCGACTGCGTTCTCAGGCCTGTCGCCAATCGCGCGCCATCGCGCTGTCTACGCGGCGCTCGCCGAAGAGATGAAGGGTCCGATCCACGCGCTGTCGCTGCGCACCCTGGCCCCAGGCGAGACCGCCTGACGACGCCGTGTCTCGCCTAGGAAGATGTCGAAGCGCACGAGCCAGTAGGCCGCCAGCGCGAGGCCCACGAAAGTCCAGCGACTCACCTTCCAACGTCGGAACACCAGCCACGCGCCGAGTGCCAGCACGGACAGCGCGAAGGCACCGTGGACTGGATACTTGGCGAAGCCCGTTGCGACCCGCCCGAGGACGCTAGGCTAGGGCTATCGGTCCTGACAAAGCTGCCGTTGGCTGGTGCGACCCGCAGATAACGCCCAAGGGTAGTGACCCGTAGTGACCCGTAGTGACCAGTAGTGACCCGTAGTGACCCGTAGTGACCCGTAGTGACCAGTAGTGACCAATAGATAGCTTCCGTCCGGTTGCGTGAACGGTCAGATGTGCCCGATCTCTTCGCAGTCCGGAAGCCGAAGTCCATCGACCGAGCAGGTCCCTTGATGGCACATCTCTCGCGGATAGCCGCTCACCCAGAGGTCGCCGAAATTGAGCTTCCGAGCAAACAGACGGCCCTCGTGGTGGAGCGGCGTCTCCCGTTCCCGGTCGAGCACTCGCCCGTCGAAAATCTGCCGGTCGCGTTCCCAGCGCGACCTCCGTGAACCTCTGGGGCAGCCGCCATGCCAAGCAAGCCGCGACGGCATCAAAGGCCGCGCGCGCGGTGCTGACTAGACGCAATCCAAACGTGCTGGGGTCGCGGGTGTCGCGAGACCCTGGGCGCGGTCAGCGGAGCTGCTAGGTTGTGTTCAACGCGCGTCGCTCAGGGGCCGCGACTCTTGTATTCGTAGTAGCGGTCGAGCACTGCGCGCACGTAGCTCTCGGTCGCCTCATACGGGATCCCGTCGGCCGCGTTCACGGCGCCGCTGCCGGCGTGATAGGCGGCGAGCACCTTGACCATGTCGCCCTCGAAGCGGTCGGCCAGCACCCGCAATAGACGCGTGCCGCCAAGCACGTTCGCGCGCGGATCCCACACGTCCTGCACGCCCATGTCTTTGATGACCGACGGCATCAACTGCATGAGCCCGCGCGCGCCGGCCCCGCTCGTCGCGCGGTAGCGGAAGTTGCTCTCGACGCGGATCACCGCCCGGATGAAGTCCTCCGGGATGTCGTAGAGGCGCGAGGCTTCTTCGACATACGGCGAGTACAAGCGCTCACGCTTTGCCTGATCCTCGGGTTCGTCGCCGCTGAAGCGGGCCGTGCTGTCGCCCGCGGCGCCCGGGTTCGCAGGGATCGGCGGTGCCGCGTTGCCCTGCGTCTTTTGCCGCGTGAACGCGCCGCGGTCGATGATGTCGGCGACCTCCGCAACGGGCTTCGGGGCCGGTGGGGTCTTCGCGTACAGCACGCAGCGATAGCCGCGCAGCTTCCGGTCCGCGAAGCGCACGATGCCCTCCTGGTCCTTGCACGCCCAGACGTCGGCACGCGCGGCCTGGTCGGTCACGAACAGCGCGAGGAGGCATGAGGCGATAAGCGCAGCTTTCACGAACGGACGGTGCCACGATGGACGACAGTTGGCACGTCCCAAAAGACGTGTTTGTGTGCCGGCATGCGCCATGTCTTTGACAGCATCGTCCTCGGTTCCGGCATCGCCGGCCTCACCTTCGCCCTCAAAATGGCGGTCCACGGACAGGTAGCGGTCATCACCAAACGCGAGCGCCGCGCCTCTAACACATACTGGGCCCAGGGCGGGATCGCCACGGTGATGGATCCGGTCGACAGCTTCGAAGCGCATATCAAGGACACCATCATCGCCGGTGACCACCTCAATCATCCCGACATCGTCCGCATCTGCGTCGAGGAAGGCCCGGCCCGCATGCAGGAGCTGCTCGACCTCGGGGTCGCCTTCACGCGCGACCGCGACGACCCGAGCCACCTCGACCTCACCCGCGAAGGTGGCCACTCCGCGCGCCGCATCGTGCACGCCAAGGACATGACCGGGGCGGCCGTCGAGGACGCGCTCGTCACCGCCGTGCAGACCCATCCGAACATCCAGATGTTCGAGCACCACCACGCGATCGACCTCATCTCGCGAAGCCGCCTCGGCATGCGTGGCGACGACCGGGTGCTCGGCGCCTACGTGCTCAACACCGCGACGAACACGATCGAGACGTTCCTCGGCAAGGTCGTGATGCTCGCCACCGGCGGCGCCGGCAAGGTCTATCGCTATACGTCGAACCCGGACGTCGCGACCGGCGACGGCATCGCCATGGCGTGGCGCGTCGGGGTGCCGGTCGTCAACATGGAGTTCTACCAGTTCCACCCGACCTGCCTCTATCACCCGCAGGCGAAGAACTTCCTCGTGACCGAGGCCTGCCGCGGCGAAGGCGGCATCCTGCGGAGAAAGGACGGCCACGCCTTCATGGTCGAATACCACCCGCTCAAAGACCTCGCGCCGCGCGACATCGTGGCGCGCGCCATCGACTCCGAGATGAAGCGCACCGGCGACGAGTGCGTGTTCCTCGACATGACGCACCTCGACCCGACGTTCGTGGTCGACCACTTCCCGGGCGTGCACGGCAAGCTCATGGAGTTTGGCATAGACATGCGCGTGCAGCCGATCCCGATCGTGCCCGCGGCGCACTATTGCTGCGGCGGCGTGCACAGCGACAAGGACGGCTACACCGGCCTCGCGGGCCTGCTCGTCGCGGGCGAGACGGCGCACACCGGGCTGCATGGCGCCAATCGATTGGCGTCGAACTCGCTCCTCGAAGGGCTCGTGTTCGCGCATCGCGCCTCGCTCATTGCGCCCGACCTGATGGCGCGCGCGCCGGCTACCATCGACCCTGACGTGCCCGACTGGAACACCGGCTTCGCGACCGACCCCGACGAGAATGTGTTGATCGCGCACGCCTGGGAGGAGATGCGCACGCTCATGTGGAACTACGTCGGCATTGTGCGCTCGAACAAGCGGCTCGAGCGCGCCAAGCGCCGGAGCGAGCTCCTGAACCAGGAGATCGGTGAGGACTACTGGGCCTTCACGCTCTCACGCGACCTGCTCGAGCTGCGCAACATCGCGCGCGTCGGCCACCTCATCATCGAGAGTGCCTTGTCGCGTAAAGAGTCGCGCGGCCTGCACTACACCGTCGACTACCCGCAGCACGACGACGCGCACTGGATGCGCGACACCATCTTGCGCAAAGGCAAACGGGGTTAGACCGGTCTCATAGGTGATCAATTAGGCGGCCGGCCGGCCAGCCTCGCATGTTTGAGCCCGATCAGACCGGTCGAGACCGGTTTAAGGCTTCGGTCGCAGCAAGTCCGGCAGCCCGTCATGCGGGCCAAGGCCGGTCTTCACCGGCACCCACGAGCGGGATTCGCCCTTCCTCGCCGTCTCCTCCGGGTTGAGCGGGTACCAGATCTTGTTATCCGGCCGCCGATGCTCGCCGATGATGACCAGGCGCGCCGGCTCGGGGGCGTTGTTGATGAACGTGTGGGCGATGCCGCCGCCCGGCTTGAAGCCGATCGCGTCGCCCGGCCGCAGGCGATAGATCTCGCCGTCGATCCACACCTCGGGGTGGCCCGAGATGACCAACACCATCTCCTCTTCGGTGAGCTCGGCATGCGGGTACGACGTGCGGCGCCCGGTCGGCAGCGTATCGATGTGCACGCCGATGCGCTCGAGGCCCATGAGGCGCCCGACCGGCGCGCCAATCGCCAGCAGCTCGTCACTGCCGGCGTAGTGCGCGTCGTCGTCGTCCATCAACTGCGCGAAGTGGCGGATGAACACCGGGCGTTCATCGTGGAGCGCCGCGACGTTCGTCAGCACCACGTTCGAGCGCGGCGCGAACGGTCCACCGGCCATACCCCAGGCATAGTCGTGGCCGACGCGGCCGTCATCGTAGAGCGACAGGCGGATCTCGTCGCGGAAGACGTCCTCCGCGAGGTGGTCGTTGTACGCGAACACCAAGACGCTGCCGGCCCCCGGCGGCGGCAACGTGCCGACCGGCTCGTCGGCCGCGGGGCCGAGCGCGTCGACCCGCACGAGCGAACGCGGGAACACGAAGCGGAAGTGGTTGCTCGACGCCATCAACGACAGTTGCCCGTCGACGCCTACGCCGATGAGCCCCGACTCGTCGTGATAGACCTCGCTGCCGGCCAGCGCCTGCGCGCGAAAGCGATAGGCGACCGACTTGCCGGCGGCCACCTTCGTCAGCTCGAGGTCGGCCAGGAAGACCCGCCCGGTGACGTCGACCCCGCGGCCGACATATTGACCCGCCCGCGCGATGAGGTCGGCGATGACGACGTCGGACTGGGCCGGGGTCATGATCCTCCCTCGTTTACGCGGCCGCCGGCAATGCCGATCTCGCCGAGCAGCGGGCTATTGCGGAAGACGACCTTTTTGTACCAGCGCAGCTCGTCGATCGACTCTTTGATGTCGTCGAGCGCGCGGTGGGCGGTCTTCTTCTCGGGCGGCACGAGGTTGTACCAGCGCCGCACGAGCTCCTTGAGGGTCGAGATGTCAACGCTCCGGTAGTGGAAGAACTCGTCGAGCTCCGGCATGTAGCGCCTTAGAAACCGGCGGTCCTGCGCTATCGAGTTGCCGCAGCAGGGCGACACCCGCGCGTCGAGGTGCTCGCGCAGAAACGCCAGCGTCGCCTCCATCGCCTCGGCCTCGGTCACGGTCGAGCGGCGCACCGCCTCGATGAGCCCGCTCTGCCCGTGGTGCTCGGTGTTCCACTGGTCCATCGTCGCGAGCAGCGCATCCGATTGATGGATCACCAGGTTTGGGCCCAGCGCCACGATCTCGAGGTCTGGATCGGTCACGATGGTCGCAAGCTCGATGGGGCGACAGGTCTCCGGGTCGAGCCCGGTCATCTCCATGTCGAGCCACACGAGCAGGCTCGCACCGCGCGGCGGAGGCTTGTTTGAAACGTCGGAAGGGGCGTCGGGTGTGTGCGTGATGGACATCGGACCTCGCTCGAAGGATGCTCCGGCGCCATGTCTTTTGTCCACCTGCACGTCCACTCCGAATACTCGATGCTCGACTCCACCTCGCGCGTGCACGACATCGTCGCGCGCGCCAAGGCGGACGGCGCGGTCGCCATCGCGCTCACCGACCATGACAACATGTTCGGCGCGGTCGACTTCTTCAAGGCCGCCAAGAAGGCCGGCGTGCGCCCGATCCTCGGGGCGGAGGTCAGCCTCGTTCCAGTCGACCGCACCGATGGCGACGTGCGTCGCACGCCGACGATCCTGCTCCTGTGCCGGGACCTGGCCGGCTATCGCAACCTCTGCTTTCTCCTGTCGCGCGCCTACATGGACACGCCCGCCAAGGCGCGTGGACCGCGCATCGATCGGCCGTTGTTGGAAGCCCACGCCGGTGGCCTCATCGCGCTCTCGTCGAGCCTGTCGGGGGAGATTCCGCAGATGCTGCTGCGTGGGCAGGAGGCCGAGGCGCGCGAGCTGGCGCGCCATTACCAGGCGGTGTTCGGCAAGGACGGCTTTTATCTCGAGATCCTGCGCAACGGGATAAAAGAACAGGAGCGCGTCAACGACGGGCTCATGCGCCTCTCGGAAGAGCTCGAGATCCCGGTCGTCGCGGCGGCCGACTCGCACTATTCGAAGAAGGAAGACGCGGCCGCGCACGAGATCCTGATGTGCATCCAGCTCGGCAAAGCGTTGCCGTCCCTCGACACCAAGGCGCGCATCACCGACGAGCTCTATCTCGCGCCGGCAAGCGAGATGGTCACACGCTTCGCGGACCTGCCCGAAGCGATCGAGAACACGCTCAAAATCGCCGAGCTCTGCCACGTCGAGATCCCGCTCGGGCAGACCTTCCTGCCGACCTATCCCTTGCCTGCGGGCTTCACCGACGCTGGCGGCTACATGGCGCACGTCGCGCGCGAGGGGCTCGCCAAGCGACTTACCAAGTTCCGCGCGCTGGGCGAGACGCCCGATCAAAAAGTCTACGAGGACCGCCTCGAACTCGAGATCCGCTGCATCGCGCAGATGGGATTTCCGGGGTATTTTCTGATCGTCTGGGACTTCATCGACTGGGCCAAGCGCCACGACATCCCGGTCGGCCCGGGGCGCGGCTCGGGCGCTGGCTCGTTGGTCGCATACTCGCTCGGCATCACCGACATTGACCCCATCAGATACACGCTACTGTTCGAGCGGTTTCTGAATCCCGAGCGCGTGTCGATGCCCGACTTCGACATCGATTTCTGCATGAACAAGCGGGATCGGGTCATCAACTACGTCACGCAGAAATACGGCGAGGACAACGTCGGGCAGATCATCACCTACGGCACGATGAAGGCCAAGGCGGTCGTGCGCGACGTCGCGCGTGCGCTGGCGATGACGTTTGCGGAGGCCGACCGGGCCGCCAAGCTCATCCCCGAAGAGCTCAACATGACGCTCGAAAAGGCCTTCGAGGTCGAGAAGCGTCTCAAAGAATTGTCCGACGAGGACCCGCGCTACGCCAAGCTCTTCGAGTATGCGCGCCTGCTCGAAGGCATGAACCGGCAGCCTGGCATGCACGCGGCCGGCGTCGTCATCGGCGATAAGCCCCTCTGGGAGTATGTGCCGCTCTACGCGGTGCGCGATGACGCGGGTCGGGTCATCCGCATCACTCAGTTCGCGAAGAACGAGGTCGAAGAAGCCGGCCTCGTGAAGTTCGACTTCCTCGGCCTGAAGACGCTGACCGTCGTCGACGACGCGCTCAAGCTCGTCAATACGAAGATGGCCAAGGCGGGCAAGCCTCCGGTCGACATCACCGCAATTCCTCTGGTGGATGCGAAGGTCTACCAGCTCATCTCGAGCGGCCAGACGACCGGCGTCTTCCAACTCGAATCTTCGGGCTTCAAAGAGCTCCTCAGGCGGCTCAGGCCCGACTGCATCGAGGACGTCATCGCAGCGGTCGCACTCTATCGGCCGGGCCCCCTCCAGTCGGGCATGGTCGACAGCTTCATCAAGCGAAAGCACGGTCAGGAGCCCGTCACCTATCCGCATCCAAAGCTCGACGTGGTCCTGAAAGAGACCTACGGCGTGATGGTCTACCAGGAGCAGGTCATGTCCTCGGCGAGCGTGCTCGCTGGGTTCTCGCTCGGGCAGGCGGACTTGTTGCGCCGCGCAATGGGCAAAAAGAAAGCCGAGGAGATGCAGAAGCAGCGCTCTGTCTTCGCGCAGGGCTGTGCCGAGCGAGGGGTCGACGAGAAGCAGGCGACCGACATCTTCGACACGATTGAGAAGTTCGCCGGCTACGGCTTCAACAAGTCCCATTCAGCCGCGTACGGTCTCATCACCTATCAGACCGCGTGGCTCAAGACGCACCACCCGGTCGAGTTCATGGCCGCGCTCCTGACGAGCGACGGCGACTCCACCGACAAGATCGTGCGTCTCATCGCCGAGTGCCGCTCGATGGGGCTGACCGTCTTGCCGCCGTCGGTGAACCAGTCCGACCTCGACTTCACGGCCGTCGAAGGCGCTATCCGTTTTGGCATGCGCGCCGTCAAGGGCGTCGGCGAAGGTGCTGTCGAAGCAATTCTTGCCGCGCGCGCGAGTGGCCACTTCAAGGACCTCTACGACTTCTGCGAGCGGGTCGACCTCAAGCGCGTCAATAAGCGCGTCATGGAGGCGCTCGTGCGGTGCGGCGCTTTCGACGAGTTCGGCCAGACGCGGCGCGGCCTCTTCGAGGAGCTCGACCGCGCCATCGAGCGTGGCCAGACGTCGCAGCGTGACAAACAGGCGGGGCAGTTCTCGCTGTTCGGGTCGCTCTTGGAAGCACCGAAACCCAAGGCCGAGAAAATCGAGATCACCTTCAAGGAGGAGTGGCCCGACAAGGAGCGGCTCGCCTATGAAAAGGAGTGCCTGGGCTTCTACGTGTCGGGCCATCCTCTCGACAGATATGTCAATGACCTCAGCCGCATGGGGCTCAAGACCATCGCCCGCCTCGACGACATCAGCGGCCAGGAGCTGCGCGAGGAGGTCACCGTCGCAGGCGTCATCGTCGATGTGCGCGAGCGCATCTCGAAGGGTGGCAGCCGCATGGCGTTCATCCAGCTCGAGGACCTGACGGGCCGCATCGAGGTCATGGTCTTTTCGAAAGCGTTCCCAACCTTCGAGCCCCACCTGAAAAACGACGACCCGATCATCGTGAGCGGCCGCCTCGTCCGTGAAGGCGACGACGACGAAACCGCCCAGCTCAAGCTGCGCGCCGAGAGCTGCCGCCTCCTGAAGGACGCTCGCGCCGAACGCACGAACCGCGCCCGCATCCGCCTCCCGGCCGAGACGGTCACGACCGCACACCTCAAGCACCTGGCGGACTTGTTACGCGGCCCCGGCGGTGTCGCGGTCGAGATGATCGTCGCCGTGAAGGGCAAGGGCGAAGCGACCGTGCGGCTTGGCGACGAGTGGCGACTGGCCGTCGACGACGAGGTAGTCGCGCGGATCGAACGCCTCGTCGGCGCTGGGGCGGTGGCTTTCGGGTAGTCGATCGGTGTTGCTCGGGTGGTCGATCGCACCTTCCCGAGCAGTCGATCGCACCTTCCCGAGCAGTCGATCGCACCTTCCCGAGCAGTCGATCGGTACTTCCCGAGCAGTCGATCGCACCTTCCCGAGCAGTCGATCGCACCTTCCCGAGCAGTCGATCGCACCTTCCCGAGCAGTCGATCGGTACTTCCCGGGTGGTAGATCTGTGTTGCTCGGGCAGTCGATCGGCACCTCCTGGCCACTCGATCCGTACTTCTCGAGCAGTCGGTCGCTACTCCCCGAGCACTCGATCGGCGTCTCGCGGTTACTCGATCAGCACCTCCCCGGCAGTCGCTCGGCGCTTCCCAAGGGGTGCATGACGCACTGACTGAGCATCGGCTCGGCTCGCACCTGGAGTGTGATTCAAGATGCGGGGGCACATGGCCCCCGGCATTTGTCGCGGCTCTTGGGGCCTGGGCCGAGCCGATTGAACGGCCTCCGCAGCATTGGCTGGTAGAACTCGAGTACCCGTTCGAGTGAGCCGGAGGGGTGACGTCTGGTTAGAGACTGCTGGCTTCGCGGCGGCGGCGGGCGAAGGTCAGGGCACCGAGGCCGGCGAGAGCCGCTAGCACGTGGGCGGGGCCGCTCGAGCAGCCGTCACCAGAGACGACCGTGCCCGAACCGAGGTCGCCCTCGGTCGCCTCGGTGGGCGAGTCCCGGTCGGGGCTGTCGTTATCGACAGGCTCGGGGTTGCGGCCGTTCGGTTGGTAGTCGCAGATGCTCTGGGTGGCGTCTGGATCGCGGTTCGTGAGCGTGGCGGCGCAATCGACGGCGAGCCAGGCCGCGATCACGTCGGCGGTGAGAAGCCGGGGGAGGCCGTCGCCAAAGCCGCAGATGAACTCGACCCGATCCTCCAGCACCCGACCGGGGATGGCGCTGCCTTCTTCGAAGATTGGGATGAGCAGCTTGTCGCCCAACGCGAAGGGCCAGTACACCGTGAGTCGATCGCCGATGCTCGCGCCGGTGGCGGCGCCGAAGACCTCGGTCACGCGCGCCTCGACGCGGTCGGCGATGGTGTTGTCGACGGTCGCGGAGACCAACGTCGGCGCGGCGAGCTGGCACACACAGCTCACCACTTCGATGAAGCAGTACCCCGGTTGGATCCGAGCCGCCTCGGCGGCGTCGAGGCCGACGCGTTCGAGCCAGGCTCGAAGGCGCGGGTTGTCGGCGAGCTCAGCAATGTAGGCATTGTTGTGGGAGGCCGCGATGCCGGTGACGAGTGCGTCTTCGCCGCTCAGGTGCATGAGGTGGCCTACCGCGCAGCGCACGCCGCCGGTATCGACGAAGTAGGGGACCGGCAGGCCCGGGAAGTCGCGGTTCTTCGGGAACTCGCCGCGGGCGGCGTAGTCGTCGAGGGCGTCGATGAGGTGCGCGCGGGTGCCACGGGCGGCGGGCGACAGGGCGCGTGTGTCACGTGCTCGTAGTTCGTGGACGACGTCGGTGAAGTGGGCGCGGAGCCGGGGCAGCTCGGGGTTCATCGCAGCGTGTCGACGACGCCACCGCGGGTCTGCTCGTCGAGGCGCTTCCTGGCGGCGGCGCGGTCGCGCTCGACCTGGTCGTGCAGGGTGACGTACTCGGCGCAGACGACCGCAGTGTCGCCCTTGGCGTTAGCGCAGATCTGGCCGAGCCGGCGCGGGAAGTCGGCGCCGTCGGGCGACTTCGACACGGTGTCGGGTGCGAAGACCGGGACCTCGAAGCCGAGGAGCTGGCGCTGCAAGGCCCGCACGTCGTCATCGGTGGCGCGACGCTCCGCGAAGGAAGAATCGATCTTGCCCGGCAAGGGCGAGCCGGCGCGGATCGTGAGCTCCGAGCGCATGCCCGCATTGAGCGAGCGCGCGAGGATGCTCATCGGCTTCTGACCCGGGCGCTGCGCGCTTATCTCGCGTACGCCGGGCGAAACGACCCCCTCCCAGGTGCCTGGGCCGGAGAGGACCACGTTCGTCCCGAGCTTCACCGTGAGGCCGACCTCGTCCGAACGGATGACCAGGTGCGCGACCTGCGTGTCGAGCACACGGCGCGCATCACGCGTCACCTCGTTCACGGAGTCTGGGGCGATGGGGCTCGCACCGTAGCGCGTGGCCGCCCACAGGTGGGCGAGCGCGTCGGACGATTCGCCGAGATTCAAGAGGGCCTTCGCCAGCTCGAGGTGGATGGCCGGGTGATCCCAGAGGGCCAGTGCCTTCCGGAACACGTCGACCGACTGCGCGTAGCGCGAATCGCGCACGAGCCGCACGGCGGTATCGAAGTGCTCGGTCGCCTGGCGCCGCGTCGGCAGCGGCACTCCGCGGGCCCAGGGCGCGCTCGTGTCGGCGCTCAGCGCGGCGTGCGGGCGGTCAGGCGAATCGGCGGCGAATGAAGGCACGGACAGCGACAAGGCCAGTATGACGACGATGACTCTCATCTGGATACCTCCACTACCATGGTGCCTGGCTCCAACCGGCCCCGAGCGCGCGGGACACTACCAGACCCTCGCATCACACGTCGACCCACGCGACACATGAAGGCCAGGGCCCAGCGGATCACTCGCTATACCGCGAGGCCTGAACTCACGGATCCAAGAACCAGGAAGGCTATCGGCACCGTCGCCTCGGAGTGTTACCTCGAAGTTCTCCTGACCTCTGGTTACTTGTGGGGCGCGCTTGGGCGCGCTAAACAGTGTCGCCTGGCTTCGGATCCAAACCGTGATGCAGCGTCGCTCCTTCGGTCGCTTGTGGGCCGTGCGACGAGTACGGCTCCGCGCTTCCTTCAGTCGCTCCTTGCCTCACGATTCGTCTCCTTCGCCATCCGACACTGTTTAGAAGTTGCAGAGCGGGCCGTTGGGCTGAGGGAAGAACGTCTCGAGACGTGGGAACGCCCCGCGGCGGGCGTAGGACTGCTTGGGTGTGGCATCGTTCCACTCACGCAGACGCTGCGGAGAATCGTGGGGATACTCGGGAGCCACTCAGTCTGATAGTTCCAAAACGACAGGTGATCGATATTGAGATGGCAGGTGACGCAGGCTTCCCGGTAGGCAGCCCAGCCTGCGGCCGCCCTCTCACCGTCATTGTCTTTGGCCACCCCCCACGATGATTCGGGATTGTTGGCGTGGAGATTGCGCCAACCCTCAGGCGTCGCAGCCCAGCCGGACCATGCCTCAGCCGACCGGTAGTTGCCTACGCCGCGGCTGATAGTGTAAGCTGCGGTTCCCAACCAGTGAAATTCCGATCCACTACTCTCTGACTCGATGTCTCCGGGCATTACTGCGTAAGCACTCTGCAACTGGCCCTGGTCGTTCATGTTCCCACCGTGGCAATTGAGGCACAAACCCGGCACATTGCCCACGATGGAATGGGCGTGGTCGCTGATTGTGCTGACTGCATAGCTGTGGGTTCGAATCTTACCGATCTCGAAAGCATAGAACTTGACAGCTTCGCCCCGCCGCCAGCTCAGTGCAGTGGCGCGCTGGGCGCGGTTGGGTGCAGTGTACGGGTCACCGCCTTCGAACGCCCTGCGTGCCGTGGCCTCATCGTCGAAGTACCAAAGCAACACCGCGACCCACGTCGTATCGTCGTTGTTGGGATCGTTGTCGAAGTCGAGTGGATTTGGGCTTCCGTACTGCGGATTCCGTCCGACAGCCCAATGCCAAACGCCTAGGTCGTTGCTGTAATAGAGTACCGAAAAGCTGAAGCGGCCTACTCCAAACTTGGAATTGAGGTTCCTCTCGGATTCAACGCGCGGGTATAGCTTGAACTTGTCGTCGCAAGGCTTTTCGTAGGGCCACGCGGTGCCCTTTGCGGACATCCCGTTCGAGCGGAAGAAGTCGAACTCGCTGAACTTCCGAGGATCGCTGGCGTTGCAAGCGTCGACGAACTCATCGGCAATGCCGAGGTCGCGGCGATACTGATCGCGCTCCGCGTCGTCGCTCGACTTGCGGGTGAGCCAGCTCGCTTTCGCCCGCTCGTAAAGGGCATCGCCTGGCAGCGGCGCCTGAACAATGGAGTTGGCGCAGGCGCAGTTCGGGTCGTCTTCGGGTACTTTCGCCAGCGGTGTAATCGTTGCAGGAAAGCCCTCAACCACGGTGTCGCCAGAGCGCACCTCGAACATCAGCGACTCGCCGACCGGCAGGCCGGTAAACTTGTACTCGAGGCCGTTGCGTGAGGCCTTGAAGGTGTTGCAGATCCCCGCGCCGCCGGTGTCGCAGACCTTGATTGTGAGCTCATCCGGCCCGTTGGAACGATTTTGTGCGTCTAGACGACCGCGATTGAATCGCACCATGAGACACGCGGTCGCGGTGGTCTTGTCACCGGAGGTCGAGGTTTCGGTATCGCCAGTGAGCGTCGAGAACCCGAAGAGCCCGGACTTTGGCAATTTGCCGGACGCTTCCCAACGCGCGCTGGCGCCGGCCGTGCCGCCGCCGACCCTGGCGAGGGTCGCCTCACCGGCCGGCACCCAGCGCGCCGTCGGGACATCGAAGCTGCCGATCGTAAGCGACTTCTCGCCGGTGCCGAGCGCGCTCGAGGCGGGCACGAAGTCGGCGATGGCGTCAGGAATGGTCATCGTGAAAGGGATCCCGCTCGTGCTTCCGAGGCCGCCCGCCGCGACTTCCCAGCCGCGCCCCGCGGCATCGATGAGGCCGACCTCGACCGTTGCGAGGATGTGGGAGGCGTTGTTGTTGCAGGCCGTCGCGTCGCCGACCGTGTTGGGCGTGTCGTAGTTGTCTTAGACGCCCTTGACGGTGAGCTGGACGGTCAGCGAATCGGGCTGGATGCCGTCGCCCGATTTCGGCACGAAGCTCGTCCCGAAGGTAAACGCCGTGCCGAGGTCGGGGTCGCCGATGACGCCCCCTTT
>Ga0209591_10002381_pt1 | contig 22599 bp, 15 predicted proteins | sample MAT01_FD_187207 | JGI IMG/M metagenome (GOLD analysis project Ga0209591, IMG submission 187207) | Freshwater microbial communities from Lake Fryxell liftoff mats and glacier meltwater in Antarctica - MAT-01 (SPAdes) (version 2) | ecosystem: Environmental > Aquatic > Freshwater > Ice > Liftoff... | reverse complement strand
CTTTCATTTTATACAAAAGTTCGGACATAGCTTCAAGCTCTTCTTTAGTTGAATCAAAATAGTTTTCAAAATGTCTGTAAGGAATAATCAGAACATGACCTTTGCTTTGCGGAAATTTATCCTTTATAACAAATGCTAATTCATTATTCATAATAATAACTTCTTTAGCCATATTGCAAAACACACAATCCATAATTTGTTTTTTACAATATAAATAATTTTATTTTTTTAAAACTCTTAAAATGTACTGACCATAATTAATTTTACTGCAATATTAATTTAAATTATTAGTAACTATATTGTTAACAATCAAAATTAATAATCATGAAAAAAGTTTTATCAAAAGGGTTTATTTTATTAACCTTTATGTTTTTATTATATTCAGGCAATATTTATTCGCAGGACACTGTAAAAGTCATGGCTTACAATCTTCTGAATTATAACGGAAGTGTTATAAAAGATCAGAGTTTCAGAAAAATAGTTGGGTTTGTAAGTCCCGATATTTTTGTTGCAGGAGAAGTGATATCACAGTCTGCTGTTACTAATCTGACTGAAGTTATGAATTCTTATAATCCGGGACTATATGCTTCCGGAACATTCTTCAACGGATTTGATACTGACAATGCGGTTTTTTATAAACCCTCGAAGTTTACCTTTCTATATAATTTTGTAATTCAGACTACATTAAGAACTATAAATCTTTTCGGATTGGTTCATAATCAGACCGGACAGACAATTAAATTATTTGCTGTACACTTAAAAGCAAGTAACTCTACATCCGATCAGCAGCAGAGATTAAGTGAAGTTAATGTCTTAAGAGAATTTACAAATTCTTTACCAAACGGAAGTGAGTTTGCAGTACTTGGAGATTTTAATATTTATACATCTACTGAGCCGGCTTATCAGAGATTGCTTCAGATTGATGCCGGCAGTGAAGGATATTTTATTGATATGCTAAATTTAAGCGGAACCTGGAATAATGCAGCTTATGCTCCTTATCATACACAGTCTTCAAGGACAGCATCTTTAGGTGACAGCGGAGCTACAGGCGGACTTGACGACAGATTTGATATGATTTTAAATTCAAAAGGTCTGGTGGATGACGGCGGTATAAAATATATTCCGGGCTCATTGAAATCGATTGGCAATGACGGAAATCACTATAACAGCAGCATGAATGTATTTCCCAACGCTTCTGTTCCTGATAGCGTTGCTCTTGCATTATATTATGGTTCGGATCATTTACCTGTTACTGTACTTTATAAATTTGATATGAGTTCTTCAGTAAAAAATATTTCGGGAATAATTCCGGAAACTTTCAAAGTTTATCAGAATTATCCTAATCCATTTAATCCGTCAACAAAAATTAAATTTGATATTCCAAACTCTGTGATAAGTGGATTTGGTATTATAGCAGACGTAAAACTTACAATTTATAATTCTCTCGGAGTTGAAATAAATACCTTAGTCAATGAAAAACTTTCTGCAGGAGTTTATGAAGTTGAGTTTGAAGGATTAAATTATTCCAGCGGTATTTATTTCTATAAATTTACTGCAGAAAATTTTACTCAGACTAAAAGTATGATGCTTGTTAAATAGATTTTAATATTATTTCAGAAAAATAAAAAAACCGGAGAAAATTAATTCACCGGTTTTTTTTATTTGAAAACTTAAACCTTTCCACTTACGGATTCATTACTGCCGCAGGAATAAATGAATTGTTTTCCACAATTGATACATCACCTGAATCTACGAAATCATCTCCCGTTAAATCTGTAATTACATAGCCGGACAACGCAATTGATGCATCATTATCTACAGCACTTATGTCTCCTGCATCTACTATCCCGTCTTTATTGACATCACCGCCATATATACAATACTTTGACAATTTTAAAACTTCGTTATTGCCATAAGCTTTATTTGCAGCTGTAGAAAAATTATAAACTTTTACTACACCCGGAGCAAATGTCTGTGGAGTATTACTCCATGTATCAATTGAATTTCTGTGATCAACAACGATATAGTATGAGCCGCCTGCTGCTGAAAAGAAACAATAGTTACCGATTCCGTTACTGTTTAATTCAGCTTTAGAAAAATCGACAATTGCATAAGGGAAAGCAGAATTTCTCAGATAAACTTTTGCTGTATCTTTTACCATTGATGTACCGTCCCAAAATCCCTCAATAAAAGATGTAAGATTAAGACTTAATGAATTAGTTGTATATGTAACCGTCAAAACCGGTCTGTTGGCTGATGTAATGTTTTCATGTGTATCAAACCGTTTTGCCGAGGCAGTTGAAGATTCATCACCAAGCAAAAGCCAGCCGAAGTTATTCGAAGGACTGTTTTTCCATGACTGTACATCATTTATCATTTGAGATGTCGAACCCCATGTATAAAAACCAACTCCACCAACTCCCAGACTTGCACTCGATGTATCAGAAAAAACTCCTCCATCTCTTTCCCAATCGACTGTGTCATAAAATGAATATACCCATGTAGCATCTCCGGCTTCTGCAAATGCCCCGAAACCTTCTTCTCCGCCGGGAGCTGATGCTCCTTCACCCCAGTCCTGACTGACTTTTCTTAATTGAACAGTTTTAATTCCTGAAATTGTTTTAGATAAATGAAGTTTAAGAGTTACAGCTGTAATCGTAGCACATGATGGGATTGCCGAAAGATCAAATTTTATTAATCCTCTTCTGACAAGGTCAACTGCTGTCTTTCCTGCAAAAAAATACTGCCCAGCTCCGTTACTGGTCGTACCTGAAATATCTTCATATAATGTATTGTCGTTTGCCAGAGTAATATTTATCGTAGTTTGTGAATTTGATTCATCGAATGAAAAGAATGTCAATAGAAGAAACATTGGCAATGTTTTTAAAAACAAACGTAAAGATGATTGAAATTTATTTTTCATATAATAATTTGTTTAAATTTTTTATTTGTTAAATATACTTATTCTGTATTTCTGTTTAAATGTACAATTTTAATAAAACTATTTATTACAGGGACATTTGTCACTATTTCATTAATATCATCTTTTTTGTATCTGTGTAATTTCCACTTTTAATTGAATAAAAATAAACCCCGCTTGGATAATTTGAAGCATTCCAATCCACCGTATAACTTCCGGCATTTTGCTTTCCATTAACAAGTACTTGAACTTCTTTTCCTAATGAATTATAGATAATTAATTTTACATCTTGCGTCTCGCGTCTTGCATCTCGCCGGATTTCGTAATTAATCTTAGTCGCCGGATTAAAAGGATTCGGATAATTCTGAGACAAAGAAAAATTATTTACTGTCAGATTTTCATTCGAATTTATTCCGACTACACTGTTCATATCTATTTTATACATCGACCTTCCGTGAGTTCCTATGACTAAATAATAGGCAGTCGGATGTATTTTCATATCATATACAGATACCATCGGAAGTCCCGTACCAAGGAACTGCCAGCTCTGTCCTGTGTTTGTACTGTAATAACATCCGACATCAGATCCGGCAATGAGCACATTTGTTCTCAGAGGATCTATTGCAAAAGCATTAACAGGTGCATCAGGAAGGTTGCCGCTAATGTCAGTCCAGGTTTGACCTTTATTGGTAGTTCTGAATATATGCGGCTGCGGATCTCTCCATTTAAGTCCGTTAAAAGTTACATAAGCTATATATTCATTCGTCGGATCTATTGCTACTCTTGTAATCCATCTGTACGGAAGCGTTGCTGATACTTTAGTCCAGTTGGTTCCGTTATTCGAAGTTATCCACACATTTGCATCATCTGTTCCCGCTATAATTACATTTGAATTTGTTTTTGAAACATCAATTGTCGTAACTGTTCCCAATCTTGTTTGATTACCATTTGTAAGATCCGGACTCACCGCTGTCCAGTTTGCTGCTGCATTAGTTGTTCTGTAAATTTTATTCGTTCCGAAATATAAGACGTTATTATTATTCGGATCCATTACAACAGGTGTCGACCAGTTTCTTTTTTCAGATGAATTTATTCCTGCCGTTGCACCGGTAAATGAATTTCCCCCGTCAGTTGATTTTCCTAATCCTCCGTTTTGTGATTCTGCATATATCACATTTGGATTTGTATAATCCACTATGACATAAAATCCATCACCACCGTAAATGCTTTCCCAGTCATTGTTTGCACCAGTTGTTGTTCTGTTAGTTCCGTTGTCCTGAGTTCCTCCGTATAATCTCTCCGGATTATTTTTGTCAATTCCGATTTCGTAAAACTGCGTAAATGGCAGCTCTGCTACTTTCGTAAATGAATTTCCTCCGTTAGATGAATTATATATTCCTCCGTCATTTCCTTCTATAATTCTCTCAGGATTTCCAGGCTTGAATGCAAGTGCATGATTATCAACATGTATACCAGATGACCCTGTCAAATCAATCCATGTAGTTCCTGAATTTGTTGTTTTCATTAATAAAAAATCCAGTACATATACTGTATTCGGATCTGTAGGATGAACTCTCACCTGTCCGAAATACCAGCTGAATGTCGAAAATCCTGTTTGTAACGCTCCTCCCGGATTTGCATTTGTCCAGTTGAGTCCGCCGTTTATTGTTTTAAAAAATCCAAGATATGAAAATCCGTTTGTGTATAAAGCATAAGCAATGTTGGGACTTGATTTCGAAATGCTGATTCCGATTCTTCCTACATTTGTTGTAGATGAGTTTGGTAAACCGTTAGCTGCACCCAAAGCTGTCCAGTTGTTACCGCCGTTTGTTGATTTATAAATTCCACTCGTAGCACCGTATAAAGCTCCGCCGTTTGGATAACGTGTTTTCTGCCACATCGCCGCCAGTAAGTTATTCGGATTTACAGGATCAATTGCAATGTCTATTGCTCCTGTCGAATCTGTAAGAAATAAAATCTTTGTCCAGCTTGTTCCTCCGTTATCACTTCTGTAAATTCCCCTGTCCGGATTTGGTCCGAAATAAGAACCGACGGCTGCTGCATAAACTTTAAGTGGGTTTGTTGGATCAATAACAATTCTTCCGATTGAAACCGTATTCTGTAAACCAATCATCTGCCAGCTCTGACCTCCGTTTGTAGATTTGTATATTCCGCCTCCGGCAAAATTATTGTGTCCGCCGTTTGCTTCGCCTGTTCCGACATATACAATATTCGAATTTACAGGATCTACAGCAATATCACCAATCGGTAAAACTGCCAGATCATCAAATATTGAAAAGAAATTTAATCCGCCGTTTGTTGATTTAAAAACTCCACCCGTCGCCGCACCTGCATAAATAATTTCAGGATTATTCGGATCATATTCTAAATCTGATGTCCTTCCACCTATGTTTACAGGACCGGCAAATTCCCACTGCGGATTTGAATTATTATTATCTGCCGTCTTTCTCATTTCCTGCCCCTGCCTTAAAGCTTCAAGGTGTGCATCAGGATCAGCCTGCCCGAATGGGAATGTTCGTTTTATGTACTCTATGTCATTGGGATATTTTTCATCTGTTTCATTTTTTTCATTATTTATTTCATTACTTTTTTCATTATTTACTTCAACAGACTTATTTTCATTATTTAAATTTTTCTTTTCAATTTCTGTCTTGAAATAAAAAAAAGATGTTACAATTATTAATGTAAGTGCAGGAATTCCAAATACCTTTTTCATTTTTATTATTTTATTTTCAAATCCGGTTTTTTATTTAATCAAAAACATTTTCCTTGTTTGCGTATACTCAGATTTATCACCTTTAGCTTTTAATGTATAAAAATAAATACCGGATGATAAAGCTTGTCCGCTACTGTATTGACCTGCATCAAAATTAACTGTGTATAATCCCGCTTCCTGTTTTTCATTTACAAGTTCTGCAATCTGATTACCAAGTATATTATATACTTTTAAAGTTACAAAATTTGAATTGGGAACCTGATAGGTAATTGAAGTTGAAGGATTAAACGGATTTGGATAATTCTGACCTAGTATATATTGATCCGGTATTTCTGTCTGAATATTTCCAACTGAAACTAAATTTGTCAGCGTAAAATTGTAATTCGATATATCAAAAAATATATTGTCTGCTGCTTCTACTTTTATTCTTCCCAGTGTTGAAGAAACATCAGGCAGATTCACTGTTTGTGAGCCGTCATTCGCTGTATTCGAGGCAAGTGTATATATATATGTTATTCCGCCATCAACTGATAATTTTATATTTACATTCAGACAATTTACCGGAGCTGTGTTTGTATTATTTACATTCCATGTTATAGTCTGCGGTAAATTTGTATTCCATATAATTGCTGTGGTATCCGGCAAAGTAACTCTGAAAGGTCCGGCTGTATTGGTTACATTAAATTCAACCAATTCATAATTATTTCCCCCGCCTGCAATGTTATTGTCTCTTACTGTCAATCGAAAACTCAATGATCTTGTATATGTCGGAAGAATTTCACCTATAGTCTGAGTATTATTCAGAAGATTACTAAGTTTTGGAAAAGTTCTTGACGGGATTGTATCCGGTTTAAATGATCTGAAAATTGGTGCATTACCTGATGGACTATTTGGTACTCCAGCAGGACCCAGATCCATTTGCTCCCAGCAATATGTCAGACTGTTTTGATTTTCTGCATCTGTAGCAGAACCCGTAAGTTTGAAAGGAGTTCTTACAGGAATTGTAAATCCTCCGGCTGGAACAGTTACTAACGGCGGTGTATTACCTGTTGCCGTTATTAAAGGGCAAGTGCTCCCACTTCCAAACTGAACAAATGATTCCATCTCTGTGAAATTTCCTGTATGAAAAAATGGATCACTGTTACTCTGCAAATTACTTGATCCGCAAATCCCTGCATATCCCATTATTGTTGATGCACTTCCCGGTTCCCATGCTGTTGATGCATTCCTGTTTCCTCCACCGCATGAAGATGTCGTGCTGTTAAACGAATGATTTCCTCTGAATTGATGCCCCATCTCATGTGCTACATAATCTATATCAAATGGATCACCTATTGGTGCACCTGACCCCGTTACTCCTCCGGCTTTCTGACCGTTTACACATACGACTCCTAGATTTGCAACTCCTCCGCCACCCGTACTGACGACATGCCCGAAATCATAATTTGCGCTACCTATTACATTATCAATAGTTGTCTGATTCTGACTGAGCATTGTAACTCCATTGCTGTTTGTATATGGATCTGTCGCTGCGTTTGTATAAACTAATAGATTATTATTTCCAACTAATACCATTCTCACTGATAAATCTTTTTCATAAACTCCGTTTACTCTGTTTACAGTCGTTACAATTCCTGCTAATCCCCCTGATACTGTCCCGCCGTGGTATGCTGTATATTCACCTGTAGATGCACAAGCAAGTCTGTAAGTTCTTAACTCTGAACCTGAAGTTATAGATCCGTTAATTTTTAATGGCTCGGAATCTTTACTTAAATTATCTTCACTTATATTACATTCAAAAATTTTGTTTGTAATAAAATCACTTCTGAAATAACTTATATATATCTCATTTTCATTCATGCTGTAAGGGTCAATAAAATAATCACCTCTTGCACTCAATATCATTGCATGAAATCCATGCCTTGTAATATCAATTTTACCTGTCGCATAAGGATCATCAATTCCTTTAACATTGTAGGTTTTAATATCAGGATACTTATCGGCAAGTGAAAGCTCCATCATTGAATATTCATTTATAGAAAATTTTGACATCCTTCCATCAGGATTCGGCAGCTCAATTATGTATTCTGAATTAGCCGAATTTTCTAAAGGAGATTTTGCAAGCATTAATATTACGCCGTTTAAATCAGCTTTGACAGTTCTGTATCTTAATGGAATAATTTCCCTGCTTCCTTTTGGTATAAAATCTCTTTCAGAAATGTCTGTCCATATTGCCTGATTATTTGCAGCAGTAAGAGGTGCTGCGTTAAAGTTATTTCCTTTTTTATTACCTGCAAAAAATATTATCACTGCTGATATAACAAGTAACGGGAATATTGATTTAATAAAGTTTTTCATTTTATTTTTTTTTATTAAAAGGTTAATATAAATTATTCTGAAAATTTATTTCAATAAAATCATTCTTTTTGTTTGTGTGAAGTCACCAGATCCGCTTTGTGATGATGTCTCTAATCTGTAAAAGTATACTCCGCTTGGAAGGTTATCTGCAATATATTTAAATTCATAACTACCCGGCTGAAGTTTTTCATTCACCAAAACAGCAACTTCCCTCCCTTTTAAATCATAAATTTTTAATGAAGCCAAAGATACATTTGCAATGTTGAATTTTATATTTGTAGAAGGATTAAATGGATTTGGATAATTATTCTCAAGACTGAATTTGTCCGGAACAGAATTAGAAATCGTTGTAATTCCGACTGTTGTTCTGACAAATGTTATAAGGAATAAATTACCGCTTTGTGAAGAATCAATTCCGTTATAACTCCATACTCTCCATGTACTTCTTACTGAATCTCCGTTTGTTCCCATTACAGAAGCAAGTGTATCAAGAAAACTTTTTCTTATAGATATTGATGTATCGCTGCCGGAGTTATTGCTTAAGTATGAATAATCTGTAATCGAACCTATTTTTCTGAATTTAATCCTGTACTTAATAGTTGGATTTGTACCGGAACTGCTCCAGTTAAAATCAGTTGTTTCAGTATTATTGAGTCCGACAAGCAGCCTTGTAAATGATGGAGGTGAAATTATGCTGTAAGGAACTAAGCTCATTACTATTGTAAATGGAGCATTGCATGTATCTCCTGAACTATTATTTGAAGAATTTATTATTCTGATCTTGGATTGAATTGTAGAAGACATATAAGGAATCGTCCAGTCATAAACTCTTGTTTGTGCAGGAAAATTGTTTTGAATTATCTGCCAGCTCGAACCATTGTTTGTAGATAATTCTATATTTACATTTCCTGTTATTGATGCTCCCCAGTATATCTGTCTTGTTTCACCGGTTCTGAAAGATTCACCTCCGTTTGGATATCCAATCTGAACCTCTCTCGCTGAAACATACATACAACCTGCTGATTCAGCACCGTTTCTTAATACTGCTTTCGGCTGAGGTCCGAATCCTTTTGTAAGACTTATCGAACCGTTAAGATGGCAATAACTCATTATTGTTCCAACCCTTGCAATCGCCGGTCCCGTATAACATCCTCCTTCAGTTGCATAACAACTGTCTATCGGACCGCCAACCCATCCGCAATTATGTGTATGATTTGAACCGAAATTATGTCCAATCTCATGAGATACTACCATCGAATTCCAGCTGTATGCAGGTAAAGGCTGAATTGTTCCATCTGTATTACTGAATCCGTATCCGTAACTTGTATTGCATAGTTGTCCAACCCATGCTATTCCTCCCATATTTCCCGATCTTCTTGTAATAAAATGAGCAAGAGTTCTCTGCACAGACTGCTGATTTGCATTCCATTCATTTCTAAACTGATTTAATATTGTATTTGAATTTGTACCTGTATAAGGATCTGACGTAGTCCATACTCTTAAATAAGGTATTACAAATTTTATATTTACTTCTTTCATGTAAATTGCAGATGTTGTTGACATAAGCATTATTGCATAGTTCGCCGCATTTGTTACAGATTGACTGAATAAATTGTAAGTAATAAAATCAATTTCTATTGCAATCTCTGCAATATATAAATCAGTAGATGAAGCTTCATTTAAACTTTTCATAATTACATTTCGCATCTTTTCTGTGTATTCCGGTGATAAGTTATCTTCAGTAAAACATGAAAAATTATTTTTTATTTTCAAATCACTGTCTTTAAATAATATATAATTATCACTCTCTCTTCCTATGTTGTCTTTCAATGCACCAAGATTATAATTTTCATCACCTGTAACAATAACTCCTTTTACCTTATCTCCTGTAAAGTTTATGGATACCAGCGAATTTTCAATGCCTTCTATACTTCCTGTATAACATACTGCAAGATCATTAATCTTTACTTCCTCATTTCCTCTTTCTGTCCTTGTTACTATTTTTGCATCCGGTGTAAGTATATCAAATCTTTTCAAATTTAATCTTACATTTTCGAATTTTTCTGATGGAAGACTAACTGATATTTCGGGTAATCTGTTTCTGTGAATTTCAGCAAGCTCATTTTTGTCAATACTTAATATCTCTGCATTACTGACAGATTCTTTTATATCCTGTCTGTTTAAAATTGAATTATCATTTTCTTTTGAGAATAAATTGTAATCTTTTTTTATCTGTGAAAATGAATTGCTGTAACATAATACAATAATTAAAATGATCTTTACAAAAAACGAAAGTTTTGTTCGCATAATTGGTTTTGTTTAAATTGTTTTTTAAAATTATTTGATATTAAATTTTAATATAAATTTGAATCAGTTTTAAAACTTTTTTATTGATTTTCTGATTCCCATTTCTTTATTAATTCAGTTTCTCTTTCAGTTTTCAATCCTGCTTTTAGTGTGTAATCTTTTTTTGAATTTATAAATTCCATCGAATCTTTTAATGTTTCTTCAAGTAGTCTGAATGTAAGTCCCTTTACAATAGCTTTACTGACATCACAATTGTTTCCTCCATCCATTTCGTCGGGAAGCCATAATGGAAGTTCTACATAAGCTCCTGCATTTTCATTCATCAGAAATTTCTGATCAATCCAGACTATCTCAGCATTGCTGCCCGATACTTTTTTACAATCATCAATTAATTTTTCAAATGTTAAATTATAATCAGGTCCCGTTGCACTGTATGTACCTATATTTTTTTCTTCAACCATTTTTATTGTCCAGTCTGCAAGATCTTTTACATCTATAAACTGTACATTTTTTTCCTTCGGTCCCGGTGCCAGTACTTTTCCGCCTTTATTAATTCTGTAAATCCAGTATCCGAATCTATCCGAAGGATCATCTTCTCCCACTATCAGTCCGGGTCTTATATTTAAAGCCCTTTCTTTATAAATCTCCTCTACTGTCTTCTCACATAAATATTTTAAAGGTCCGTATGATTCACCTGTGATTTCTTCAGTTGTTTCATCTTCAATAGTTGCTGCTGCGGAATTCTCATTCATTCCCATTTCAGAAAAATCTTTATAAACTGATATGCTCGAAATAAAAGTATAATTATCTGTTTTATCTTTCATAAATTCTGCTGAAAGTTTAACTATTCTCGGTACATATCCGCTTGTGTCTATCACTGCATCAAATGTTCTTCCTTTTAATGATTCAAAATCTCCGTCCCTGTCTCCTTTTAGCTTTTCCACATTCGGAAACCAGTCAGGATTATGCTTTCCTCTGTTAAATAAAGTAACTTCATGACCTTTTTTCTGTGCAGAATTGACTAAGTGCTTTCCAAGAAAAATTGTTCCTCCAAGTATTAAGATTTTCATTTTACTTTTAGATTAATTTGTAAAATTATTTAACCTGAACGATTTATTATTTCACAGGTCACAATTTAAAATAATTGCTGCTTAAATTTGTAGATTTTATAATGTGAATTGTTTAGTTTTAAACAAGTTTAAAAAAATTTTATTGAAAAATTTCCGAATTATTCTGAAAGATAAAAAAGAAATCTGTGAAAACACACTTGCTTTTTATTTTGATACTACAAATTCCGGATTTACTTTTGAAGCCGGTCAGTATGCACACTTCACTATAAATGATCCAAAATTTCATGATGAAAAAGGTGATACCAGACCTTTTTCGATTGCAAATTCACCGCATATAAAAAACGAAATTATAATCTCTGCGAGAATAAATTCGTCGGTTTTTATAAACAATCTGTCACATTTGAGTCCTGGAGCTGAAATACATGTCAGCAATCCTGAAGGAAACTTTAGGTTTGATAATGATCTGTCTTTAACTTCAGTTTTTATTACCGGTGGAATTGGAATAACTCCCGTAAGAAGTTTAATTGAAAATGAAATTTATAAATCAGGCAATCGAAAAATATTTTTATTCTACTCAAATAAAACTGAATCCCAGACTGCTTTTTTTGATGACTTTAAAAACTGGTCAGAAAGTTTTACAAACTTCAAATTCATTCCTTTAATTGAAGACTTAAATAATGAAAACTGGAAATATGAATTTGGAAATGTTACTGAAATTATAATGCTAAAACATTTAGATAATTTTTTTAATAAAGTTTATTATATGACAGGTCCTCAGACAATGGTTAAATCAGTTAAGAATATACTTTTAAAAAATAAAGTAAGTCCTGATAATATTCAAACCGAACAATTTAATTAACATTTTCTTAAGTTCAGTGAATCATATTTAATCGGATTTTTACTTTTGAAAATTTACAATATCACCTTCTGATATTTTATACCTGTCAGTAAATCCCGCTGCAACTTCCACTACATATTTCGCCGGCGCCCCTGACGGTATTGACTTTTCTGAAAAAGGAATGGTACTCTTAAATATTTTTACAATTTCCTTTTTTGAATTCACATACATTATATCAAGAGACATTATTGTATTTTTCATCCAGAATGACTGCGGCTCTTCCGTTTCAAAAATAAATAACATTCCTTTGTCATCGTCCATTGATTTTCTATACATCAGTCCCTGCATTCTTTCATCATCATTCTCGGCTATTTCTATATCGATTTTTCTTATTTCTGTTTTTCCGTCACTCTTGTAAAACTCAAGCTGTCCTTCTTTTTTAAACATCGGCTCCTTTACATTTTTTATTCTTTCTTTTGGATCTACAATAACTGTTTTGTTATCTGTTGAAATATCCTTTGTGAAAAGTTTTGTATAACCGAAATATCCAATTGCCAGAACTAAAACTCCTATGAATATATACTTTGTATCAAAGGAAGAACCTTTATCTGACTTCGTTTTTATATTTTTATCCTGTGCCAAATTTTTTTAAATTACTTTTTTAAAAACTCTTTTATTGATTTAATCAAATACTCGTTCTGCTCTCTTGTACCAAGTGTAATTCTTGTCTCAGTTTTAAAAGCCTCTTCATCTAAAAACTTTATTAACAAATTTCTTTCTTTTAAAAATTTATCCAGATCTTTTCTGATTTCAATAGGCATATCCACCATCATGAAGTTTGCATAAGATTTATATGGAGTAAATCCTTTCATCTTTGAAAATTCTTTGTAAAACATTTCTTTATCTTCCTGCATTAACCTGGTAACTTTCTGATAGTATTCCTTATCATCCAAAGCTATCATCGCAAGATTTTCTGAAATTAAATTGTATCCTAAATATCTTGTTGTGTATCCTTTGAGATCTTCAAGATTATTTCCCGCAAAGCTGAATCCGATTCTGCTTCCTGCCATTGCAAAATATTTTGAGAATGTTCTGCAGATTATCAGGTTTGGAAATTCATCTATATATGATTTTACATAGCTATTGTCAGTCGAGCCAAATCCCCAGTATGCCTCATCTATCATCACGATTGCTCCGCGACATGCATCAAGAAATCTGTATAAATCTTCACTCGAAATTTTATTTCCTGTCGGATTATTCGGTGATGCAATAATTACGACTCTCGGTCTCTCCCTATCGTAAATTTGTATCATTTTATCTACATCATATAAATAAGAATCTATTCCGTCAATTTTTCCCTTCACCATCGGATACTCTACATTAAATCCGCCGACTTCATAAGCAACCTTTTTGTAATACCACCATGCTTCTTTTGGAATTAATATTTTATCTCCTCTTAATATGTATCTGTGAATCAATTGCTTCAGTATATCTTCACTTCCATATGACAAAATAATCTGACTCTCCTTGAATCCAAAATCTTTCGCTATTCTTTCAGATAATTTAGACTTCACTCCCCTTGCAAAATCTCTCGAATACCATGACAAATCTTCTATAGTTACGGTTTTTAAATAATCAAAACACTTTGGCGTCGGACCATACTGCGATTCATTTCTGTCTAAATACTGGATTGTTGAATATTTTTTTTCTGACATTTTAAATTTTTATTTTTTTTTATTTTCTATTTTCAATAGCATTAAAAAGCATTTCTAAAAAAGGCAAACAAAAATCATAATTTGTTTCATGATAATTCGGTCCGAGATTTATATTTGAATAATATTCCGAAATGTTTTCCTTGTAATATTTTTCTGATTTTATTTTCCACACTTTAGCACCAAGCTTCTGAGATAAAAACCATTTTTCTAAAAGTCTGGCTGCTCTTCCATTCCCATCCATAAAAGGATGAATCAAAACAAACACTAAATGAATCATAGACGCATAATAAAAACATTCTTCTAAATTTAAATTTAAATCTGAATTCAATTCTTTTATATCTGAGAAAAGTTTTTTCATTTCTTTCTCTGCAAACTCAGGCTCAATAGCAAGATATACCAAACCCTTCGAATCGAAAACTCCAACTCTCTCTTCTCTGTATTTTCCTCTTTTACTTTTTATTAAGATTTTATTTGAAAAAATTCCGTGAGCTTCTAAAAAATTTTTATTGTTAAGTCTGCTTTCTTTTGCAAAGTCATATCCCTTTATCAAATCCAATATCTCAACAGTTTCTTTGTTCTTAATTTTATGTTTTTGCAATTTTGAATTCATAAAAGAATTCAAGTCTATACTGTTCCCTTCAATGTTACAGGAATATACAGCCGATGACTCTATATAATATTCAAAATTATTCTGTTCAGTATTATTTTCTAATTCTTTATATTTTAGTTTAAGTTTATTTCCGACAAGTTTCCTATAATCTTTTAAATATTTATCGGTTAATAATTTCATTTAATTAACAAACTTTAAATTTCCATATTTCAACTTACAACTTTTAACTTTTAACTTTTAACTTTTAACTTTTAACTTTTAACTTTTAACTTTTAACTTTTAACTTTTAACTTTTAACTTTTAACTTTTAACTTTTAACTTTTAACTTTCTTTGTCGAATTTAAAAAATTCATCACACCGTGTTTACATTCCTTAGTCATTCTTGTGATTGCATTCAGATTTACAGCATACTCTAACGATGCCTCAAAACTCATTGATGATATGTTTTTAAACATTTCCTTTGTTAATGAAAGTGAACTCATTGGAAGTTTGTTTAAATCATTACTCAGATTCATTGTGAAATTTTCCAACTCCGTTTGCGAAGTCACATAATTTACAAACCCGATTCTGTGTGCCTCTTCCCCGGAAATAAATTTCGATGTCAGCAATAAATCCTTTGCATGTGTTTCACTTATTCTCTTTAAAAGAAAAATCATAACTATCGCAGGTATGAAACCAATCTTCACTTCTGTATATCCAATCTGAGCTTTATCACTGGCAACTATAAAATCACATACACTCGCAATTCCGCATCCACCCGCAAGCGCATAACCGTCAACCATTGCTATTACAGGTTTCCTGCAATTATATATCGACAAAAGTAAATTCTTAAACTTCTGTGAATCCATTTTATTCTGTAAAATGTCATACTCTGATATTTTCTGCAAATAATCCAGATATAATCCCGAACAAAAATTTCCGCCCGCACCTGTCAGTATAATACTTCTTGTTTCTTCATCATCAGAATATTTTCTGAATGCATCCGTCAACTCAAATATCATTTCTTCATCAAGCGAATTTCGTTTCTCAGGTCTGTTAAGAATTATTTTCTTTGTACCTTCTGTTTCTTCTATTAAAATTTTATTGTAACTCATCTGTTAATTAAAATTATTTTCTCTGTTTATAAATTTTTAATTATTAATTTAACCGGAATAATTAATCAAAAAACTATTTTCATAATTAAGTATTTTTGAATTAATCAGAAAATGCTCCCTTAATATTTCTTCTGTAATAACATTACCTGTTTCTGAATATTTTATCATCTTACCTGCATTCATCAGCACTGATTTGTTTGTATAATTCAATGCAAGTACTAAATCATGAATTACTATAATTATCGTCAGTCCTTTTTCGTTTAAATTTTTTAGAACTTTAAAAATCTCCAATTGATGATTTACATCTAAATATGTCAGCGGTTCATCTATAATTAATATTTTTCCTTTGAGATCATTTGAAATATCTAATTGTACCAAACCCAATGTCAGCATTACTTTCTGCCTTTCTCCGCCGGAAAGCTGATGCATATATTTATTCTCAGAAAAATTAATCCCTGTTTCATTTATACAAAATGAAACTATATCTGTGTCTTCACCTGAATAATTAAAATCAGTGAATTTTTTGTGTGCATATCTGCCGAGCAGCAAAAACTCTTTTACGGTAAGTTCTTCATTCATTGTGCTGTCTGTATTTTGAGGTAAATATGAAATTGATCTCGAATACTCTTTTCTGTCAATTGAATGAATTTCTTTCTCTTTGTAAAAAATATTTCCGGAATAATTAACTATTATTTTCGATATCAGTTTTACTAATGTAGATTTACCCGATCCATTCTTCCCAATAATTGATATAAAATCACCTTCCGAAATTTCTAAAGAAATATCAGAAACCGAAAAAACATTATTACTTAAACTTAATTTTTTATTGTTTGAATAAGAAAAACTGACGTTTGCAAGTTCGAGTAATTTATTCATTAAATCTTTGACTACTTTGTTTTTATGTGCTGTTTGTTTATGTAAAAATAATCCTAAAATTCCTTACTTCATATTCAAAACTTTCATCTTGTGGATTTTGTAAAATTTATTAATCACTTTTTATTTTTCAAATATTCATCAATTCCCCTTGCAGCAACTTTCGCATCTGCTACTGCATTTACAACTTCCTCGCCGCCACTTATCATATCGCCGGCTGCAAAATATTTCGGATTATTAGTCTGATAAGTTACCGAATTTACTATAACTCTTTCTTTCTCATCAAGCTTCATTTCCGATATATTCATTAACATTTCCTTTTGCTTCGACTGACCTGTTGCAAATATTACCATGTCACAGGTCTCTGTAAATTCACTGCCTGTAATCTCATTTACTTTTCCGTTTGCAACTTCCGTTCGTATAAATTTCACTCCTTCAACTTTTTCTTTACCCATAATCTCTACAGGTGATACATTAAACATTCCGGCAACACCAACTCCCTTCGCAAGATCATATTCAAATTCATAAGCACCTTTCTCATCTTTTGATCTTCTGTATGCAAGGATTACTTTCTCCGCACCCAATCTTGCTGACTCTGAAGCCGCATCCATAGCTGTATTCCCGCCACCGAGAACAATTACTTTCTTACCGACACTTACATTTGCATGATTCATACGAAGCTCAGAAATAAATTCAACAGCTCCAAAACAATTCTTAAGATCTTCTCCTTTTAATTTTAATGAAGTTGTTTTACCCAAACCAATTCCAAGAAATATTGCATCATAATCTTTTTCTAATTTTACAAACTCTTCTTTCGAATAAACAGGAGAGTTATAAATAATTTTAAACTCAAACTGCTTTTCTAAATAATCCATCTCATCCAATGTCTCCTTATTTGTAATTTTATATGGCGCAACTCCATACAGAGTGAGGCCGGAAGGATTTTCCTTTGCTTCAAAAATATCAACTTCATATCCCAGCATTCTTAGCTCACATGCACATGAAATTCCTGCAGGTCCTGCACCTATCACAGCAATTTTTTTACCGTTCGGTTTTCCTGTTATAAAAAGTTTTTTGTTTTCACTAATTGCCGATGAAGTTGCAAAGCTCTGCAATCTTCCAATCTCAATCGCTTTCACTTCCTGCAAATTATAAACACATGCACCTTCACAAAGAACATCCGTCGGGCAAACTTTCCCGCATGCATATCCGAAATAATTTGATTCGTAAATTGTTTTTGCCGAACCTGTTATATTTCCGGAATTTATCTGACGAATAAAAAGCGGTATGTCAATGCGCGTTGGACATGCATTAACACAAGGAGCGTCATAACAAAAAAGACATCTCGAACTTTCATAATACGCCTGAGTGCTGTTCATCAAGGGCTTTATCTGTTCAAAGTTTTTTTCAAACTCGGTTTCTGTAGTTGGTTTGGAATATTCTGACATAAAATTATTATAATATTTTTTCAATTGCTGATAAATTCTTACAGCAATTTAATTTGAATTTTTTTATTTGATCTCAAAACTAAATCTCACAGTTCCCTAATCTTATCATAAGTTTCAGGTCTTCTGTCTCTGTAGAATTGCCACGTCGAACGAACTTCCTCTATCATATCAAGATCAAATTCCGCTACGAGTAATTCATCATTGTCCTCAGATGCCTGTGCAAATATCTGCCCGCGCGGATCTACAAAGTAAGATGTGCCATAGAATTTACCGAGATTCCATGGCTTCTCAGTTCCTACTCTGTTAATGCAACCCATAAAATATCCGTTCGCTGCTGCATGTGCCGGCTGCTCAAGTTTCCATAAATACTGTGACAATCCGGCAACAGTTGCAGACGGATTATAAACAATCTCAGCACCGTTCAATCCCAATATCCTCGCACCTTCAGGAAAATGTCTGTCGTAACAAATATAAACTCCTACCTTACAATACTTTGTCTGAAAAACAGGATAACCGAGATTTCCCGGTTTAAAGAAAAACTTTTCCCAGAATCCTGATGTATGCGGAATGTGGTTCTTTCTGTATTTACCGAGATACTCGCCGTCAGCATCTATCACACCTGCAGTATTATACAAAACTCCTGCCTGCTCTTTTTCATAAATCGGCGCAATAATAACCATGTTATACTTCTTCGCATATTCCTGAAGTCTTTCGATAGTCGGACCGGGAACTGATTCGGCTGATTCATACCATTCTTTACTTTGACCCGGACAAAAATACGGAGTATTAAAAATCTCCTGCAAACACAGTATCTGTACTCCTTTCTTTCCTGCATCTTCTATAAGCGGAAGATGTTTCTGTACCATCGCTTCTTTAATTTCTGCGATTGTTCCTTCACCTTCCGAAATCGGAAGACTCATTTGAATTAAACCTGATTTAATATTTCTTGGCATATTTTATTTTTTATATTTAAATTTTCTTTAAAAAAAGCTTTACACAAAATTCTCAAATTAAAGCGAATTAAATTAAACAAAGTATAATAAATATTTTTAAATTTAAATTTCGCTCACTTAATTATTAGATAAGATTTATTTGAATAATTTTCATTAAATAAAGTATAGAAAGTTTTAAAAATTCGATCTGAATTCGTGAAATTCGTGACTTTGTTTTATTTTATCACTAACATTTTTTTTGAGTCAATAAAATCACCATTAACATAAAGCGTATAAAAATATACTCCGCTTGAAATATTAGCTGCATTGAATTTAACTTCATAACTTCCAGCACTCTTATTTTCATTTACTAATGTTGTAACTTCTTTTCCCAATAAATTATATATTTTCAATTTCACATCTTGCCCGTTTTGCGGTATTTCGTATTTGATTTTAGTTTCAGGATTAAACGGATTTGGATAATTCTGATACAACTGATAATCATTGGTAATATTATTTTGATTCTCTGTAGCTTTAGTTATTGCAGATAAAGCATCAATAGTTCCCCAACCGATTAAGCTATTTGGTGAAATATTATTTGAAGAAGTTGATTTCAAAATTTCCTTCACTTCTGCCGGAGTCAGATTTCCATTTGCCGAAAGTATCATTGCACAAACTCCTGCTGTCATCGGGCAGGCAAGTGATGTTCCTGAACTTGTAGAAGTATAACCCGAATTTCCATTTCCCGGTCTTGCACAATAATTATTACTTCCCATTGCCATTACTTCAGGCTTAATTCTTCCGTCATAGGTCGGTCCGACAGATGAAAATACAGAGCGTTGTCCGTTTAAATTTACTGAACCAACTGTTATGACATTAAAAGCATCTGCAGGAGCACTCAATGTATTATGTAAATTATTATTCCCACTGTTCCCTGCAGAAATCACAACTACAATTCCCTTACTAACTGCAATATCAGCTGCACGTGTAATCAATGCAGTCTGTCCGTTCATTGATTCCCATGTATAAGAAGTATATGGAGCCTGATAAGAAAGATAACCAAGCGAACTTGTGATAACATCTGCACCGAGACTGTCAGCCCATTCCGCTGCTGCAACCCAGTTGTCTTCTTCAAGTGGTGTTTCACTGTCTGTGTTTTCTGTTTTTGCCAATATAAATTTTGAATCAAATGCAGGTGAAATTAAATTTCCGGGATCGTATCCTCCAACAAGTGATAATGTAAGTGTTCCATGTGAACCTTCTCCCATTCTGCCGCTTCCGTTTGCAACTATCGTATCACCGTTTACAAAATCATAAGTCCGTAATCCTTTTGAAACTGCTCTGCTAAAACAAGGATGTGAAAGATTATCAAAGCCGGCATCAAAAGATGCAATCAAAATTCCCTGTCCGGTGTAACCTTTATTATGTGCAGCCGGAACATTTATCAATGTATCCTGAGAATATGAAGGTCCGTAATTTTCAGAGTTTAAATTATTAAAACCATTTCCAGTGAAATTATTATCGGAAAATTTATTTACATAATTATCTTTTAAATATACATTTTCATTTTCATTTTCAATTAACTTTTTATATTTCAAAACCAAATCTACAGTTTTTACAAAACTTTTCTGTGTAATATTCTCAATCTGATTTTTATTCACATAACAAGAAACAGCATTAAACCATTTTGACTTCTGCTTAATTTTAATTCCAAGATCCGTTATTTCCCTTATGTAATCAGCATTTACAGGGATGTCTGTTAAATCAAATTTCTTTCCATCTTTAATTCTCTTCAATCTTCTTTCAATTGATTTCTCAGTTAAATGTTTCTTAATCTTAATTTCATTGTCAAATGTATCATTTGAATTTATTCCTTTGTCACTAAAATAAATCCATATTAAAATTTCTTCATTTGAATTATAAGAATTATCTGAATTTGAAATGTAATTTAAGTAGGCAGAAAGATTTTTACCTGTTTTAGAATTTTCTTCTGATAATTTTTCAAATCCCAAAATAGAAATCACTGCTATGAATAATACAGAAATTTTTAATACCAGTTTTGGATATATCATGAATTTAGAATTTTTAATTTTCATAAAACTAAATCAACTATATAAGAGTATCAATACAATTATGAATTTGGAAATTTATGTTTTTCATTATTTTAAAAGCAAAGTAACAGAGAAGCAGAGATTAAAAGCCACATCTATTATCCAATATAACAAATAGAATTTCATAAATACAAAAAAGGCATCCAAAATATTCTGAATGCCTTTTTAAAAAACTAAAATAATTTATACTTATTTCAAAAGTGTCATCTTCTTTGTCTGTATGAAATTCCCTGTGTTAATAGTATAAAAATAAATCCCGCTTGAAAATCCTGATGCATCAAATGTAACAGTATAACTTCCCGCATTTTGTTTTTCATTTACCAATGTTTTCATTTCATTTCCTAATACATTATAAATTTTAAGCGAAACGTAATTCGTAATTTGTAATTTGTAATTGATCTTAGTCGTCGGATTAAAAGGATTCGGATAATTCTGACGTAAACTAAATCCTTCCGGTACTGATGTCTGAATATTATTATTGTTTATCCCGGTGATTAATCTTGCAAGCTTAACTGCTTCCCAGCAATTTATCAATCCCCAGCCGCGAAGCCTGTTCGGTGTTGCACTACTGTCTGATGTTTGTCTTAGTATTTGCCTGACCTGCATCGGCGTAAGGTTAGGATTCGCTGAAAGTATAACTGCACAAACTCCTGCTGTCATCGGACATGAAAAAGATGTTCCGCTGCCGCTTGTGTATCCTGTGCTTCCGTTATTCGGTGATGCTACTACATTTCCGTTTCCGAGTGCACATACATCAGGCTTAATTCTTCCGTCAACTGTTAAACCAACCGACGAAAAAGATGATCGTGATTTATTTGAATTTACAGAACCAACTGCAATCACACTGTCACCATCAGATGGAGCTCCGAGTGTATTATGAGTTGCATTAAATCCTTCATTACCTGCCGAGTTGCAGACTATAATTCCTTTATTCACTGCCATGTCAGCACCAATCGTAATAAAACAACTGTCACCATTCATCCATGTCCAGTCATAAGACCTTATCGAACCGGGATCCATTGCAATATATCCAAGTGAACTTGTAATTATATCTGCACCCAGACTATCTACCCATTCAGCAGCTGCTATCCAGTTATCTTCTTCGAGCGGAGTTTCACTGTCTGTATTTTCTGTTTTTGCCAGAATATATTTTGATCTGAATGCAGGTGAAATTAAATTTCCGGATTTGTAACCGCCTACAAGTGAAAGTGTTTGTGTTCCATGTGAACCTTCACCCATCTGTCCGTTTTGATTTCCTACTATCGTATCATGATTTACAAAATCATAAGATCTGTAACCTCTTCCTCTTATTGAATCAAAAACAGGATGCTGCAAATTTTCAAAACCGGCATCGAATGAAGCAATCACAACTCCCTGTCCGGCATAACCACTGTCCTGTGCAATCGGAACATTTATAAGCTGCATCTGAGCAAGTGAAGTTCCGTAATTAAGTGAATATGAGCTGTTTTGATTTCCGTTATTATCTGCTTCAATTTCAGGATTAATTTTAAGCTCATTGTCTGTATCAGATTTTTTAAATGTTTTTACAATATCAACTTTTCTTACAAAATTATTTTCAATAATTT
>Ga0209591_10002379_pt1 | contig 22614 bp, 17 predicted proteins | sample MAT01_FD_187207 | JGI IMG/M metagenome (GOLD analysis project Ga0209591, IMG submission 187207) | Freshwater microbial communities from Lake Fryxell liftoff mats and glacier meltwater in Antarctica - MAT-01 (SPAdes) (version 2) | ecosystem: Environmental > Aquatic > Freshwater > Ice > Liftoff... | reverse complement strand
GACATCAAGGGCTTCGTCGACGACGAGGTGGTCGACGGACTGACTGCAACCGACTTCCTCTACGCGGTCGGCTCCGACTCGATCGTGGCCGAGCTCGACACCGAGCTCCACGGCAAGCGCCCCGGCGACATCGTCGAGTTCACCTCCACGCTCACCGACCGCTTCGGCGAGCGCGAGGGCGACGAGGTGTCGTTCCAGGTGCTGGTGAAGGAAGCCAAGAAGAAGGTGTTGCCCGAGCCCACCGACGAGTGGGTCTCGGAGGTCACCGAGTTCGAGACGCTGGAAGAGCTCCGGACCGACCTGCGCAACCGGCTCGAGATGGTGTCGAAGATGCGGGCCCGGATGGCGATGCGTGAGCGCGTGCTCGAGGTCGCGTCCGACCTGGTGCCGGTGCTCCCGCCCGAACCGCTCGTCCGTTCCGAGATGGAGCGTCGCGTCCGCGAGTTCGCCCAACAGCTCGAGAACCAGGGCGGGAACATCCCCGGGTACCTCGAGGCGACCGGACAGAGCCAGGAAGAGCTGATCGGGGTGATCCGGGCCGGAGCCGAGAAGGCGGTGCTCGCCGACCTGGCCCTGCGGGCCGTCGTGGCCCAGGAAGGGATCGAGGCGTCGGAGGAAGACGTCGACGCCGAGGTCGCGAAGTTGGCCGAACAGGTCAAGGAAAAGCCCCAGAAGGTGCGCCGCCAACTCGAACAGCGGGGTGCCCTCGACGCACTACGATCTGATCTCGCACGGGGGAGCGCCATGCAGCTCCTCATCGACGGTGCTGATGTGGTCGACGGCGACGGAAACCCGATCGACCTCAGCCTCCCCGAAGCGGACCTCGACACCGACACCCCCCCCGGTGCGCCACCCGAAGAAGCAGCAGCAGCAGCGGAAGAGGAGCACGAGGCGTGAGCCACCCGATCAGCGGTCAAGTGATCCCGAACTTCATCGAGCAGACGAACCGCGGCGAGCGTGCGCTCGACCCGTACACGAAGCTGTTCAGTGAGCGCGTCGTGTACCTGGGAACGCCCATCGACGACTTCGTCGCCAACGCGACCGTCGCCCAGCTCCTGACGCTCGAGAGCGACGACCCCGACAAGGACATCTCCCTCTACATCAACTCTCCCGGTGGCGAGATCACGGGACTGTTCGCGATCTACGACACCATGCAGTTCATCAAGTGCGACGTCAGCACGATCTGCCTCGGCCAGGCCGCATCGGCCGCCGCGGTGATCCTGGCGTCGGGCGCGGCCGGGAAGCGCTTCGTCCTGCCGCACGCGCGGATCCTGATCCACCAGCCCCACGGCGGTGCCTCCGGCCAGGCGGTCGACATCGAGATCCAGGCCAAGGAGATCAGCCGCATGCGGTCGCTCCTCGACGAGATCCTCGCCCACCACAGCGGCCAGGACGTCGCCAAGATCGCCAAGGACACCGACCGCGACTTCATCATGAGCGCGCTCGAGGCCAAGGAATACGGCATGGTCGACGAGGTCATCACCAACCGTGATCTCGCGGCGGTGCCGGTCCCGGCCGGCGTGAGCTGAGCGCAGGGCAGTCGACGGGACAAGGGGGAGCGCGTGGCGAAGTTCGGTGACGGGGGCGACCTGCTCAAGTGCTCCTTCTGCGGGAAGAGCCAGAAGCAGGTCAAGAAGCTCATCGCCGGTCCCGGCGTGTACATCTGCGACGAGTGCATCGACCTCTGCAACGAGATCATCGAGGAAGAGCTCTCGCAGAGCACCGAGGTCAAGTTCGACGAGCTCCCGAAGCCGCGCGAGATCCTCGAGTACCTGAACGGCTACGTGATCGGCCAGGACCAGGCCAAGAAGATCCTCTCGGTCGCGGTCTACAACCACTACAAGCGGGTGCAGGCCGGCGCCTACGGCGATCCCGACGTCGAGCTGCAGAAGTCGAACATCCTGCTCATCGGCCCGACCGGTTGCGGCAAGACCCTCCTCGCGCAGACCCTCGCCCGGATGTTGAACGTCCCGTTCGCGATCGCCGACGCCACCGCGCTCACCGAGGCCGGCTACGTCGGCGAAGACGTCGAGAACATCCTCCTGAAGCTGATCCAGGCCGCCGACTACGACGTCAAGAAGGCCGAGACCGGGATCATCTACATCGACGAGATCGACAAGATCGCCCGCAAGGCCGAGAACCCGTCGATCACCCGCGACGTCTCCGGTGAAGGGGTGCAACAGGCCCTGCTCAAGATCCTGGAGGGCACGACGGCGTCGGTGCCCCCGCAGGGAGGTCGAAAGCACCCGCACCAGGAGTTCATCCAGATCGACACCACGAACGTCCTGTTCATCTGCGGCGGCGCGTTCGCGGGTGTGGAGAAGATCATCGAGAGCCGGCTCGGCAACAAGGGTCTCGGCTTCCACGCCGACATCCGGCGCTCGTCGGAGAAAGACGTCGGCGAGCACCTCACGAAGTTGCTCCCCGAGGACCTGCTGAAGTTCGGCCTCATCCCCGAGTTCATCGGCCGGCTGCCGGTGATGAGCGCAGTGCACCCCCTCGACCAGGAAGCCCTCGTGCGCATCCTCGTCGAACCGAAGAACGCGCTCTTGAAGCAGTACCAGAAGTTCTTCCACTTCGACGACGTCGACCTCGTGTTCACCGACGACGCGCTCCAGGCCGTCGGCGACGAAGCGCTGAAGCGGGGCACCGGAGCCCGAGGGCTGCGCGCGATCCTCGAAGAGGTGCTCCTCGAGGTCATGTACGACCTCCCGAGCCGCACCGACGTCACGCAGTGCATCGTCGACCGCAACGTCGTGCTCGACAAGGTGAGCCCGACTCTCGTCACCTCCGACGAAGCCGGCCGCCGCACTGCCTGATGTCTGGTCGACTCCGGCTGCGTCGCCTCGATCGCTCACCCATTGGCGCGCCGTGACGATGTCCGGCGACTCCGCCTACGTCTCCTGACCCTCACGATCGCCTTCCTAGACTCGGGGGGTATGTGGAGCGAGCGGAAGCAGACGGACGGGTCGCGTGACTGACGAGCGAGTGGAACAAGTGGTGCCGGAGAAGCCCTCGCTCGACGATCTCGAATCGCGGTGGGGTACACGGTGGGAGGCCGACGGCACCTACCGGTTCGACCGGTCGAAGGTGCGCGCCGAGATCTACTCGATCGACACGCCACCGCCCACGGTGAGCGGCTCCCTGCACATGGGTTCGTTGTTCGGCTACGTCCACACCGACGCGATCGCCCGGTACCGCCGGATGCGAGGCCTCGAGGTGTTCTACCCGATGGGGTGGGACGACAACGGCCTGCCGACCGAGCGCCGGGTGCAGAACTACTTCGGGGTGCAGTGCGACCCGTCGCTGCCCTACGACCCCGACTACACGCCCCCCGAATCGCCTCCCGGAGCTTCGGGGAAGAAGTCGAAAGACCGACCGATCCCGTTGCCGCGGCGCAACTTCGTCGACCTGTGCCTGCGGTTGACCGCGGAAGACGAGCAGGCCTTCGAACACCTGTGGAAGCGGGTCGGCCTCTCGGTCGACTGGGACCTGACGTACACGAGCATCGGCGACGACGCGCAGCGCGCGTCGCAGCGCGCGTTCCTGCACAACCTCGCGCGGGGTGAGGCCTACCAGTCGGAGGCACCGACGCTCTGGGACGTCGACTTCCGCACCGCGGTGGCCCAGGCCGAGCTCGAGGACCGGGAGATGCCCGGCGCATACCATGCGCTGCGCTTCGCCGGCACCGACGGGGCCGGTTCGGATGGCTCGGGCGACATCGTGATCGAGACCACGCGCCCCGAGCTGATTCCCGCGTGCGTCGCGCTCGTCGCCCACCCCGACGACGTGCGATTCGTGCCGCGCTTCGGCCAGATCGTGCGCACCCCGCTGTTCGGTGTGCCGGTCCCGGTGCTCGCGCACCCGCTCGCCGATCCCGAGAAGGGGTCGGGGATCGCCATGATCTGCACGTTCGGCGACACGACCGACGTCGTGTGGTGGCGCGAGCTCCAGCTCCCGACCCGCAACGTGATGGGACGCGACGGCCGCTTGCTCGAAGCGTCACCCCCGTGGGGCGACGACACCGACGACGAGGCCGACGCGCGCTACGCCGAGCTCGCGGGCAAGACCGCGAAGCAGGCGCAGCGTCGAATCGTCGAGATGCTCGAGGAGTCGGGCGATCTCGTCACCGAACCGAAGCCCATCACCCATCCGGTGAAGTTCTACGAGAAGGGCGACCGGCCGCTCGAGATCGTGAGCAGCCGGCAGTGGTACATCCGCAACGGTGCCAGGGACGACGACCTGCGGGCGCGGCTCCTCGAGCGCGGCCGCGCGCTCGCGTGGCACCCGCCGACGATGTGCAGCCGGTACGAGTCGTGGGTCGAGGGCCTCAACTCCGACTGGTTGATCAGTCGGCAGCGGTTCTTCGGTGTGCCCTTCCCCGTCTGGTATCCGGTCGGAGCCGACGGCGAGCCCGACTTCGCCGCGCCGATCCTCGCAACCGAGGACCGCTTGCCGGTCGACCCGTGAGCGATGTCCCCGACGGCTACACGGAGTCGCAGCGCGGGGCTCCGGGTGGGTTCGTCGGTGACCCCGACATCATGGACACCTGGGCGACGTCGTCGTTGACCCCGCAGATCGCAACGGGCTGGGGGACCGACCCGGACCTCTTCGAGCGGACGTTCCCGATGGACCTGCGGCCCCAGGGCCCCGAGATCATCCGGACCTGGTTGTTCTCGACGTTGCTCCGGTCGCTCCTCGAGCACGGCACGGCGCCGTGGACCGACACGAGCATCAACGGCTGGATCCTCGATCCCGATCGCAAGAAGATGTCGAAGTCGAAGGGCAACGTGGTGACGCCCATCGGCGTGCTCGAGAAGTTCGGCTCCGACGCGGTGCGCTACTGGGCGCTCAGCGGTCGGCCGGGGGTCGACACCGCGCTCGACGAGGGCCAGATGAAGGTCGGCCGACGTCTGGCGATCAAGGTGCTCAACGCGTCGAAGTTCGTGTTGGGTGTGATGGGGGAGGCGGTCGCCGACCCCGCGCTCATCACCGCTCCCGTCGACCGCGCGCTCTGGGCCGAGCTGGGGGAACTGGTCGACGACGCCACCGCGTCCTTCGACTCCTACGACTACGCACGGGCACTGGAACGCACCGAACGGTTCTTCTGGAGCTTCTGCGACGACTACCTGGAGTTGGTGAAGACCCGCGCCTACGGCACCGACGGAAACGACCCGAGCGGCGCCGCGTCGGCGCGGGCGACGTTGGCCCTCACCCTCGCCGCGCTGCAACGGCTGTTGGCGCCCCACCTGCCCTTCGTCACCGAGGAGGTCTGGTCGTGGTGGCGCGAGGGTTCGGTGCACCGCGCCCCGTGGCCGGCCGTCGAGCAGGCCGATGCCGTCGGTGGCCGCGGTGGCCGCGGTGGCCGCGGTGACGGAGCATCGGTGTACCGCGTCGCGGCCGACACCCTCGGCGCGGTCCGCAAGGCGAAGTCCGACGCGCAACGTTCGCTGCGGACCGACGTGATCCGGGCGACGGTGCGCGACACCCCCGAACGACTGGCCGCGCTCGCGTTGGCCGTCACCGACGTGCAGGAAGCCGGCCGGATCCAGGCGCTCGTCACCGAAGACGCGGCCGCGCTCGACGTCGTCGTTGATCTCGCGCCGCCCGAAGAGCAGGCGAGCTGACCGATTGGACCCGCACCACGCTCGGGAGTGGCTCGACGCGCACGTGAACCTCGAGACCGGCGTCGGGGTTCCGGCCGACCCGTCGCCCGGACCGTCGAGGCGCGCCACCGCGCCGACCTTGGACCGGATCAGCGCACTGGTGGAGCTCCTCGGCTCGCCGCAGCTCTCGTATCCGGTCGTGCACGTGACGGGGACGAACGGCAAGACCTCAGTGGCCCGGATGACGGCGTCGTTGCTCGCCGCCACCGGCCTTTCGGTCGGATCCTTCACGAGCCCGCACCTCCGTCGGGTCAACGAACGCATCTCCTGGAACGGGGACCCGATCCTCGACGTGCAGCTCGATGCGCTGTTGGCGCTGATCGCCGAGCTGGAGCCCACGCTCGCCGAGCGGGGACTCGACCGGCCGAGCTGGTTCGAGATCCTCACCGCGGCGGCGCTCACCTGGTTCGCCGACATCGCGGTCGACGTCGCGGTGGTCGAGGTGGGACTCGGCGGCACGTGGGATTCGACGAACGTGGTCGACGCAGCAGTCGCCGTCGTCACCAACGTCAGCATCGACCACGTCGAGTATCTCGGTCCGACGCGGGCCGACATCGCGTCGGAGAAGGCCGGCATCATCGGACAGGGGTCGACCCTCGTGCTCGGCGAGACCGATCCGGAACTGGTCCCGATCTTCGCGGCTCGCGACCCTGAACGGATCGTGCTCCGCGACCGCGACTTCGAGGTCGTGTCCGACCGCGTCGCGCACGGCGGTCGTCTCGTCGACTTCCGCACGCCGGACGCGACCTACGACGAACTGCTCGTGCCGCTCCACGGCGCGTATCAGGCCGTGAACGCGTCGACCGCGCTCACCGCCGCGGAGTGCTTCATCGGCCGGGCCCTCGATCCCGACGTCGTCGAGGCTGCGTGCCGCAGCTTCTCGTCGCCCGGTCGCCTCGAGGTCGTCGGCCACCAGCCGCTGGTGCTGCTCGACGGCGCGCACAACGTCGCGGGCGCGCACGCGCTCGTCGACGCGCTGGCCGAGGAGTTCCCCGAAGCGGCGCGCACGCTCGTCGTCGGCCTGCTGCGCGAGAAGGACCCGTACGAGATGCTGGAAGCACTGGCCGCGACCGGGGCGGCCCAGATCGTGTGTTGTCGGGCGCCCAGCCCGCGCGCCCTCGATCCCGGCGCGATCGCGGCGGCCGCGATCGACCTCGGTGTCGACCCGCAGCGGGTCCACGTGGCCGAGCTCGTCTCCGAGGGCCTCGCCCGGGCGCTCGCGCTCACCCCGCCCGAGGGTGAGGTCGTCGTGACCGGCTCCCTCTACGTGGTCGGCGCCGCCCGCTCCGTGCTCGTACCCAACTGACATCCATTGGAGCAGCCCGCGCTTCGCCCCGTGAGCCCGCGGTTGCGCGGGACGGGGTCAGGGATGTCCCGAGTGCACCAACGGAGGGTCGAACCGGTAGCCTCACCCGCCTTATGAGCGACAGGACCTTCGTCATCTGCAAGCCCGACGCCGTCGCACGCGGCCTCGTCGGGGAGATCATCGGCCGGTTCGAGGCCAAGGGCCTCACCCTGGTCGCGGCGGAGCTCCGCACCATCGACGACGCCACGGCCCGGACGCACTACGGCGAGCACGACGGCAAGCCCTTCTTCGCCGATCTCGTGGCGTTCATCACCCGGAGCCCGGCCCTGCTGATGGTGCTCGAGGGGCCCGAGGCGTTCAAGGTGGTGCGCACGCTCATGGGTGCGACGAACCCCCGCGAAGCGGCACCGGGCACGATCCGTGGCGACCTCGCGATCGAGATGACCGAGAACCTGGTCCACGGCTCCGACTCGCCCGAGTCGGCCGCCCGCGAGATCGCGCTGTTCTTTCCCGGCGCGGGGTGAGCGCAGGCGGAGGCACGGACAGGGCCGCGGGCGTCGGTGCGGGTGGGCGATCGAGTGCCGCAGCCGGAGTGAACCATCGTGACGCCTGGAATCAGAGTGGGAAAGGCCGTACCCTTGGCGCGATCCGCCCCCGCCGCTCGTCCCGTTCCCACCAGCCTCGACTCGGCGATCCCACTTCGGGCCCGCGACGCCTCCCAGGAGGCCGACCCGCGAGCGAACCCTGGTACTCACCGATCGTCGGCCGTGACATGGCCGTCGACCTCGGGACGGCGAACACGCTCGTGTACGTGCGCGGCCGCGGGATCGTGCTCGACGAACCGTCGGTGGTCGCGATCAACACCAAGGACGGCCGTCCGCTCGCGGTCGGCGCCGAAGCCAAGCGGATGATCGGCCGGACGCCCAGCCACATCCAGGCGATCCGCCCGTTGAAGGACGGCGTGATCGCCGACTTCGACATCTGCGAGAAGATGCTCCGCTACTTCATCCAGCGGGTGCACCAACGCCGGTGGGCGAAGCCACGCATCGTGATCTGCGTCCCGTCGGGGATCACCGGTGTGGAGCAGCGCGCGGTGCAGGAAGCGGCCGAGTACGCCGGCGCGCGCAAGCCCGCGTTCATCATCGAGGAACCGATGGCCGCCGCGATCGGCGCAGGACTTCCCGTGCACGAGCCGGCCGGCAACATGGTCGTCGACGTGGGCGGCGGCACCACCGAGGTCGCGGTCATCTCGCTCGGCGGCATCGTCGCGAGCGAGTCGATCCGCATCGGCGGCGACGAGCTAGACGAGTCGATCATCAACTTCGTGAAGAAGGAGTACTCCCTCGCGCTCGGCGAACGTACCTCCGAGGAGATCAAGGTCGCGCTCGGCAGCGCGTACCCCTTGCAGGAGGAGCTCTACGCCGAGATCCGGGGACGCGATCTCGTCACGGGCCTACCGAAGACGATCGTCGTGTCGACAGAGGAGATCAGGGAAGCGATCGAGGAGCCGGTGTCGGCGATCGTCGACGCGGTGAAGGTCACGCTCGACAAGACCCCGCCGGAGCTCGCCGCCGACATCATGGAGCGGGGCATCGTGATCACGGGCGGAGGGGCGATGCTCCACGGCCTCGACGCCCGCCTCGCCGACGAGACCGGCATGCCCATCGTGATCGCGAAGAACCCGCTGCATTCCGTCGTGATCGGCTCCGGACAGTGCCTCGAGGAGTTCGACGCCCTCAAGCAAGTCCTCATCTCCTCGCAGAACGGCTGACCCCGAGGGGTTCACGAGCTCGTGGTCGTCTCCCGACGTAGTAGTCGCCGCCGGTCGGTGCTCGTGCTCCTCGTGCTCACCGCGGTCACGTTGATCACCCTCGACCAGCGGGGCGCGGGCGGTGGGCTCATCTCCGGTGCGCGTGACGGCGCGCGCGACGCGATCGCCCCGGTCCAGACCGCGGTCGACGACGCATTCCGGCCGATCGGCGACTGGTGGAGCGGTGTCAGCGACAGCGCGGGGCTGAAGAGCGAGAACTCGCGGCTCCGCAAGCAACTGGCCGACGCTCGCAGCCGGGCCCTGGCGGCGGGACCCGCGCGGCGCGAGAACGAGCAGTTGAAGCAACTCACGCAACTGCCGTTCGTCGGAGGCATCCCCACGGTGGCGACGCAGATCGTCTCCGCCTCTCCGGGGAACTTCGTGTCGAGTGTGGAGCTGAACAAGGGAACCGACGCCGGGATCGCAGTCGGGAATCCTGTGGTCGCGGGCCAGGGCCTCGTCGGCCGGATCACGAGCGCGTCGAAGCAGCGTTCGACAGTGCTTCTCCTCACCGACCCGGCGTCGGAGGTGGGGGTGCGCCTCGAGACGGGCGAACCCGGTGTCGCGAAAGGGCGTGCCGGCAACAACCTGCTGACCCTTGATTTCGTGAGCCCCGACGTGGAGGACGTGCGCAAGGGCGGGGTCGTGACGACCGCCGGCCTGCAGAACGCGCTCTTTCCCGCGGGCCTTCCTGTGGCAAGCGTGGTGTCGGTGGAGAAGACGGCCGGCGACCTCGACCAGAAGATCACGCTGCGACCGCTCGTGAACGTCGGTCGACTCGAGTTCCTCGACGTGCTCATGTGGACCGGATCCCCGGTGGCGCCGACCGCGCCGGCCGCGCCGGCCGCGCCGACCGGTTGACCCGGTGCTGCAACAGATCCGACTCGGACTCCTCGTCGTGCTGATGGTCATCGCGCAGGTCGCGTTGTTCCCGCACCTGCGCGTCGACGGGGTCGCGCCCGACCTCGGCCTGGTCACCGCCGTCGCCGTGGCGTACCGAGAGGGCCCGAACGGCGGGGCGATCGTCGGGTTCTCCGGCGGCCTCCTCCTCGACCTCTTCCTCCGCACGCCCCTCGGCCTGTCAGCGCTCTCGTGGGCCATCACCGGCTACGTCATCGGGGTCCTCCAGGGCGGGATGGTGCGATCGAGCCGCTGGGCCGCCCCGCTGCTCGGCGGTCTCGGCGGTCTCCTCGGGGGCACCGTGTTCGTGCTCGTCGGTGGGATCCTCGGCTCCGAAGACCTCGTGAACTCGAACTCGATCCGCGTCGTGGTGATCTCCGCCACCTACGACGCGGTGCTCGCGCCGCTCGTGTTCCTGCTGGTCGGCTGGGCGCTGCACGAGCCGCGTACCACGAGCCGGGTTCGTGGGGGAAGATGGGGCGCGTGACCCCCCTCGAGCTTCCGACCCTTCTTCCGTCGCGATGATCGAGGGCAGCAGGGTCCGGGTCAGCATCGTCGGTGTGGTCGTCCTCGCGCTGTTCTGCGCGCTCTTCGCCCGGCTGTGGTACCTCCAGGTCGCCGGAGGAACCACGTTGGCCACGGCCGCGAACGCGAACCGGGTCCGGACCGTCACCGAGCCGGCGCCGCGTGGCCGCATCCTCGATGCCAAGGGTCGGGTGCTCGCCGACAACCGGGTCGCGAACGTGGTGACCATCGACCGGCGTCTCGAACCGGCTGCCCGCAAGAAGGTGGTCGCCGCGCTCGCGCCGCTCCTCGCCACGACGGTCGAGGAGATCAACCAGCGCCTCGACGATGCCCGGGTGTCGCCGTACACGCCGGTCCCCGTGGGGGTCGACGTCCCGATCGACACCCTCGCGTACATCGGTGAGCACAAGGCCGACTTCCCGGGCGTCGAAGCGGAGCCCCGCGCGGTCCGTCGCTACCCGGCGGGATCGCTCGCCGCCCACGTGCTCGGCTACGTGGGCGAGATCAACGAGGAGGAGCGCGCGACCCAGCCCGACGGTAGCTACCAGCTCGGTGACGAGATCGGCAAGTCGGGCGTCGAACAGAGCTACGAGGAGGACCTGCGCGGGAAGTCGGGGAAGGAACGGCTCGAGGTCGACGTGCAAGGGCGCGTGCTCGACACCCTCGGGACCACGAAGGCGGTCCCCGGAAACGACGTGCAGCTCACGCTCGACCTCGACATCCAGAACGCCGCGGAGGCAGCGCTCGCCGAGGCGATGACCTCGGTGCGGCTCGAACAGAACGAAGCGATCCGCGACCGCTTCGAGACGTACGCAGCGACCGCCGGCTCGGTGATCGTGCTCGACGCCAAGACCGGCTCGGTCGTGGCCATGGCGTCGAATCCCACCTACGACCCGAACGCGTTCGCCGACGGGATCCCGACCGAGAAGTACGAGGCCTACAACGACCCCGCCAGCTACTACCCGCTGCTCAACCGGGCGATCCAGGGCCAGTACGCGGCAGGGTCGACGTTCAAGCTCGTGACCGCGCTCGCCGGGCTCGGCACCGGTCAGATCACTCCTGGCACGACCGTGAACGACAAGGGCTGCATCGATCTCAACGTCGAGGGCGGCAAGTTCTGCAACGCCCGGGACAAGGCCCACGGCACGGTTGCCCTGGCCGAGGCCCTGACCGTGTCGTCCGACATCTACTTCTACGAGATCGGGCGTGCGTTCTGGGGTCAGTTCTACCGAGGTGAGCCGACCGGGTACGCGATCCAGGATGAAGCTCGCCTCCTGGGGTTCGGCGACCCGACGGGCATCGCGTTGTCGGGCGAGGCATCGGGCCGGGTCCCCGACGAGGCCTGGACCAAGGCGTTCAACGAAGACAACCCGGACCCGAAGAGCAAGGCCGAGAACTCGATCTGGAAGCCCGGCAACAACATTCAGCTCGCGGTGGGCCAGGGTGACTTCCTGGCGACCCCGCTGCAGTTGGCGTCGTCGTACCAGACGGTGGCCAATGGTGGCACGGTCTTCACGCCGCGCCTCGCATCGCAGGTCTTGGGTATCGACGGTGCGCTGGTCCGAGAGGTCGCGCCGACTTCGAAGACGATGGTGCCACTGCCCGACGGTGCGCGCGACGCGATCCTTGCCGGCCTGCGCGGCGCGGTGCGTGACGAGGGCGGTACCGCGAGCTCGGTGTTCGCCGGCTTTCCGTTCGACCTGGTCGACGTGGCCGGCAAGACCGGTACCGCCGAGGTGCAGGACAAGCAGGACACTTCGGTGTTCGTGGCGATCACACCTCCCGACCCGGCTCCGGATCAGCCCCAGTACGTCGTCGTGGCCCTGATCGAGGAGGGCGGGTTCGGTGCCGACACCGCGGCGCCCGTCGTCCGGCGGGTGATCGAGGCGCTCAGTGGTCTCCCGTTGACCCCGATCCGCGTCGCCGGGTCGACGGCCCCCGACTGATGGTCGTGGGCTGATGGGGATGCGGACTGCTCCGACCTCGGTCGTCCTCTCCGACCGGCGCGCGCGGTTGCTCTCGACGCCGTTGCGGCACCTCGACGTCGTGCTGATCGGCGCCACACTCTCGCTCGCCGGCCTCGGCCTCGTGATGATCTACTCCGCGACCAAGGCCCGCACCCGCGAAGAGGGCGTGAGCTCGCTCTACTACGTCAACCGGCAAGCGCTCTGGATCGTGCTCGGCGTGCTGGTCATGGCCGCGGTGATGGCGATCGACTACCGCAAGCTGCGCGATCTCGCACCCATCGGCTACCTCGCGATGACGTTCCTGCTCATCGCGGTCCTGGTGCCGGGGGTGGGCACGACCGCGAAGGGCAGTCAAGCCCGGTTCCAGTTCGGCGCGTTCCAGTTGCAGCCGTCGGAGTTCACGAAGTTCTTCCTGATCCTCATGCTCGCGGCCTACTGCTACCTGCATCGCAACGACTTCGGGTTCCGGCGCGTCGTCGTCGGCGTGGTCATCTGTGCCCTCCCGCTCGGGCTGGTGATGCTCCAGCCCGACCTCGGGACCGCGCTCGTGCTCGGCGCGATCTCGTTCGCGATGCTCACGATCGGTGGGGTGAAGGGCCGGTACCTCGCGATCCTGGCGCTGATCGTGATCACCGGGGCGATCGGCGCGGTCAACCTCGGGGTCCTGAAGCAGTACCAGGTCGACCGGCTCACGTCGTTCCTCGACCAGGACGGCGACACCCGTGGCACGACGTACAACCTCGACCAGTCGAAGATCGCGATCGCGAACGGTGGCCTCACCGGCGAGGGGCTGGGCGAGGGAACCCAGACCAACGGACGGTTCGTCCCCGAGCAGCACACCGACTTCATCTTCACGGCGGTGGGGGAGGAGCTCGGGTTCGTCGGCGCGGCGACCCTCCTCGCCCTGTTCGCGGTGGTGGTGTGGCGGACCTGGCGAACGGCCCGGCTCAGCAACGACTTCTTCGGCACGCTGGTGTGCGTGGGCGTCATCGCGATGTTCACGTTCCAGATCTTCGAGAACGTGGGGATGACGATGGGGATCATGCCCATCACCGGTATCCCCCTGCCCTTCATGAGCTACGGGGGCTCCTCGACGATCGTGTGCTTCGCCTGCGTCGGTTTGGTGGCAAACGTCCACATGCGCAGGTTCAGCTGAAGTCAAACGGAACGAGCCCGTGCGTTTCGGTCAGGACGTGGCGCCAACTAGGCTGGCGGGGATGTCAAGCCTCTGGCCGCGGATAGAACCGCTCCTGGCCAGGGTCGAGAAGCCCGCTCGGTACATCGGAATGGAGCGCGGCAGCGTCCGACCGGACCACCTTCCCGGTCAGGTCGCGTGGCTGCTGCTCTATCCCGACACCTACGAGATCGGGCTGCCCAACCAGGGGCTCCAGATCCTCTACGAGATCCTCAACGAGCGCGACGACGCCGTCGCTGAGCGCTCGTACGCGCCCTGGACCGATCTCGAGGCCGAGCTCCGGGCCTCGGGGGTGCCGCTGTTCTCGGTCGACACCCATCGGGCGGCCGGCGACTTCGACGTGCTCGCGTTCAACCTCTCCGCCGAGTTGGTGGCGACGAACCTCCTGAACTGCATCGATCTCGCCGGCGTGCCCGTCCGGGCCGAGCACCGCAGCCCGGATCAGCCACTCGTGCTGGCCGGCGGTCACTGCACCTTCAACCCCGAGCCCTACGCCGACTTCGTCGACGCCTTCGTCATCGGCGACGGTGAGGAACCCGTCGGTGAGATCACCGAGGTGATCGGTGCCTGGAAGCGCGGCGGACGTGCCTCCCGGGAAGCCGTGCTCCACGACCTGGCCACGATCCCCGGCGTCTACGTGCCGTCGATGTACGAGGTGTCGTACGACGGGCCGCGCATCGCTGCCGTCGAGCCCCGGTACCCCGACATCCCGGAGCGGGTCGAGAAGCGGACCGTCGCCGACCTCGCCGACTGGCCGTACCCGAAGCGTCAGCTCGTCCCGCTCATCGAGGTCGTCCACGACCGACTCAACGTCGAGATCTTCCGTGGTTGCACCCGTGGGTGTCGCTTCTGCCAGGCGGGGATGATCACCCGACCGGTGCGCGAACGCCCGGTCGAACAGGTGCGCACGATGGTCGAAGACGGCCTGCGTCGCACCGGCTACGACGAAGTCGCCCTCACGTCGTTGTCGAGCGCGGATTTCTCGGGGATCGACGGTCTCGTCGCCGATCTGGTCAACGAGCAGTCCGGCTGCGGCAACGTCGGCCTGTCGCTCCCGTCGCTGCGGGTCGACGCGTTCACCGTCGGCATCGCGAGCGAGATCCAGAAGGTCAAGCGCACCGGGCTCACGTTCGCGCCCGAGGCCGGGACGTGGCGGCTCCGTCAGGTGATCAACAAGATGATCACCGAAGAAGACCTCTACGCCGCGGTCGACGGTGCGTACTCGCAAGGCTGGCGGCGGGTGAAGCTCTACTTCCTCACGGGCCTGCCGACCGAGATGGACGAAGACACGATGGGCATCGCGGAGCTCGCGAAGAACGTCGTGGCCGTCGGCAAGAAGTACACGAAGCAGGCGAGTTGCACCGCGTCGGTCGGGGGGTTCGTGCCGAAGGCGCACACCCCGTTCCAGTGGTTCGGCCAGAACGGCGTCGACGAGATGCGCCGCAAGGTGTCGATGCTCCGCGACGCGACGAAGCGAACGGGTGTGCAGTTGCGCTGGCACGACCCGGAGGCGTCGTTCGCGGAGGGCATCGTGAGCCGGGGCGACCGGCGCGTGGGTGCGGCGATCGAGCACGTGTGGCGCAACGGCGGGACGTTCCAGGAGTGGAGCGAGCGGTTCGAGCTGAGCCGGTGGCTCGAGGGCATGGCCGCAGCAGGCCTCGACCCCGACTGGTACGTCACCCGCCACCGCGACGAACACGAGATCCTGCCGTGGGACCACGTGGCCGCGGGTCTGCACCGCGATTTCCTCTGGCAGGACTGGAAGCAGGCCCTCGCCGAGCACGGTCTCCCCGATTGTCGCTGGACCCCGTGCTACGACTGCGGCGTGTGCACGCAGTACGCGATCGAGCACGTGGTGGCGTCGGCGACCGCGCCCGCCGGCGGGAGCCAGGGCACCGGTCAGGACCTCACCACCGGCGGCGCGGTTCCGGTCACGTTGCTTCCGACGAAGGTCGCGAGCGTCGCGACGACAACGGTGGCTCCGTGAAGGGCGATGCCGGGTTCCCGGTGCGCATCCGCTTCAACAAGCGCGGTCCGGTCCGCTTCATCGGCCACCGCGACGTCGCCCGGAACTTCGAGCGCGCGTTCCGCATCGAGCAGCTCCCGCTCGCCTTCACCCTCGGGTTCGCCCCCCGTCCGAAGGTGGGCTTCGGCCTCGCGCTCTCGGTCGGCCACGAGAGCGACGCCGAGTACCTCGACGTCGAGCTCACCCACGATCCCGGACCCGACGGACCCGACGGGCTCGATCGGTTCCCGGAAGCGCTCAGCATCGCCCTGCCCGAGGGAATCGACGTGACCGGCGTGGCGCCGATCGCCGACCGGGCACCATCCCTGCAGGAAGCGGTCACCGCGGTCGAGTACCGGCTCGAGGTGGCCCACGAGACCCCCGGCGGTTCCTCCACACCCGACGCCGTCGCCACGATGGTCGCGTCGGTACTCGATGCGTCGAGCCTGGAGATCAGCCGGACCCGCAAGGGTCGCGAGGTGGCCGAGGATGTCCGCCCCGCGATCCGGGCCATGGAACTGCTCGAAGTGGACGCGTCGATCGCGTCGCTCCACCTCGAGCTGGCAACACAACCCCGCAACGCCCGCCCTGGCGACGTCGTCGCCGCGTTGAACGCCGTCGCTCCGAGCGGCCCGGTCTTCACCGAAGGACGGGTGCTCCGCACCCATCAATGGATCGAGCGCGTCGGCGCGCGGCTGGAGCCGCTCGAAGCCGACCCGCGCGCGCCCGTGCTCGAGGCACGGGCCTCGTGAGAGAAGGAACCCATGTCCGACGATCAGACCACGGGGGCCTCCCCGGCCCCGGCTCCGATGCCGCCTGCCCCCACGGGTGCAGAGTTTCCGGTGCCCTCGTCACCGCCATCGCGCCCCGCGATGACACCGCCCGCCACTGACGCAGTCTCTCGCGCATCCGAGAACGGGGCTTCCGACACCGGCGAGTCCGGTGAGTCCGGTGAGTCCGGTGAGTCGGAGGGGGGTGGAACCGACGCGAACGGCGCGCCGCGAAAGCGACGGCGCCGGGGGTCCCGCGGCGGCCGGAACCGCAAGCGTCCCGGCGACGGCCCCGGCGGTGCCGCGGATGTCGGCATCGACTCCGACTCCGGCGACTCCGGCGACTCCGGCGACAAGACCGAAGATATCCGAGCGTCCCGGCCTGCGTCCCGGCCCGACCGTGATCCGGGCCGTCGTCCCGGTTCCCGGGGCGAGGACTACAGCGATGCCCAGGCCGATCGCGGCCTGACGACGGACGACGTCGCCGAAGTGGCTGCGGAAGACGCGGGGCTCCGGACCCCGCGGATCGGCGACACCCGCCCGGCACCGGCTCCTCCGGCCGGGGGAGCCGACGGCGGAACGGGTGGACGTTCCCGAGGCGGCGACTCCCGGTGGTCACCGACCGGTGACGGCGGCGGCGAGGGCGACGGAGCCGGCACGAACGGAGCCGGCACCAACGAAGACGGGACCCCCCGGACCCCGCGGCGGCGGCGTCGTGGCGGACGAGGTCGTTCCAAGTCGGGCACGGGCGAGCCTCGCCCGACCACGGTCGAAGCCGACCTGGGGCTCGGCGACGGCGTCGGCCCCGAGGAGCTCGACGACGCGGCGCGGCAACGGCGCCGGGGTCAGACCCGCAAGGGTCGTGCAGTGGGCCGCTACCTGATGGGCGTCCACGTGGCGCCCGGGACGGCCACGCAGATCGCGGTGCTCGAGGGCCGGTCGCTCGTGGAGCACTCGGTGAGCCGTCCTGAAGACGACGACACCTCGATCGACGGCAACATCTACCTGGGCCGGGTCCAGAACGTACTGCCCGGCATGGAGGCCGCGTTCATCGACATCGGCACGCCGAAGAACGGTGTCCTCTACCGGGGCGACGTCGCCTTCGACGAGTCGGAGGTCGAGGAGAAGGAACCGAAGATCGAACGGCTGCTCAAGAACGGCCAGATGATCCTCGTCCAGGCCACGAAGAACCCGATCGGCCACAAGGGTGCCCGCCTCACCCAGGAGGTGAGCCTCGCCGGGCGCTTCGTCGTGATGGTTCCGGGCCAGCCGAAGACCTACGGCATCTCCAAGCGCCTTCCCGACGACGAACGCAAGCGGCTGCGCCGGGTCCTCGACGGCATCAAGCCCGAAGACGCCGGCCTGATCGTGCGGACCGCAGCCGAGGGCGCCACGCCCGAGGAGCTGACGCGTGACATGCACCGCTTGCGGGCGCAGTGGGAGCAGATCGCGGGGCTCGCCGCCCGGGCGAACCGGGCCACGTTGCTCTACAAGGAACCGCCGCTCGTGGTGCGGCGGATCCGTGAGGAGTTCACCAAGGAATACCGCGGCGTCAGCATCGACGACCCGGATCTCTACGCGGAGATCAAGGCCTACGTCGACGCGATCGCGCCCGAGCTGGCCGAACGCATCGAGTTCTACGACGTAGCCGCCGAAGGTCTCCCGCTGTTCGAACGGCTCCACATCCACGAGCAGCTGGTGAAGGCGCTCGACCGCAAGGTGTGGCTCCCCTCGGGTGGATCGCTCGTGATCGAACGCACCGAGGCCCTCACGGTGATCGACGTGAACACGGGGAAGAACGTGGGCAAGTCGAACCTGGAGGAGACGGTCTTCACCAACAACCTGGAGGCTGCCGACGAGGTCGCCCGCCAGCTCCGTCTCCGCGACATCGGCGGGATCATCGTGATCGACTTCATCGACATGGAGATCAAGAAGAACCGCGATGCCGTCCTCCGGGGCTTCAAGGACGCCTTGGCCCGGGACAAGACCCGGACCCAGGTCTTCGAGATCTCGGAGCTCGGCCTCGTCGAGATGACCCGCAAGCGCATCTCCGAGGGCCTCGTCGAGGCCTTCTCGGAGACGTGCGAGGTCTGCCAGGGCCGGGGCTTCATGGTCGACGAGTCCCTCCTCGGCTAGACTCTCCGGGTTCTCAGATTTTCGAGCGAGGTTTGTCGCGCATGTATGCGGTCATCAGCACCGGTGGGAAGCAGTACAAGGTCGAGGAAGGCCAGCGGCTCGACGTCGAGCGGCTCGGCCTCGACACCGATTCCGAGATCGAGCTCGCCCCGGTCCTCGTGGTCGACGGCGACACCGTGCTCGCCACGCCGGCCCAGCTCGGTGGAGCCGTGGTGAAGGCCAAGGTCGTCGGCGCCGCCCGCGGTCCGAAGATCGACGGCTTCACCTACAAGTCGAAGTCGAACCAGCGCAAGCGGTGGGGTCACCGTCAGAAGTACTCGACCATCATGATCACCGGCATCAGCCTCGCCGCCGCAGCCAAGGGAGCCTGACGTGTCGAAGAAGAAGGGCGCGGCATCCTCTCGCAACGGTCGCGACTCGAACGCCCAGCGCCTCGGCGTGAAGGTCTCGACCGGCACCGAGGTGACGGCCGGATCGATCATCGTGCGCCAGCGTGGCACCCGGTTCCACCCGGGAGACAACGTGGGCCGCGGCAACGACGACACGCTGTTCGCCACGGCCGACGGCATCGTCCGCTTCGGTCACCGGCGCGGCCGCAAGCTCGTCGACGTGCTCCCCGCCGACTGACCGTCGAACGGCCTCCGGGCCGGGCGTGAGCCGAACCCTCCGGGCGGGGACGCTGCCGACCCCTATTCTCGGCGGCGTGAGGTCCTCGTGAGCTTCGTCGACGAAGCCCAGCTGAACGTGAAGGGCGGCGACGGCGGCGCGGGTTCGGTCGCGTTCCGACGCGAGGCCCATGTGCCCCGCGGCGGCCCCGACGGTGGCGACGGCGGCAAGGGCGGCGACGTCTGGATCAAGGCCGACCGCAACGTCGCCTCGTTGCTCGCGTTCCGCGACCATCCGCACCGCAAGGCGGAACGCGGGACCCACGGCGCCGGCAACAAGAAGCACGGTAAAGGCGGGAGCGATCTCACGGTCACCGTTCCGGAGGGCACGGTGGTCCGCCTCAACGAGAGCGGTGAGCTGCTCGCCGACCTGGTGAACCACGGCGACGCGTTCCTCTCCGCACACGGCGGTCGGGGTGGACGGGGGAATGCCCGCTTCCTCTCGAACGCGCGTCGCGCGCCGTCGTTCGCCGAGCAGGGCGAGTACGGCGAAGACCGGTGGTTGCGGCTCGAGCTGAAGCTCATGGCCGACGCCGCGCTCGTCGGGTTCCCGAACGCGGGCAAGTCGACGCTGATCGCGGCGGTGAGCGCGGCCCGCCCGAAGATCGGTGACTATCCGTTCACGACCCTCGAGCCGAACCTCGGCGTGGTGCGCTTCCACGAGCACGAGTTCGTGCTGGCCGACATCCCCGGGCTCATCGAGGGCGCGGCCGAAGGTCGCGGACTCGGCCACCAGTTTCTCCGCCACGTCGAGCGCAGCCGGGTGCTCGTGATCCTGCTCGATCTCGCCTCGGTCGACGGCCAGTCGCCCGAGGAGCAGGAACGGGTGCTGCTCGACGAGCTCGGGCGGTACCAACCGGACCTGCTCGACCGTCCGCGCTTGGTGATCGGCAGCAAGGCCGACGTCGCGACCGACGACGCGCAGTTCGAAGGGATGCGGGTGTCGGCGGTGACTCACGCCGGCCTCGACCCGTTCCTCGGTCGGCTCGCCGAGCTCGTCGACGAGGCCCGCGAGGTCCAGGAGGCGCCCGAGGTGCTGGTGGTGCACCGGCCGGTCCAGGAGGGTTTCGTGATCGTCCGCGACGACGACGGGGCCTGGCGGATCAACGGTCGAGCCGCCGAGCGCGTCGTGGCCATGGCCGACCTCACCAACGAAGAGGCGCTCCGCTACGTGCACGAGCGGTTCCGGCGGATGGGCGTGGAGCGCGCGCTGGCGCGCGCCGGAGCCCACGAGGGCGACACGGTGCGGATCGGTCCGGTCGAGCTCGAGTACCAAGAAGGTTTCTGACGTGCGGGTGGTGGTCAAGGTCGGCACGTCGTCGATCACCGATGTCCGCGGTGAGCTCGACGCCGTCGCGCTCGGCAAGCTCTGCGCCGAGATCGCCGACGCACGCGCCGCGGGCCACGTGGTGGCGCTGGTGTGCTCCGGCGCGATCGCCGCGGGCATGCCCGCGCTCGGTCTCGACCGTCGACCGACCGACATCCGGACGCTCCAGGCGATTGCGGCCGTCGGCCAGCCCCGGCTCGTCGCCGAGCTCGGCGCGCTCCTCGGTGCGCACGGTCTCGTGGCCGGCCAGATCCTCCTCGACCCGTACGACTTCGGTCAGCGCACCCAGTACCTGCATGCTCGCGCGACCGTGGAGCGCTTGTTCGAGCTCGGGGTGGTGCCCATCGTCAACGAGAACGACACGGTCGCCGACGACGAGATCCGTTACAGCGACAATGACCTGCTCTCGGCGCTCTTCGCGAACCTCGTTTCGGCCGACCTGCTGTTGATGCTGACCGACACCCCCGGTCTCCACACCGCTGACCCACGTCTCGACCAGAAGGCGTCGCTCATCGAGGAGATCACCGCGGTCGACGACGCGCTCGAAGGAGCCGCCGGCGGCCGCGGGACGGAGCGAGGGAGCGGAGGGATGGCGAGCAAGCTCGCCGCCGCGAAGATCGCGTCGTGGTCGGGCGTGCGCGCAGTCATCGCCGGGGCCGATGTTCCCGGCGTGCTGAAGGGCGCGATCGCCGATGACCCGGTCGGGACGGTGGTGCGGCCCCGAACGGAGCGCTTGTCCAGCCGGAAGCTCTGGATCGCCTTCGCGCGCCCGGCGAGTGGCCGCATCGTCGTCGACGAGGGCGCGCGCCACGCCCTGATGTCCCAGGGTCGCTCGCTGCTCGCCGCCGGGGTCCACGAGGTGCGCGGGACGTTCGAGGTCGCCGACGCAGTCGAGGTCCTCGGGCCCGACGGACGTGCGTTCGCGAAGGGTCTCGTACGTTACGGCAGCGCCGCGCTCGGGGCCGCGGCCGGCCGTCGGACGAGCGAGCTCGCCGAGGGCGCCCCGCAGGAGGTCGTCCACCGCGACGACCTCGTCGTCCTTCCCTGACCAAACCGGCCACACTGGTCCCATGACGTTCGATCTGATTGTGCGCGGGGGGACCGTGGTCGACGGAACGGGTGGGCCGGCGCGGCTCGCCGACGTGGGGGTGGTCGGGGATCGGATCGCCGAGGTGGCCGAGCCCGGGACCCTTTCGACGACGACGGGTCGGGTGCTCGATGCCGACGGGCTGATCGTCACCCCGGGTTTCGTCGACATCCACACCCACTACGACGCGCAGATCGGCTGGGACCCGTTGGTCACGTCGTCGTGCTGGCACGGCGTCACGTCGATCGTGATGGGCAACTGCGGCATGACCTTCGCGCCCTGCAAGGCCGACGACCGACAGTACCTCGCCGATTGCATGGAGTCGGTCGAAGACATCCCGTCGGCGTCGATCCTCGACGGCCTGGCGTGGGACTGGCAGACCTACAGCGAGTACCTGGCTTCGCTCGACCGCCAACCGAAGGGCATCAACCTGGGCGGGATGGTCGGCCATTCGGCGCTGCGGTACTGGGCGATGGGCGACCGCTCTCTCGATCCCGAGGCAGTCCCGTCCGACGACGAGCTCGCGGAGATGGGCCGGTTGGTCGACGATGCGATCGGCGCCGGAGCCCTCGGGTTCTCGACGTCGCGCACGCTGCGGCACAAAGCCCCCGACGGACGCAACGTCCCGGGGACGTTCGCCGAGACGCGGGAGCTCACCGGCATCGTCGACGTGCTCGCCCGCTTCGGTCGCGGCGTGGTGGAGTGCGCGCCCCGGTTCGACGGCGAGGGGCCGTCGGAGCCGCGCGCCCGAGCCGAGTTGGCGTGGATGGAAGAGCTGTCGATCCGCAGTGGCCGGCCGTTCACGTTCAACCTGACCCACACCTGGGAGAACCCCGAACACCACCGCCTGGTCGTCGAGCTCGCCCGGGAAGCCAACCGCGCCGGGGCCGATCTCCGTCCGCAGACCACGTCGCGGGGGATCGGCGTGCTCTTCACCTTCGACAGCTCGACCCCGTTCGATCGCCACCCGTCGTGGCGGCGGTTGCGGGGCCTCGACCCCGCAGCCCGGCTCGCGGCGATCCGAGATCCGCAGCAGCGGGACGAGTTGATCCGCGAAGCCGACGCGGGCCCGGGGGCTGCGAAGCTCGCCGAGTTCTACGTGACCGGCGTCGACGGGCCGCACGTCCGTTTCGACTGCGACCCCGCGACGGAGCTCCCAGTCGCGGCCGCAACGGCCGGGACGACGATGGCCGCGCACTACCTCGACTGCCTCGACCGCAGCGACGGCGCCGCCGTCGTCTACTGGCCGATCCTG
>Ga0209591_10002378_pt1 | contig 22619 bp, 16 predicted proteins | sample MAT01_FD_187207 | JGI IMG/M metagenome (GOLD analysis project Ga0209591, IMG submission 187207) | Freshwater microbial communities from Lake Fryxell liftoff mats and glacier meltwater in Antarctica - MAT-01 (SPAdes) (version 2) | ecosystem: Environmental > Aquatic > Freshwater > Ice > Liftoff... | reverse complement strand
TCAACTTTCGTCGCATCACCGATGCGCACGATCGCGACGATACCGCTCGCTTCAACCGCTCGCGTAACCCGAGCCCGATTGCTCAATTTTGCCGATTCAACACTCTTCATTGATTCACACCGCTTGCCAAGAAACCACCATCCACCGCCAAGACCGCGCCGTTCACATAGCTCGCCGATTCAGACGCGAGAAAGATCGCAGCGCCGCCCAACTCTTCCAACTGACCGAATCGCCCGAGTGGTGTGCGCAGCTTAAACTCGCGACCACGCTCCGTACCGTCGAGGAGCGCGGCATTCAACGGGGTTCTAAAGACTCCAGGGGCAATTGCATTCACGTTCACTCCGCGGGCACCCCATTCGACGGCGAGCGACTGGGTGAGCGACGCGACAGCTGCTTTACTCGCGCAATACGCGGCCACCTGATAGAGCGCCACAAAGCTGGACAATGACGCAATATTGATGATCCGCCCGTAACCTTGTTCCAACATGTGCCGACCAAACACCTGGCAAGCGCGCAGCGTCCCCGTCACGTTGGTGTCCATAATATCCGCCCAGACTTTCTCTTCCATTTCGGCGGTCGGCACCTTTTGAGTCTTGCCTGCACAGTTGACCAAGATATCGACCTTTCCAAACGCCTGCTGAGTGGCAGCGAGCAGCTGCTCAAGCGTTGCCCGGTCCGTCACGTCGCTTGCAACGCGCAGCGTTTTGGCTCCACGTGCTTTCAGCTCGTCGGCTGTTTGGTTGACCTGCTCTTGGCGCCGTGAGCTGGCCACCACGTTGGCTCCCGCATCGGCAAAGGCTAGAGAAATCACGCGACCAATACCGCTGGTGCCGCCGATCACTACTGCTGTTCGGTTTTCAAGGCTCAGACCTGCATACGCCATGTCTCACTGTCTCCTTCGGCACGATTCGTAGAACACTTCGCCAACTTACTCCAGGGTATTTCCAGGGCGCTATTCGGCTATTTTTGTGGTTTGGCGGAGCGTTTCCAATTTTTCAAGCACAGCACGGGCATTCAGCGTGCGTTTGAAAACATACAGCGCCGCACCTTCCTGCAGCTTTGCGACTTCCGCACTCACCCGCAGCTTTTCGTTGACCGCGAACAGCAGTTTGACGCCAAGGCCTCTCTCGACCAACTCCAAGCGTCGAAAGACCGCCTCCCGGCTCCAATAGCCCATCACTTCAAAGAACACCTGCTGCTTCGATGCGACGTGCGTGAACGCAAGATCCGGGACGCACACCCCGACGCCCTTGAGCTGAAGCACTTGCGGAACCCGATCCACCTTCCATCCGCCTCCAATCTTCAGGAATGCCGCCACAAACGCGTTGAGTTCGCTATCTTCCTCCACAGCGTCAGCGAAAGCTTCTGGCTTGTCCTTGCGAATGCTGAACGTCAAAGGTTCGCGTTTTGCGCCCCAACGCACCTCGGCCAAAAGCTCCAATCCATCGCACGCGAGGAACACTGGCAAGCTCACGGCCAGGGCCAGGCCATACTTCGTCACCGACTCAAACAGACTATAAGGCCCATCGATCGATACCTGATATCCGCCCTCACAAGGCTCCACTTCAAACAGCAGCCTCCGAAATTTGAGTTTCTGAAATACGTGCCGATAGAGCGCTGGATCCTTGCACTTGATCCGTGCGACCACACGCACCGCGCGCAGCAAAACAGCTTGCTGCTGGGCTAAATTATAGCCTGCCAGGACCAGCGTCGCCTCAACTTGGGGCGCGTGCTTCAGCCTTTCAGCGCCTCTTAGGTCGGCAAACAACGCTCCATCCACTTGCTCGGCAGAGAGCCCTGCCCCCTCAGCGATCTCTGCCAAGATCGGTGTTCGTTCAAAATTGCCGCGCCGGCGCCGTTCGGTCGCCAGGCGAAAAGCCTGCGCTCGCAGTGACGCACTCTGCTCGGCGTTGTCCGACGAAAAATCACAGCGATCTTCCACCAGCTTCAGTAATCCTAAGGCTAATTTTCGGTCGCGGGCACCCGCCGCGACATCGCGCCAGCGTGTTTCCACTTCTTCGCGCGCATCGCCCATACTCGCACGCGCAATGCCAAGGAACTCCTCCGTGAGCAACAGAGCTTCACTTTGTTGCTCCGGCGTGAGTTTCATGAGCAAGAGCTCAGATTTCTTTCGTCGTGAACGTACGAGGTCAACCGTCAGCATGGCAATTACGCGTTGTACGCGAGATGATCCCGGCGGCGTTCGCTGGTGAAGCCTTCGCCCGTATTTTGCGAGACTAACTCATACAAAACGGCGCGTTTATCGCCCTTCTTTCGGAGTATCCGGCCGAGCCGCTGGACGTGCTCGCGCACCGAACCGCTGCCGCTCATCACGATAGCGACGCTGGCATCCGGCACATCCACGCCCTCGTTGAGCACTTTGGAAGTGACGATAGCGTCGTACGTACCGTTCGAAAAAAGCTGTAGGATCTCACTGCGCTCTTTGGTCTTGGTTTGATGGGTGATCACCGGTATCAAATAATCTCGGGCGATCTTGTAAGCGGTGCGATTGTCGTGCGTGAAGATCAGGGTCTGGTCGCCCGCATGAACGCGCAACAAGTGCTGCAGATATTCGAGCTTCGCAGGCGAGGCTGTGGCTAGCTCGCGCTGCCGTCGGTACGCTTGCATGGCGCGGCGCCCCTCTTGGGAGCGCGCCGAACGCATGATGAAGTCATTCCAATCACTCGGCTGTCGCAGTGTGATGCCCGCGGAACGTAGAAATTGAGTGTAAATCGCGCGTTCCGCCTCATATTCGGCGCGTTCGGTGTCGCTCAAGTGCAAGAGCACACGCTCGGTGTCGTACTCTGCCAGGTAACTGCCCGAAAGCTCGGTGATGGCTTTTTCGTACACGATGGGGCCCAAAAGCTCAGTGAGCAGCCCCTCTCTTCCATCTTGGCGCTCGGGGGTCGCCGTTAATCCTAAGCGGTACGGGGCGAGACACAACTTGGCTGCCAAGGAATACGTCGGCCCGGGCAGGTGGTGGCACTCATCAAAAATGATCATGCCAAAACGTGCCCCTAAATGATCCATATGGATGGCAGCCGAATCATACGTGGATACCGTGAGATTCTGGATGTCGTGCTCCCCACCCCCCAAGACACCGATCGGAACGCCAAACGTAAGCCGCAGGCTATCGTACCATTGGCGCACCAAATCGAGTGTGGGCGCGACAATCAGCGTGCTGCGCTGCTTATCCAGGATCGCCATGCAGCCCATGTGGCTCTTACCTGAACCCGTGGGAAGCACCACCACGCCTCTGCCCTGCGCCCGCTTCCAAGCTCTCAGCGCTTCCACTTGAAACGGCCGAGCCTCGCGCTCAACCAACGGAGCCAGCTCAAGCTTGGCGTAGGCTCGCGCTTGATCCGTGAGCGGAAGCTTGGCGGCCGTGAATGCCAGAACGATGTCTGCGTAGGCCTGAGCGGGCGCCCGAAAGCACACTGTGCGTGGATCCCACTGGCAGCTGAACGGAAGGCTCAGCCCCTGCCCCTCGCTCTGAGAGATCTCCCCCAAGACCAAGGTCCCGGCATCAAAACGCAACCACGCCATCTTGGCTTACCGAAAGAGCCCCAGTGCTCCGTCGCCCGTGGCTTGGCCGCGCCACAGCGCCAACGGCACATGCCACACCAGCTCCCCAATATACGTCCCGCGACGCTCCGACATCTGAATCAGCGTACTGGTGCAATTGCCTATCTTGAGCAAGCAAACCCGGGGAACCGGCGCGCAAACCAAACTCTTGGCCAATTGAAAACCGAACCCTCCGTGCCCCACGATCAATACTGTGTCCTCGGCAGCACGATGCCGGTTGATAAGCGGCGCGCGTACTCGCTCCACGCGCGCTTGCACGGCTTCGTACGCCTCGCCGCCGAACTCCCCGTAGTCCGCCAGGCTCTCGATTCCACGAGCCAGGAATTCAGGCGCGGCCTGCTCAATCTCTGAGCGCTTCAAGCCTTCGAGCCGCCCAAAGGAAATCTCCTGGAGGTCATCAAGCAGCGACCATTCTGGAAGAGTCATCCCGGCGGAGATCAGTTCAGCCGTTTGCCTGGCTCGGCGAAGTGGGGAGACGTAGGCTGCGTTAAACTTAACCCCAAGACTAGCCAAGACTCCACCCAGCGCGCGCGCTTGTTCCTCACCACGCTCGGTTAAGGGATAATCGAGCTGCCCCTGCAGCCTATCCTCCGCATTCCCGACGCTCTCACCGTGACGCACTAGGAGCAGTTTCATGCGGCCGCGACTCTACCCGTTTTTGCGGCGGAGGCACGGTAACTCTTCGGCTCCCACTGTGAACCAGACACCAACAGGCTACAAACAGCGAAACGCCTCCGAGCCAAAGGCCCAGAGGCGTTTTCTTCTTGCTGACTTGACTTATTCGTTGCCGCCGTTGCCGCCGTTGCCGCCGTTGCCGCCGTTGCCGCCGCCGTTACCGCCTGCGCCGCCGGTTGCTGCGCCGCCGGTTGCTGCGCCGCCAGTTGCTGCGCCGCCGGTTGCTGCGCCGCCAGTTGCTGCGCCGCCAGTTGCTGCGCCGCCAGTTGCTGCGCCACCAGTTGCTGCGCCACCAGTTGCTGCGCCGCCAGTTGCTGCGCCGCCAGTTGCTCTGCCGCCCGTACCTGCGCCGCCGGTCTTAACCGGGTCGGTGTTTTCGGTGTCGTCGCTGCAACCAACAACCATTGAAGTCGCGCCGAGCGCAACAACTGCCAAAAGAGAGATCATTTTTTTCATTGGATTAAGCTCCTCCATTCCCTGTTAGTTAAGCTTTGGGCTACTTGCCTGCCGCCTCCTGCACACTTCATGCCCTAGTAAGGCTGGAGCGTCAAGGATTGGAATAATGTTGGGGTTTACTGTTGCCGCCCTGGGCTCGCGTTCAGCTGCGAACTTGAGAACCAGGATCACTGTGTCATATGACGCATCCTTTTGGGATGACATGCATAGATAAAGTGAAGAAGCGGCAACTCTTCGAATACGCGAAGATGAAAGACGTCGCAACCCTAGCGTGAGTCACTCTAAAGACTAACGGAGTCTAAATTCAGATTCCTAGCTTACGCCCTGAGATACCAGATTTTTGGGCATTGCCGACTCCTGGGCCGATGGTTTGCTTGCCGAAGCGATTGTTGATCGCGTCAAGCGCCCGCCCCAAGGTGTCGCCGCGCGCCTCTCCGAAAAGTCCAAGCTGTTCGCTGGAAACAGCTCGCAGATTGGACGCGCTCACGCCGAGCAAACGGATCGGCTCAGTGATCCGCGCTTGGCGCCAGAGGTCCTGAACGGTGCGCGCAATGACAGCAGCCTCATGGGTCGGAGGGTCGATCGAGCAGCTGCGCGTGAGCAGCGGATAAACGGGTTCCTTCTGCTGACTCAATCTGCTCTCTCGCTGCCCGCGCGTACGAGACAATTTGATCTTCAGTGAGATGGTCTTCCCTCGGTAACCGCTCTGCCGCAGGCGCTGCGCCACGCGGTGCGCATGCGCGGTCAAGGTATCGAACACCGTCTGGGCGTCGGAGACATCCACGCCGAACGTGTTTTCTTCGCCAATTGATTGGGGCTCACGCGCTGGCTCGACACTGCGCACATCTTCTCCGCGGGCCAACTGCTGAAGGAGCGGCGCCCGATTGCCGAGCGCTTTCCGGAGTGCGTACGCATCGTACTCAGCGAGTTCAGAAAAAGTACCAATCCCAAGCTGACGCAACTCTTCTCCGAGTGCCGGCCCCACTCCCCAAAGACGGCGCACGGGCAAAGGGTCCAACAACCAGTTCACTGCATCACGTGCAACTACCAACAGCCCATCCGGCTTCGAGAGCGTGCAAGCGATCTTGGCAACCAGCTTATTCGGGGCGACACCGACCGAAACCCTGAGCGAAACGGCTTCGAAGATTCGCGCTTTGAGGCGCTGCGCCAACGCGAGCGGCCCACCAAACAGCCGTACCGAACCTGAAATATCGAGAAAGGCCTCGTCCAGCGCAAGCGGTTCGACAAGCGGCGTGAATTCGGCAAAGACGGCTGCAACCTGGGCTGACACTTCGCTGTAGCGAGCCATGTTCGGGCTGACGAACACCGCGTGCGGGCACAACTCACGCGCCTGGAAACCAGGCATCGCGGAACGCACACCAAACTTTCGCGCCTCATAGGAGGCCGCCGCCACAACGCCGCGCCTGCCTAGGCCCCCCACAACCACCGGCCGCCCAAGGTACTCGGGGTGATCGCGCTGCTCAACGGACGCATAGAAAGCATCCATATCCGCATGCAAGATCCAGCGCTCCTGTTCACCTTCTCGCATGCGTCGTCACGTTTCCCAGATTGAAGCTCCGGCTTCTTAGGGCGGGCCAGCCTAGCGGGATCTGTCCAAAAGTACTTGCCCAGAGAGCTCGCCATGCTGGACACCGAGGCCAAGAACCACGAGGCTGAAAAGATCCGTGGGCAGCGAATCCGCCGCGCGACCCCTGCGCAAGCGTGGTTTCGCTGGCTGATCGAGCATTCCCGACCTAGCATCCGCCCCGTGTTCGTAACCGAAGGATGGTCTGCGTGAGTGTTCTGAAGCCTGGTGTTGAAAGTTTTCTTGGTCGCTTTTTACAGAGTTCGCTGGATAAGAATTGGCGCACGCCGACAGATTTCATCCGACACTTTGGGCCGACTGAGCTCATCGCAGCCTTGGCGGACGCACCGGAGGTACGATCCCACTTACTGGTGGAAGCCGCGGGCGTGCATGCGCGCATCGCGACCAAGAAATCTCCAGAGTCGGCAACCGAAGACTTGCAAATCGCGCTCGACGAAGGTGTCGCCACCCCGGAGATGATCGTCGCGCTCTTTCCTGCTGACGATCAAGCGCGTTTCCTCCCCCGCGCCAAAGCCTGGAGCTATCTCACCGAGCAGCCGTTCTGGTCCGATGGGCGTGCGGATTCGGTCTCGCGCGTTACATTTGTCGTGACGACCGCGGTTGAAGAAGGTTTGCTGACGCTTGAACAGGTGCTCCAGAGCCTTGATCTCGACGCACTTGTCGACGTGCTGCCCCCGCCCGAGTTGCGGGCGATCATGCGCTATAGCTTGGACCTCGGCCGACAAGGAAAGTCCGTCACAGAGCTCGGCCTCCTGGAGCTACTCTCAATGGAGAAGCTTTTCGGATTTTCTTCGGTTGCTCGGCTGTGGCAAGACTTGATTGTTGAGCTCGTCGCGACGCCCTGCGCATTGAATGGCGCGTCAGGGGCCGGGCGCGGTCCGGAGCCGACTTCTCCGGCGGATAAGGCCAAAAAAGGGCGGAGCGAGGGTAGTGCAACGCAGTCAGAGAAAGCCGCCAGTGCTAAGCCTGAGGGGGCTGCAGCGCTCAGCGCCGAAGCGAAGGGGGCTCCTGCAACAGCGAAGGGGGCTCCTGCAACCGATGCCGATTTCCGAGCTGCTTCCCCAAGCTTTGACGATCTCTTTGAAGAAATTGGAGCTGAGGACGAGTTTCACGAACAGAAAGGGAGCACGGAAACGAGTGAAGCCGAACAGGCGCTTGAATCGCCCCCTCCCTCTGGTGATATCTCGCGCGGCGAAGCTGCAGGGGCCGAGCCTGAATCCGCACCGCGATCTGCCCTGGAGGTGCAGAGCCGCGAGCGGGCTACAGAACGTCTGCGGAGTCTAGAAAGACTGCCTCCCAGCTGGGATTCAATGCCGACGCCCGTGCTCCTTTCGGTTGATTCGATGTACGCCGAGCTGGTGGTGGCGTCCGATGACGAAGCACGTGAGGAAATCATCCGGGATTCCTTCCCGAACGAGGCACTGCTTCGAACCGCACTGTTGGCGGTGATCGAACTCTTAGATCCCACCATCAATACCAACGACGCGATCATCGCGGAGGCCGACGTGGATTCGCTGATCAAACTCGTAGTGTTTGAGGAACGCTTGCGCTTCGAGCAAGCGGGAGTTGGAAGGTCTGGCACGCCGTCCCGACGGGTCTCCGCGCCGCCGCCCCTGCCATCGACCCCACCCCAGGGAGACGCCTCCTCCCGTCGTTCTGCCCCCCCACCGCTCCCCCGCCCTGGCACCCTCGGTTCCGCCTCGGCGCTGAAGAAGGCGCGCTAGCTGTGGGGGACCTAAAGTCATTCCTTGGAAAACAGACTTGTGGATCCTCACGGCGCGTTGTAGGTAGCGCCCACGTTTGAAGGGCGGCACCAACTGGGTGTGGTTCGACGGCGCACCGGGTGCCTTTTCCCGGATTTAGCTGATGTGGCGGAATTGGCAGACGCACTGGCTTCAGGTGCCAGCGGCCGCAAGGTCGTGTCCGTTCGAGTCGGACCATCAGCACTGCTTGGCTCGGGGGAGCAGAAAGAGCGAGAAGCAGAAACCAAGGGGGAACGAGTTGGCAGAGGAGGCTGGGCTTGCTACCGGGGTGCTATGAGCAGCACCGCTGATCGGGTTCGTCCCAACCAGGTTGTTTCCTTCCACTACGTCGTGAGCCTTTCGGGAGGCAAGGAAGTTGACCGCACGGGCGAACGCCCGATGTCCTATTTGCATGGGCACGGGGGTATCGTCCCAGGACTCGAGATTGAGATGGAGGGCAAGGCCACGGGCGATAAATTCGAGATCGCAGTGCCGGCGCATGATGCGTACGGAGAACTCCTCAAGAATTCCACCAAGACATACCCCAAGGATTCGTTTCCCAAAGAGGTCGCAGTTGGAATGCAGTTCGCTGTGGACGCACAGGGTGGGCAAAGGGTGCCGGTTTGGATTCGCGAAGTGAAGAAGGACCGAGTAGTGGTCGATAGAAATCATCCGTTGGCCGGAAAAAACCTCAACTTCTCGGTTGAAATCGTCGAAGTGCGGGCGGCAACCCCTGAAGAGTTAGCCCACGGCCACGCCCACTCGCCACACGAACACCATCATTGAGCGTGCGATCTAACCATCGCCCGTCTGACGCTCGGCCTTCGCAACGAAAGCTAGATTTCCAAGTTCCAACTGGTTAATGCTAGGGGTCCATGCGACCCCACTTACTTGCTCTCCTCGGCTCTTTGACGATAACGGCCTGCATGACGGATCGCACGCCAGCCAAGGGTCAAGAAGGACGTAACGGCGCGGTGGAGTATCTGTGTTTTTCCGAGGCTTCCGCCGAGAAAGTTGCAGCGCGCGCTAATGCGGCAGCTCGGCGAGGCTGGCAAATGGTTGCCTCCGCAGGTTCGGAGGCCCCCATTTGGTGCTTCAAGCGAATTCCTGACTAAGAGCTATCCCAAGACGCCCATCCGCTGCCGGAGTGAAATAGCGGTATCGCTGATCCAGAAACGCATGAGATCGGAAGCGAGCGCCATACCCCGGGCCACCTGTGCTTCGGGTAGACCTGAAAGATCCCCTTCGGTACGTCTCAGATAATCGATGGCCTCGGGCAAATCATTTGCCAAAAGGAGCGCGCCGCGCGCCCCCGCGACCGTTACCGAATCCACCCAACTTGCTACGTCCGGTGCAGGAGACCTCGAATAGAGGCGTGCCGAATCCTCAAGCGCGCGCCGTTTGCCCCAGGACACTGCCTTGTGGATCTTCTTGGCCTGGGCGTTGAGGAAGTCCTCACCGGCCACCCCTTTTGCGAAGTTCGGGTCCGCGTTGCGTGCCGCAGAGGCCAGGTAAACCTCTATTTCCTGCGGCGAAAGCTTTCCAACCAACGGAACTCGTCGGGCAACGTTAATCAGAACTCGCCCCAGTGCGAACGCACGAGCCGGCTCACTCAACTCGGCGAACGACCCGGGCACCACAATGCTCACCGGATCCGAAAATTCAAGCGTAACACCGCCGGTATACTGCGGTGCGAGGTAAAGCTCGAACTCCCCCGCCTGCAGAACATCTGCGATGCGCTCCGCCAGTGCGCGAATGGGATGCCCGGATCGGCTACCCAAGCGCTCCTTGGAGCCAACGCCAAACTTCCCCAGATCGGCAGGAAAGACCTTGGGGAGCCCCTCGACCGCAGCGCTCGCCAAAAGCAGCGCAGGAGCCTCCGCGCCAAATCGATCCAGTGCCCCGAGCACGTTAGCATCCAGGGAGCCCGAAGCTCCACCCGCGGGCCCAGCATTTCGAGCGCCCAAGCTCGCCACTTCTAAATCATTGGCTACTCCGAGAATCAGGAGCGGCGCCATCGCCAGGACAGACTCTGCGTTACGCTGCGCACCGGCAAAACACTCGGCTAAGTGCCGCCAAGTGCCCCCGTCGAAAGCATCCAGATCAAGAAGCGAGCGATATTCGGTGATCGCGCGATCCAACTGCTGCTGTTGCTTCAAGCGATTCGCCAGTTCGCTGCGAAGGTCCTTATTGGTTGGATCCTGGTTAAGCCCACGCTCGAGTGCCAAGAGAGCCTGATCGGGTTGGCGCATTTCGTCAGCCAAAACCCGAGCCAGCTCAAGCAACGCTGGGGTCGATGCTTGGGCAGCTGGCGCGGACTCCAGGAAAACGATGAGTGCCTGCACGTAGCGTGACCATCCAGATTTATCCGGCCCCTTCTGCGAGCCAGCTAGGAGCTCCTTGAATGCCGCTGCAACTTCACCCTCCGTGCCAACGAGCGCCAAGGCTTGCTCGAAGTAGCCCAATGCCGCTTCCACATCTCCGCGTTTCCGTTCCACTCCGCCCAAAAGAGTGAGCACCTCGGCGCGGAGCGCCGGATCAGCACTCTGAGCCAACAGGCGTTCACCTGTCTCTTTGGCTTCATCCGTGCGCCCAGAACTAACCTGAAGCAATAGCAATAGCCTCATCGCTGCACGATTCTGCGGTTCGATTTTCAGCACCGCTTGCACGCACGGGAGCGCCTTCGCGGGCTCGTCAGTATGCCTAAACAGGATCTCCGCTTTCTTTAACTGGGCGGACACGAGCAACGCCCCGCGCGGCAGCGCGCGCAGCAGCTCGTCTAACCTTGCCACCGCTTCACCCCACTGCAGATCCCGAGCATAGAACTCCGCAAGGCTGAGCAACGCCTCCAGGTTTTTCGGTGAAGCTTTGATGACCCGTTTGAGTGCCGTTATCGCGCCCCCAGTGTCTGCTTGATGATCGGCTAAGAGGTGGGCAACTCTGAGCCAAAGCCCGCTGGCGCTCTCGGGATCTCTTTCCGCGCGTGCAGCACCGGTGAGCGCTACGATCAGCGCCTCGACGGCACCCAGCTCCAGCATTAGGTGAGTCAGAGCTACGGCCACGGCTTCATTGCTCGGATGCAATTCAAGCGCCCTTATGAGCGCTCGCACGGCCCCCTCCGGATCGCGACGCGCCTGGCGAACCCGCGACGCTTCCAAGAGCAGCAACGCCGCCGCGCTTGGGTCTTGAATGACGCGCGCCTCACCTTCGGCAGCTTCTTCAAGCAAGCTCGGATCGCCTGAGCGCTCGGCCAAGCGACTGATCCCTCGGGCCGCAGCGAAATCTATGGGGGCCTTCAGGAGCGCTGCACGATAGAAGTTGAGCGCGGTGGCATCGCCGTGTGCTTCGAGCGATTCGCCAAGACGGGTGTAGTGGAGCGCCATATCACCCGGGTCCCCCGTCCGGTTCAGCAGCTGGGCGTCAACCTGAGCAAGAAGCTGCTGATCGCCCTGTTTGATGGCCAAACGTTCGAGTGAAAGCAACGCCTCTAGATCGGTTGGCTGCCGTTCCAAAATTGCTAAATAGGTATCCCGTGTTTGCTCCGTAGCGCTCGCAAAGCGTATTTCCTGCGTGCGGGCAAGCTCGCGGAGAGCCGCCCAGCTGGTGCCTGCATCTTCGCTCACCACGGCCAGTTTTGCTTGAACCTGAACCAAGCCTTCCCACTGTGCAAGCTCGGTATACAGGCCTTCGAGACCCAGCAGCGCACCCAGATGCTCCGGAGCCAGCACCAAGATGCTTTCGAGCGTGGCGACCGCCCGCCGTGGCTCCTTCAGCTCATCACGCAAGACACTTGCTGCGGCCAAACGCGCGACGATGCTGAGGCTCACGTCACTCGTGTCAGCAGCTTCCAGTTCTAGCACCTCAACAAGTCGCTTATGGTCCCCCGCCTGCGCGAGCAGCCGGCGCCTTCCCACGCGGGCCGGGCCAAAACTCGGCTCGGCACCCAACGCCTGTTCATAGGCAGCCAGCGCCCGATCGGCTCGTCCTAGTCGATTCTCGAAAAGGTCGCCCAAGCTGGCTGCAATGCGTGCCCGTCCTGCTGAGTCCGTTGTAGCGCTTAGCCCAAGCTCCAAAAGCCGAACCAACTCGGCCCACTGCCCAAGCTCGTTGAGCTTGCGCCGGAGAGACCGGTGCGCAGCCTGATTGAACGGATCCATCTCAACCGCCGCTCGAAAACTCCCCACCGCTTCCGCTTCACGACCCGGCAAACGCTCAAGAACCTCCGCAATCTTGTGCAGCAGCATGGCCGCCTTCGGCCCCTTCGCTGTCGCCTTGAGTTCAGCGCGATAGACGGTCATCAAATCGTCCCAGCGCCCGAGGCGCTGGTAGAGCCTTCCAAGACTCACGAGCCCGGGCAAATAACCAGCATCCAGCTCAAGCACACTCTGCAGGAGTTCTTGCGCTGCCACATCATCTTGCAGATGTGCCTCGGCCACCTCAGCCGCGCGCTGCAGCAACTGCAGCTTCACGTGCTTGTCGGTGACTAATGCGGCTTCCGTTTGGAGCGCTTGCAGGAGTTCTTTGAATCGCCCGCCCCGTTCTGCCGCCCTCTGCACAGCATGCAACGCTCCCATGTGCTCGGCATCAAGGCCTAAAATGCGTTGGTAGGAATGGACGGCCTGCGCCGACTCGGAAAGCGCGTCCTCATGCAGCCTGCCGATCTTAAAGAGGTACGTGATGCGAGTTTCGTTGTCGTTCGCGCCTTCGACGGCACGTTCATAGAGCTCAATCAGATCTCTAAATTTGCCGGAGACCGAATAGAGACGCCCGAGCGCCTTAAACGAGGCCTGGTAGCCCGGAACAATGACGAGCGCCCGAGCGTGATACTCTTCAGCTCGCTTTGCATCCGAAAGCTGGCCCTCGCAGATGTCACCGACGCGTGCGTAACATTGGGCGCGGCGCTGAGGCTCTCCGCTCACCTCTGCTTCTTTAAGCAGAATATCGATGAGTGGCAGCCACTGCTGCCTGAGCTCGTACAGGCCTGTGAGCGCTGTGAGCACCGGACGATAACCCGCGTCGAGAGTAAGCGCCCGTAAATAATAACCGATTGCCCGCTCGGCAGCCCCGAGCCTTGTTTCGCATATCTGCCCAATCCTTTCGAGCAAAACCACGCGTTCTTCGGATCCGGACGCGAGCGCCTCAATGCGCTCAAGAGCCCCAATCAGGTCCTCGTAACGTTGGTGCAATTCAAAGAGCGTCGACAGGCGTTCAAGCGTTGTGAGGTCCGAAGGGGCTTCCGCGTGCGCACGCTGAAGCGCATTCAGCGCGGCCTCGTGGTTGCCCAACCTTCCGAAGTGGATATCCGCAATCTGGAGCAAGGTGAGTGCGCGAGCTTCTGCGCTCCCCAGCTGCAGCACTTCTTGTTCTAAGGTCAGCACGAGATCATGAAACTGCCCCTGGGCGTAATGCAGACGCTTCAGCGCCTCGAGCGCTCCGGGAGCCCGCGCATCTAGCTGAAAAGCAGCTCGGTATAACTCCGTGGCGCGCACCCGATCCGCCCTGCGCGTCTCCGCAAGGCGCGCCCGTTCGGCAATCATTGCGGCGCGATAGCGAGTATCTTGGGTAACAGCTGTCGCGAGCTCCTCGTAGGTCTTATCGAGCGCATCCCACGCCTCAGCCTGCGTGTCCGCACGCTCCACGGCCTTCAGAAAACGCGAATCCATCACATCGAGCTTTGATGCAGCCTGATACACTGCGCGAGCTTCCCGCTTTTGGCCCATTTGGTCCTCAAGCAACTGCCCTTTCTGGTAGAGCAACACCGCCTTGTGCTGTGGATCGGAAGTGAGGCGGATCTCTTCGTCGAATAGTGGGAACGCTTGCTGGTATTGCTTGAGCAGAGTGAGCGTCCTCCGCCCACCGATTAACGTCGGAAGATGTTCCGGCAGCAAGCTCCGGGCTTGTTGGTAATGTCCCGCGGCCTTGGCCGTCTCTCCGAGCGGGGATTCATACAAGCGCCCCAGCTCAAAATGCAGGCGCGCAGTACGAACTTTATCGGGATTCTGGGCGAGCTGAGCTAAGCACACCGCGATCACGCCCTCAGCCTGGCTCTTCAGAAGCTCCAAAGTTGCAGGCGCAGCCACACGCGGCCGGGCGTGGGCGAAACGCCCCGCAGCCTCGCGCGCTAGGATCTCTGAGGCCTCCAGCGCTCCTGGCGTCGGACCTAGTGGGCCCACAGCTTGCGCACGCTCAAGCGCATCCAAAGGTTTGTTGACCGGTGACGTTGGCGCTGATGCGGCCGTCGCTTGCGGAGCACTCGCTTGCGGAGCACTCGCTTGCGGAGCACTCGCTTGCGGAGCACTCACCCCAGGTTTGGAGCGTTGAGGCGGCGGCGGCGGCGGCGGAATGGACGAAACCCGACGCAGACTCGACGTCACCTCCGGCGGCGGAAGATCGACCGGGATCTCCACTGGCAGCGGCGCAAGCTCGACGGGAAGGACCGCCGGGGCCACTTGGGCTGCAACCGGTGCGCTGGAACGCACAGGGGGCGGCGGAGGCCGAGAAGGCTGGGACGGGCCGGACAGCTCTCCCCTGCGGGGGGGTGGCGGTGGTGGCAAGCTGGACTTCGGCTTGACTAGCCTCCCATGCGGCGACGGCGGCGGCGCTTTGGATGCCGAGGGCAACTGGGGAAGAGGTACGGGCGCCTGATTTTCTGTATCGGATACGTCGTCGGCCATTTTTCGCTCAATCCTCGCTCCAACTCTAGGCGAAATCCGGGCTCCGATAAACCAGCCCGCGTGCTGCCAGCGCAACATCCCCCCCCAGCCAAATCTCTGCCCCCCTGTGGTGGAGCGTGCTATCAACCGCCGCCGTGTTAAGCCCCGCTGATCTCCTCATTTTTAGAGACGTCCGGCTCTTCGACCCCGCCCACGGGACCGACGAGGTCGGTGACCTGGTTATTGAACAGGGCGTCATCACGCGCGCCGGAAAAAACGCTGCTGCTGAATTGATCCAGGCAGAGCGTGCCCAGGTGATAGCTGGTGATGGGCGCTGGCTGCTCCCCGCCTTCGTCGATCTTCACGCGCACCTCCGCGAGCCTGGCTACGAATACAAGGAAGACATCACCTCAGGCCTCCAGGCAGCAGCAGCTGGAGGCTATGCGCACGTCTGCGTGATGCCCAACACACGCCCGGTGAATGATACCCGAGCCGTCACTGAAATGATGTTGCGGCGCGCAGCTGAAATCGGCGGCCCGCGTTTGCACCCGATCGGCGCCATCACCGTTGGGCAGGCTGGCAAACAGCTCACTGAAATGGCCGAATTGAAGGAAGCGGGAATCGTTGCCGTCAGCGACGACGGCGTGTGCGTGACCTCCAGCGCCGTGATGCGGAAAGCGCTCGAATATTCCAAGAATTTTGACCTCTTGGTGATCCAGCACGCCGAGGACCATGAATTAACGGCGGGCGCCGATATGCATGAGGGCGCCGTGAGCGCTCAGCTTGGTCTGCGTGGCTGGCCAAGAATTGCCGAAGACGTGATTGTGGCTCGCGATGTGTTGCTGGCGGAGTACGTCAAGGCTCGGTATCACGTGGCACACATCTCAACCCACGGAGCGCTTAGAATCGTGCGCGAGGCTAAAAGCCGGGGGATTCAGGTGACATGTGAAGTCACGCCGCACCATCTCTTGCTCACGGACAAGGCCCTGCTTGGCTATGACACCGCCTGCAAAGTGAACCCTCCGTTGCGGGAAAGTGAAGATGTGGATGCTCTGCGTGAAGCACTATCGGATGGCACCATCGATGCCATCGCAACCGATCACGCCCCGCACTCATCGCTCGAAAAGGATTGCGAATTCTCCGCGGCCTCCCCAGGTCTTATCGGGCTCGAGCTGGCTTTTCCCTTGATGCTCGGCCTGGTGCGCGACCGCCACTTCACGCTTGCACGCCTGGTGGAAGCACTCTCGACGCGTCCAGCACGCGTCATTGGCCTCGCGCCGCCTTCCCTCAAGCCTGGCAGCCCGGCCAACGTGACACTCGTGGACCCCCAGACGCGCTTTGTTGTTGATTCCAATTTTCTCAAGAGCAAAAGCCGCAACACCCCATTTCTCAGAAAGGAGCTAACCGGACGCGTGTTGATGACGGTCGCCCAAGGCGCCGTTGCCCACCACCTCCGCTAGGCAAAGAAGCACCCATGAAGCGACAACGCGCCTACCTGGCTTTAGCCGATGGAACCGTATTTGAGGGGTTAGCCTGCGGCGCTCAAGGCTCAGCCTTGGGTGAAGCCGTCTTCACGACTGGCATGACAGGCTACCAAGAAGTACTGACCGATCCTTCATATGCGGGCCAGCTGGTGGCGATGACGGCCCCACAGATCGGCAACACAGGGATCAACGCCGAAGATTCCGAGAGCGTGAACGGCCAACCCCAAGTTGCCGGGTTCATCATGCGTGATCTGAGCCCCATCGTCTCGAACTGGCGCTCCGTGGAAACGCTGGAACATTACCTTGAGCGCCACAATATTGTTGCGATCACTTCTGTGGATACGCGGCGCCTCACCCGTTACCTCCGGGACCACGGCAGCCAAAATGCCTGCATTGGCACGGAAAATTCGGACATGCTCGTCGACCGCGCACGCTCAGCGCCCAGCATGGAAGGGCTCGATCTCGTCGCTCGGGTAACGCCTAAAGAGGCCTATAGCTTCAGCGAGTCCCGGGGCGTTTGGGGCGCGCCCTTTGAAATCGGCGAAACAGCCTCCGTGGCCACCACAGCTCGGCACCGCGTTGTGGCTTTAGATTTTGGTATGAAGCGCAACATACTGTGCTCGCTGGTCGACGCCGGTTGTGATGTAACGGTTGTGCCAGCGGGAACGAGCGCAACCGATATCCTGGCTCGAAATCCCGATGGTATATTTCTGTCGAATGGCCCAGGTGATCCAGCCGCCGTGGGCTATGCGATTCGCACCATTCAAGATTTACTGGGTAAGAAGCCCATTTTTGGGATCTGCCTGGGACACCAACTGCTCAGCCTTGCGCTCGGTGCCAAGACGTACAAGCTCAAGTTTGGCCACCGCGGCGTCAATCAACCCGTGAAAGATCTGAAAACGGGCAAAGTGGAGATCACAAGCCAAAACCACGGTTTCGTGGTGGATGTGGAGTCACTCGCGGGGATCGCCAAAAGCACGCACGTTCATCTGAACGACGGCACGAGCGAAGGCTTGGAAGCTCCCGAAGCCCGTGCGTTCAGCGTGCAATACCACCCCGAGGCCGCTGCTGGGCCGCACGACGCACTCTATCTTTTTCGGCGTTTCACACAGGCGATGAGCGTCTAACTCTCAGCATGGCCCCCACCCCCTCCACTCGCCGAAAAACAGGCTCAGGCTCACCCCAAACCCGGGCTGGCAAGGTCCATTTCGTCAGCCTCGGCTGCCCTAAAAACCGAGTCGACACCGAAGTGATGCTCGGCGTTGCCGAAGGCTCAGGCTACAATCAAGTCAGTGCGCCTGAAGACGCCGAAGTGATCGTCATCAATACCTGTGGCTTCATTGATGCCGCCAAGGAAGAGAGCATCCAAACCATCCTGGAGCTCGCCAAACTCAAGGCTTCGGGGAGCTGCAAAAAGCTGGTGGTGACAGGCTGCCTGAGTCAACGCTACCCCGAGGAGTTGGCCGAGGGCATGCCCGAGGTGGACCATTTTCTAGGCTCCAGCGACATGCTGCGCCTGAAGGATGTGCTCGGCGGCACGGCGCCGCGGCTGTTCGTGGGCAGGCCTCAAGATTGGGTCGTGAGCGCACAGGATCCGCGAACACTCAGCACACGCGGTGCTAGCGCTTACTTGAAGTTAGCCGAAGGCTGCAATCGCAGCTGCTCCTTCTGCGTGATCCCCCAGCTGCGAGGCAAACAGCGCTCTCGTACAGTTGCTGACGTGGTGCAGGAAGCGACCCAACTCGTTCAACGCGGGGTGCGTGAGCTCAATTTGGTCTCGCAAGACACGGTGGCCTACGGCCGCGACCTCAAGAATGGCACGAATCTCGCCGATGCAGTGCGACAGATCGCCGACATCGACGGCGTGCATTGGGTGCGCATTTTCTATCTTTATCCCGAAACGGTGGACGATAAGCTGGTTGAATTACTGGCCAACCATCCCAAGGTGGTGCCGTACGTCGACATGCCGATCCAGCATGCCGCCGATAACATGTTGCGGCGTATGAAGCGCGGGCATGGCGGGCAGCGCTTGCGTGATTTGGTCACACGCCTGCGCCGGGATGTGCCCGGGCTCACCTTCCGGACGGCTTTTATCGTGGGCCACCCGGGGGAAACGGCGGAGGAATTCGAAGAATTGGTCGAGTTCGTGAAATGGGCACGCTTTGATCGCATGGGGGTATTTGAGTATTCGGACGAAAGCAGCGCGGCCTCTTCTGAACTTGAAGGCAAAGTGGCTCCGGAGTTGGCCCAAGAACGCGCCGCCCGCCTGCTCGAAATTCAACGCGAAATAAGCCGTGAACACAACGCCGCACTGGTCGGACAAACACTCGAAATCTTGGTCGAAGGCCCGAGCGAAGAGAGCGAGCTCGTGATGGTTGGCCGCCACCGAGGACAAGCGCCCGACATCGATGGCCAAGTCTACCTTTCAGGGCCCGCTCTGCCCGGTGAAATTCGGCGTGCGGAAGTCATCGAAGCGCTTGAGTATGACCTTCATGCGGAAGTGCTCGACGAACCGGCGATCGCAGCAGCGCCCCTCGCCCCACGACCCCTGAAGCGGAGTTCACCAAGCCGCCGCAGCCTAAAAACGCTGCCCTAGCAGTGTACGCGCTCACGGTTTCGGTGCGCGCACGATGATGTTGATGGGCTCACTTGAGCGTGTCTGGGTCAGGTAGAAGAAGCTGATCCCGTCGTTGACTTGCGCACCAATCATGAAATCGTAGCTTCCGCTGTCGGTATTTTGGCCGGCAATCTCATTAGTCCGAAGATTGATCGCGATCGCCTGCGAGTACGGAAAGACGACGCCGGATAGGCGGACCTGCCCGTTGATATCCGGGCCCTGAACCGATGGGTGGCTCGGCGGTGGCAATGGCAGCGTGGGCGAAAGACAGCTGGGGGCCGCGAGAGCAAGAACCGCCGCAAGAACGGCCCGTCGTGAACGCCACAGCATGCCGCAGACCGTAGCACGAGCCATGCCGAACTGCTGGCCGTGTGGTCCAGCGCAGCTCCAGCTCGGCTCCGCTCGACTCCGGGGCATCTCCCTGGGAAAAACTCGGTGGTACGCTTCGGCTACCCTTCCGCTAACCCTGGGGCCTGCCCGCCAAAGTGCCAACTGAGTTGACGTCCCTGCAACCGAAAGCTCCTAGACCGCGCCGCTCTTGGAATTGGGCCCTTCGCCTTGCCCTGGTCGGCATCTGCGCGATCGCGAGCTGGCTGACGCCGGGAACCGCACCGCCCGAGGTTCGCGCGATGCGGGACGTACGGCGCGCCATCTCAGCTATCCTGCTGGCGACGGCGAACGTGAGGTCAACTCCGGACGACGTCAAGCTTATCGCGGAAAAGCGTGGGCTACGTCCGGAGGTGACCGCGGTGGTGCGCGCCCGCGCTCAGGGCATGCCCCACGACCTCTACTCAGTGAGCGCACTGCTATCGCCTGAAGGTTACCTGCTGCGCGCCAGCGAGATCAGACAACTGACGGACACCGATGCCGCCGATGAGTCGAACGTCGCCCTTTCGCAAACCAAGCTCCTGTACTCACTGGCTCCCGCCGAGCCCACGCGGCTCGGATTCATCGATCTTTCCGGCCAAGACGCTCCACCCGAATGGCCGTGGCTGGCACAGCTTCAGGATCGCCTCACCAACGTGCAAGAAACAGGCAGCTGGCGTGGCCTGCGTCGTGCCACCCTGGTGCTCGGAACCGCTGACGCCAAGGAGAGCTACGCTTTCGATGGGGAGGACCTGCTGTTGACAGCGAACTCACACGGCATCGTGCTGAAGAACGCACTGACAACGGGGCAGGATGCCGATAGTTTCCAGATTCAAGCCCAAGAACGAGCGCTCCCGCCACGCCTCCTTAATTGGAGCGTGGACCGCTTGCGTTCGCTCTCGTGGGTTGGCGATGAGCGTGTCCAGCTGCTCAAGGCGATCGCCATGAAGTTGCTGAATCGAGTGACGGGCGTCCACCTCCCACAGAGCTCCGACATGGCGGAGATCCGGCGTGAATTGGGGACTGTTTCTGTGCCGGCACGAACACCCCCGGAAATCAGCCAGACCTCCCGCCAAGCCCCCAGCCAGGCTCCCGGGGCCACCTCCGATTTCCCTCCGCCGCCCATGCAGCCACTGGTTCTTCCCGCTTTGGAAGGAGAAGGTGCCTGGCGTTCGCTTGATCGCGACCCTTTCATCAAACGCAACCCTGGCGCCCCGAGCGCGTTTGCCACGGCCTTCATTCGGACCGATCAGAACCTACCCATGTCCGAGGTGTACATCACGCTCTGGGATCCTCGTCAGATTGCGCTCTCGGCAGTGAGCGGCACTGACGAGCCTCGCTCAGCCACGGGCCTCACTGGCTCAGGTTTGATACCGCGCGCGCGGGTGGAGCGAGTCGTGGCCGCCTTCAACGGAGCCTTCTTGTCGCGCCATGGGCGCTTCGGCATGAAAAGCGAAGGCCAGCTACTGATCCCACCCAAGCCTTTTGCCGCAACTGTCGCTGAGCTCCCAGGCGGCGTCACTGGGTTTGGAACCTGGCCGGCACTCCTCACGGAGGTCCCTGCCGACATGCTATCCTTCCGCCAGAATCTGACCCCGCTCATCGTGGATGGCAGCATCAACCCGTATCGGCGACGCTTTTGGGGAGGCACTCCCGAAGGCTGGGAGGATGATGCGCGCAGCGTGCGGAGCGGGCTCTGCATGACCCACGAACACTTCATCGGCTATTTTTACGGCAATGCGCTGGATCCGAAGCACCTAGCGCGCGCGATGCAACAAGCGCGCTGCGATTACGGCATTCACCTCGATATGAATCCAGGCCACGTGGGCCTCGAATTTTACCACATTGAACGCAGCGGCGAGCTTCCGCTTCTCGGACGACCGCTCGAACCCGAGTGGGAAACGCATGGGCCCGTTCCAGATCTGCCGGGCTTCGAATTTCAGGGGCGGCGCATGCTGCGCTACATGTCGCTCATGCAATTCCCACGCTATCTCAGGCGCCAAACACGCGACTTCTTCTATCTCAGCTTGAAGCACATTCTCCCCGGGGACAATCTTGAGCCAGCTAGCGAGATCGCCGCGGCGTTACCTAACGAAGGCGTGTGGGCTGGCACTGAAGATCCTAAGGCAGCCTGGCCGCCTGCCATTGTTCGGACCAAGATTCGAATCAGCTCAAGCTCACCCAAGGTGATCGCCGGAGCCTTCACGCTCGATCCAAAGCTCTTGCAAGTGAGCCGCGACACTGACGCACGGGAAGACCTGCTAGCTGTCCTTCGCACGCCGACGCAACCGTTTCTGGGAGGCTCTAGCCTGTGGTGGGTTGATGCCAGATTTGTCGTTTCCCAAACGCCCCCTCAAGGGCATACGGTTCAGTGGCTGTGCAGTGGCTATCGGCTGGAGGATCCACGCGTCGAAATGGTGAGCGCTGCGCTCGGGGTCTCGGGCGAAGGGATGCTCTTCTATCTCGAGTTCGAGGGCAGAGCCGAGTTAGCCCGGCGCGAAATTTCCAACTTCATGAAGCAGCAAAGGGTTGACTCACTGCTGCTACTTCCGCGCCCGTTGGGGATTTTTTTGGGTGCGCCCAAGTCGTTAGCGCGTGGCGTCATTCTGCTCTCGCGGCGCAAGAATACTACGGTAGAGCGGCTATTTCCGGATACCCCCGTGGTCCCTGAACGGGAGTGGGCACCACTACAAACGCGACGCACACCCAATGTCGCAGGCAACCCCACATTGGGCTTGCACTAGCGATCAACTCTGACGCAGCAGAAAGCGCTTCAAAATCCCGCCGCCGACGCTAAATTTGGACTAGAACACCTGACAACCCTGTGGAATCCCTCCCCGCTAGAAGCACTTCGTCCCACAAGCTTTGGCGCTCACACGCATCAAATGGGCGACTGTTGGTTACCTCCGGAACCCAACCACCTACCCGTGAACAACTAGGAGAATGCACCGAATGAGCCAGAAGGGCGGATCGGATTTGGAAATTTTTGACGGCCTCTCCAAGAAGAGCCGCCCGAGCATGCCCGCGGGCGCGAATCGAGCACCGGCGCCACCGCCGCCGCCTGCCAAGAAGACGCTGTTGGGGATGGCCGTGCCTGGATTGCCGCCACCCCCGTCGAGTCGCGCCGCCGGGGCTCCGCTCGCTCCACCTCCGCCGCCATCTAGAGCCGGACAGGCGCCTTTGCCCCCACCGTCGCGGATTACCAGCCGTACAGCAGCGGGCTCTCCGGATTCCGGTCCGATTTCAATACCCACGAGCGTTCCGCCGCCGCCTCCCGGAGCGTCATCAGCGCGACCGCCGCCACCGCCGCCACCCCCGGGCATTGCCGCCTCGCACGGTATCGTTGCTCCGCCCGCGCCACCTCCACCCTCCGCGCCCAGCACCGGCGTTGCCATGGACTGGGACGACGAAGACGAGGCCACTACAGTTTTCGGC
>Ga0209591_10002375_pt1 | contig 22621 bp, 22 predicted proteins | sample MAT01_FD_187207 | JGI IMG/M metagenome (GOLD analysis project Ga0209591, IMG submission 187207) | Freshwater microbial communities from Lake Fryxell liftoff mats and glacier meltwater in Antarctica - MAT-01 (SPAdes) (version 2) | ecosystem: Environmental > Aquatic > Freshwater > Ice > Liftoff... | reverse complement strand
CCTCGAGTTCGGGCACGGGCGAGATTTCGCCACAGGCCGTGCCCGCAGCGTCGAGATCCAGCATCAGGAGATCGGGCTCGAACGCTGGCGCGCGTGCCGTCACCTCGCCCTGCGCATCTACCGCAAAGGAGGCGCCGTCGAAAACCACCTCGTCCTGCCCGCCCACCAGATGGGCGTAGAGCAGCGGTCGACCGACCGCACGCGCGCGGTCGGCCATGCGGGCCTCGCGCTCGCCAGCCTTGTCGAGGTGAAAGGGCGAGGCGTTCAGCACGCACAGCAACTGCGCGCCGGCAGCCACCGCGGCCTGCGCCGGCTCGTCGAACCAGGCGTCCTCGCAAATCAAGAGGCCGATACGCAGGCCGGCCACTTCCACCACCAGCGGGCCCTGGCCATGGTCGCGGCCTGAGGCGAAGTAACGACGCTCGTCGAACACCTGGTAATTGGGCAGCTCACGCTTGCAGTAGGTACCCAGCACGCGCCCGCCACTCAGGACCGAGGCCGCATTGAAGCGCTGCTGCACGGCATGCGACTTCGACCTAACATCGCCGCGCAGACCGAACTGGTGCGGGTGGCCCACCACGAGGTGCATACCTTCGCAATCGGCCAGCTCTTTGGCCAGCGCAGCCAGGGTGTCTGAGCAGGCCTGCATGAAGGCAGGCCGCAGCAACAAATCTTCGGGCGGGTAGCCGGACAAGGCCAGTTCGGGGGCCAGCACCAGCATCACACCTGCCGCGTGGGCCTGCCGGGCCGCAGCGGCCAGCAGGCGCGCATTGCCGGCGAGGTCGCCGACGGTCGCGTTGATCTGCGCTATTGCGGCTTTCATGCGGCTTTCATGCGGCTTTCACCTTGTCATTTCCACGTCGTAAAAACAGTCAATGTCGCGAGGCAGCAGCATCGAAAAAGATTATGTCATTCGGGTTCACGGCGACCCGGCCACGCTGGATGCCCCTGCATGGAACGCGCTGTTGGCGGCGCAGGCCAAGCCCACGCCCTTCATGTCGCATGAGTACCTGCTCGCCATGCACACATCGGGCAGTGCAGTGGCCGAGACCGGCTGGGCGGCACAGTTCATCACCATCGAGTCCGGCGGCGAGCTGGTGGCCGCCACGGCGCTGTATCTGAAGAGCCACTCCTACGGCGAGTACGTCTTCGACTGGGCCTGGGCCGATGCCTACCGCCGCAACGGTCTGCGTTACTACCCCAAGCTGCTGGGTGCGGTGCCTTTCACGCCTGTGCCAGGCACCCGCCTGCTGGCCCGCAACGCGGCATGGCGCGCGAAATTGGTCGCGGCCATAGGGCAGTTCGCCGGCGAGGCCAAGTTGTCATCGGCGCATGTGCTGTTCGGCGATGAAGCCGACCAGGCAGCCTTTGCCGAGGCCGGATGGATGCTGCGCCAGGGCGTGCAGTTCCACTGGACGCAGGACGAAGCGCAGCCCATTGCCAGCTTCACGGAGCTTCTTGCACGCATGCAGCGCGAGAAGCGCAAGAAGGTGCAGCAGGAGCGGCGCCGCGTGGCTGACCAAGGCATCACGTTCACCACCTACGAAGGTGCGGGCATCCAGGAAGAATGGTGGGACTTCTTCTACCGCTGCTACACCCTCACCTACCAGGCCCACCACAGCACGCCCTACCTCACGCGCGACTTCTTCACGCACATGGCTGCCACCATGCCCGAGCATTGGGTGATGTTCGTCGCGCGTCGGGGCGATAAGCCCATAGCCGCGTCACTGATTGCAGTGGATGCCGTGCAGCAAGCCGCCTGGGGTCGCTACTGGGGGTGCACCGAAGTAGTGAGCTGCCTTCACTTCGAGGCCTGCTACTACCAGCCGCTGGCCTGGTGCCTGGCCAACGGCTTCAAGCGCTTCGAAGGCGGCGCCCAAGGCGAACACAAGATGGCGCGTGGCCTGCTGCCCGTGGCCACGGGCTCTGCTCACTGGCTGCGCGACGAACGGTTCGCCGCGGCGGTGGCCGACTTCCTGGCCAACGAAGGCCAGGGCATCGATCAGTACGTCGACGAGCTGCGCGAACGCAACCCGTTCAAGGACTCTTGAACGCGGTCAGCCGCCGTGATTCTTGGCGAAATTGGCCATGCCCGTGGTCACTTCAGCGCGCGCCTCTTCCGGGCCTTCCCAGCCCAGTACCTTCACCCACTTGCCGGGCTCCAGATCCTTGTAGTGCTCGAAAAAATGCTTGATGGTGTTCAGTCGCATCGGGTTCAGGTCTTCGGGTTTCTGCCACTTCGAGTAAAGCGCCAGGATCTTGTCGATGGGCACGGCAATCAGCTTGTTGTCGCCACCCGCTTCGTCGTCCATGCGCAGCATGCCCAGAGGACGACAGGTGACCACCACGCCAGGGATCAGCGGCACCGGGGTGATCACGAGTACGTCCACCGGGTCGCCGTCGTCGGCCAAAGTGTTGGGGATGTAGCCGTAGTTGCACGGGTAGTGCATCGCAGTGCTCATGAAACGGTCAACGAACAAGGCGCCGGTGTCATGGTCGACCTCGTACTTGATCGGGTCGGCATTCATCGGGATCTCGATGATGACGTTGAACTCGTGCGGCGCCTTGGCGCCCGGGGTCACGTTGTGAAGGCTCATGGGAATGGGTCTCGGTGCAGTGCGGGCTGAAGATGGCGCACGATTCTAGGTCGCGGCTCCGCACTGCCTTGCCGCTCTGCTGAGCCGCGACGCTACGACCGATGGCAAACCCCAGGCCGGGCGCTTTGGACCGTGAACTAGCATGCCCGCGCACTGAAGACCACACCGCGCGGCGAGTGGCCCCACGAGCCGACCGCCTGCGCATATCAAAACACAAACGAGGAAGGAACTCTCTCCATGAGCACCATGATGGCGCTGTACGTGGCACTGGCGTGCGGTTTGGCCGCCGTCGTCTACGGTTTCGTGCAGCGAGGCTGGATCCTCGCGCAAGACCCCGGCAATGCCCGCATGCAAGAGATCTCGGGCGCCATTCAGCAAGGCGCTGCCGCCTACCTGGCGCGGCAGTACAAGACGATCGCCATCGTCGGCGTGGTGCTGACTGTACTGATCCTCGTCTTTCTCGACGTCAAGACCGCCATCGGTTTTGTGCTGGGCGCCGTGCTTTCCGGCGCATGCGGCTTCATCGGCATGAACATCTCGGTACGTGCCAACGTACGCACGGCGCAAGCCGCCACACGCGGCATCGGGCCGGCGCTGGACGTGGCCTTCAAGGGCGGTGCCATCACCGGCATGCTCGTGGTCGGCCTGGGGCTCATCGGCGTGGTGCTGTTCTTCTGGTGGACCACCGGCGCGCGCATGCCCGAGGCCGGCACCACGCTTTCGCAGGTGCTCAAGCCGATGCTCGGCTTCGCCTTCGGCTCGTCGCTGATCTCGATCTTCGCGCGCCTGGGCGGCGGCATCTTCACCAAGGGCGCTGACGTCGGTGCCGACCTTGTGGGCAAGGTGGAAGCCGGCATTCCAGAAGACGACCCGCGCAACCCGGCCGTGATTGCCGACAACGTGGGCGACAACGTGGGCGACTGCGCCGGCATGGCCGCGGACCTGTTCGAGACGTATGCAGTGACGTTGATCGCCACCATGGCGCTGGCTTCCGTCGTGGTGGTCAGCGCGCCGATGGCCGGCGTGGTCTACCCGCTGGTGCTGGGCGCCGTGTCCATCATCGCTTCCATCATCGGCTGCTACTTCGTCAAGGCCAGTCCGGGCATGGTGAACGTGATGCCCGCGCTGTACCGCGGGCTGGCGGTGGCCGGTGTGTTGAGCCTGATTGCCTTTTACTTTGTGACCACGGCCATGTTCCCGCAGCCCATCGAGTTGGTCGGCGGCAGAACAGTCAGCGCGATGGGGCTCTTCGGTGCCTGCTTCGTGGGCCTGGCGCTCACCGCGGCGCTGGTCTGGATCACGGAGTTCTACACCGGCACGCAATACAGCCCGGTCAAGCACATCGCACAAGCGTCCACCACCGGCCACGGCACCAACATCATTGCCGGCCTGGGCGTCAGCATGAAAAGCACGGCCTACCCGGTGCTCTTGATCTGCAGCGCCATCTATGCGGCGTACGCGCTGGCGGGGCTGTTCGGCATCGCGGTCGCGGCCACAGCCATGCTTAGCATGGCCGGCATCGTGGTCGCGCTGGACGCCTACGGCCCCATCACCGACAACGCCGGCGGCATTGCCGAAATGGCCGAACTGCCCAGCAGCGTGCGCGACGTCACCGACCCGCTGGACGCCGTGGGCAACACCACCAAGGCCGTGACCAAGGGCTACGCCATCGGCTCAGCCGGTCTGGCCGCGCTGGTGCTGTTTGCCGACTACACCCACGCGCTGGAAGCGCGCGGCATGAACCTGGCTTTCGATTTGAGCGACCACAAGGTCATCGTGGGTCTGTTCATCGGCGGCCTCATCCCCTTCCTGTTCGGTGCCATGGCCATGGAGGCCGTGGGCCGCGCTGCCGGGGCGGTGGTGGTAGAGGTTCGCAAGCAGTTTGCCGACGGCCTGATCATGGCCAACAAGCGCAAACCCGACTACAGCGCGGCGGTAGACATGCTCACCACGGCGGCCATCAAGGAGATGATCGTCCCCAGCCTGCTGCCGGTGGTGGCGCCGGTTGCGGTCGGCATGCTGCTCGGCCCGGCCGCGCTGGGTGGCCTGCTGATGGGCACCATCGTCACCGGCCTCTTCGTGGCCATCAGCATGTGCACGGGCGGCGGCGCCTGGGACAACGCGAAGAAGCTGATCGAAGAAGGCTTCACCGACAGCAACGGCGTGCTGCACAAGAAGGGCGGCGACGCGCACAAGGCGGCCGTTACCGGCGACACCGTGGGCGACCCCTACAAAGACACCGCCGGCCCGGCCGTGAACCCGCTGATCAAGATCATCAACATCGTGGCGCTGCTGATCGTGCCGCTGCTGCCGATGACTGCTTCCACCAAGCCGGCTGCGCTTGAAACGCCAGCAGCCACGATGCTTGCGCCGATCAATCCGCCGAGCGCGGCCGCATCGCGCTAGCCGCGAAAAGGGCGTGCAGGGGCGCCGCAGCGCCCTTCCTCAGGCCCTGATGTCGAGCAAGGCCTCGGCCATCCGGTCGGCGGTCTTGAAGACCGCGAGGTTCGCAAGGAAGGCGTTGCGGGCCTGCAGCTGGCCAACAAGATCTGTCGCCAGCGCATGGCCGGGCTGCTCGGCGCGTGCGAGGCTGGTGGTGGTGCCACCGGCCGCGGCCTCCGTCTGCAGCACCTGTTCACGCCGAAAATCCCGCGTGCCCAGGTTGGCGATGTTGTGCCCGCTCGAGCGCAAAACTACCTTGGCGGCGTTCATGCCACTCAGGGCGATGGAGGCGGTGGAAGTCATGGCGTCTCGCATGGCAGTGATGTAGGCAGAAGATAGCGCAAGCGCCGCAAAAAGGGGTTGCAGCATTTCACGCTGCCAGCGCCTCCCCGCAGGCCTACGATAGGCGCCATGAAACCGCAAGACCTGCCTGACCCCCTCATCCTGGCCTTCGACCGCCAGCGCACTGCCAATGCCGCCCAGCGCGACGTGCCCTGGGAGCAACGGGCCGCCCGCCTGCAGCGTTTGCAGCAGTTGTTGACGAAGCACGAAGCCGAGCTCACGCGCGCCATCGACACTGATTTCGGCGGCCGCCCGGCCACAGAAACCGCGTTGGCCGAAGTCTGGCCCAGCCTCGAAGAAACCAGGGGCGCGCTGCGCCACGGCAAGCGCTGGATGCAGCCACGCCGCGCTGGCGTGGCCAAGTGGTTCTTTCCTGCGCGTGCGCAGGTGGTGCCGCAGCCACTGGGCGTGGTCGGCGTCATCGTGCCCTGGAACTACCCGCTCTACCTCGCCATCGGCCCCATGGCCGCGGCGCTAGCCGCCGGCAACCGTGTGATGGTGAAGATGTCGGAGCTGACACCCAGCTTCTCGGCCTTGTTCCAGCATCTTTGCGAGCAGGTATTCACGGCCGACGAGGTGTGCATCGTCAATGGCGGCCCCGACGTGGCCGCTGCCTTCAGCGCCCTGCCCTTCGACCACCTGCTCTTCACCGGCTCCACACCTGTCGGCCGCAAGGTGATGGCCGCGGCAGCCGCCAACCTCACCCCGGTGACGCTAGAGCTCGGCGGCAAGTCGCCTGCCGTGGTCACGCCCGGCTACCCTTTGGCGCATGCCGTTCAACGCGTTCTGGCCGGCAAGCTCATCAACGCTGGCCAGACCTGCATCGCACCCGACTACGTGCTGCTGCCGCGGGACCAACTGCAGGCCTTCGTCGACGCCGCTCGCGCGCAGGCGCAGCGTTGCCATCCCACGGGTCTGGCCGATACCGACTACTGCAGCATCGTCAACCAGCGCCACCATGCCCGCCTGGTGCAGGCGCTGGAGGAAGCCACGGCACGCGGCACACGCGTCGAGACCCTGTTTGACGGCGCAGCGCGCGACGACGCGCGCCACCGCCTGGCCCCCACCTTGCTGCTGGACCCGCCGGCCGACTGCGAGCTGATGCGCGAAGAGATCTTCGGCCCGCTGCTGCCGCTGGTGCCTTACGACAGGCTTGAAGACGCGATCAGTTTCATCAACGCCCGTCCGCACCCGCTGGCGCTGTACTGGTTCGACCACGACCGCACCCGTACCGACGCCTCTTTGCGCCAGATGCCCGCTGGCGGCGTGAGCGTGAACGACACGCTGCTGCACATCGCGCAGGACAGCCTGCCCTTCGGCGGCGTGGGCGCCTCGGGCATGGGCCACTACCACGGGCGTTGGGGCTTCGACACCTTCAGCAAGCTCAAGCCGGTGTTTCACCAGTCCCGCTTCAACGGCATGGCCCTTTTCCTGCCACCGTACCGGCCGCTGATGCGGCAACTGCTGGGGCTGATGAAGCGGTTCTGACGGGCTTGTAAGCCCGCGCAACCGGCGGCCCTGCAGCGGCCCGGGCCGAGCGCCGCCTCGTACACTCAACACCTTCATGCCCACGCCCCGCAGCCCCGGGGGCCGGGCCAGTACAGACACCCCGCTCCGACCTTGTCGTCCTCCATCGCTCCTGCCGGTTCAAGCCCTCCTGCGCCCGCAGCAGCCTGGGTGCTGCAGACGGCCGGTCTGGCCGGGCAGCGCGGCAACCGGCCGCTCTTCGAGGGCCTGAACCTGCAGCTGGCGCCTGGCAGCGTGACCTTGCTACGCGGCCGCAACGGACGCGGCAAGACCACCCTGCTGCGCATGCTGGCGGGCTTGTCCACACCCACGGCCGGCAGCTTGCACACCACCGGCCGCACGCTGCGCGAAGGCGGTCCGGGCTGGCGCCGGCAGTGGCTCTACATCGGCCACCAGAACGCGCTGAAGGACGATCTCAGCGCCAGCGAAGCGCTGCGTTTCCTGGCGCAGCTGCATGGCCTGCCCACGAGCGACGCCGAGCTGGAAGCGGCGCTGCGCCGCCTGGGCATCTACAACCGACGCCATGCCCCCGTGCGCACGCTCAGCCAGGGCCAGCGGCGGCGTGTCGCGTTGGCGCGGCTGGTGCTGCAGCGCGCCAGCCCCTTGTGGCTGCTGGACGAACCTTTCGACGCCCTGGACACCGAAGGCATCGTCGCGCTGAACGGCGTCATCGGCGAACACGCCGCTGCAGGCGGTTGCGTGCTGCTCACGAGCCACCAGCCGCTGAGCTTGAGTGCACCCGTGCCCACCGTGTTCGATCTGGAAGACCATGCCCCCCGATGAACAGCGACCCCGAAAGCGAGCCGGGTTCGATGACGGCGGTGTTCGCTTGCGTGCTGGCACGCGACCTGAAGCTGGCTTCGCGCCGGCGCATCGACGCTCTGCTGCCGCTGGCTTTTTTCATCGTCGCGATCAGCCTTTTTCCGCTGGGTGTCGGCCCCGAGCCCGGCATGTTGCGCGACATGGCACCCGGTGTGGTGTGGGTGTGTGCGCTGCTCGCCAGCATGCTCTCGGTGGGTTCGCTCTTTGCAGGCGACCACGCCGATGGCTCGCTGGAGCAGATGCTGCTGGCCCCCACCTCGGCCATCGCGGTGGCGTTGGCCAAGTGCGCCGCGCACTGGATGGTGACGGGCCTGCCGCTGATCGTGGCCACGCCGCTGGTAGGTCTGCTGTTCGGCATGTCGGGCCCAGCGCTCGCCACGCTGGTGGCCAGCCTGGCGCTGGGCACGCCCATCCTCAGCCTGCTGGGCGGGCTGGGTGCTGCGCTCACATTGGGCTTGCGCAGCAGCGGCATGCTGCTCATCCTGATCGTGCTGCCGCTGGCCATTCCGGCCCTGATCTTCGGCGCGGGCGCCGTGGGCACGGTCGAGGCCGGCATGTCACCGCAGGGCCACTTTTCGCTGCTGGGCGCGTTGCTCATCGCCACCGCCATCGGTGCGCCGCTGGCCACGGCGGCCGCGCTGCGCATCTCTACCGAATGACACCGTTGCCCACCGAATGACATCCTTTCATGAGGACTGACGCTTGAACAAGGCCTCCGCCATCAGACCCGAATCACGTCTGCGTCTATTCAGCTTCGCTGCGCCTTCGCGCTTTTATGCGCTCACCGGCTGGCTGGTGCCGCTGTGCTGGGTGGTCTTCGTCGGCTTCGCTGGCGTCGGCCTCTACATGGGCTTCTTCGTCGCCCCCACGGACGCCACCCAGGGCGAGGTCTACCGCATCATCTTCATCCACGTGCCGGCGGCCTGGATGTCGATGCTGCTCTATCTGGTGATGGCCTTCTGGGCAGGCATCGGCTGGGCCTTCAACGCGCGCATGGCCTCGGTGCTGGCACGCGCCATCGCACCCACCGGGGCGATGTTCGCCTTCCTGGCGTTGTGGACCGGCGCCTTCTGGGGCAAGCCCACTTGGGGCACTTACTGGGTGTGGGACGCGCGCCTGACGACCACACTGATCCTGCTCTTCCTCTACCTGGGCTACATCGCGCTGGTCAACGCCATCGACGACCAGCGGCGCGCCGACCAGGCAGGCGCCCTGCTGGCCATCGTCGGCAGCGTCAACGTGCCCATCATCTACTTCAGTGTGAAGTGGTGGAACACGCTGCACCAGGGCGCCACCATCAGCGTGACCGCCGCGCCCAAGATGGCCGACACCATGCTGACGGCCATGCTGCTGATGACCGTGGCCTGCTGGGCCTATGCCTTTGCCGTGGTGTTCATGCGCGCCCGCGCCATGGCGTTGGAGCGCGATGCCCATGCAGGATGGGTGGCCGCCCTGGCGCGAGGGAGAATAACGGGATGAGCTGGAACAGCGCTGCAGACTTCTTCGCCATGGGCGGCCATGGCTTTTTTGTGTGGACTTCTTACGCCGCATGCGCAGCCTGCATGCTCGCCGAGCCGCTGCTGGCCCGCCATCGTCACCGCCAGGCGCTGCGCACGGCCGCGCTGCAGTCCCAGGACACCGAGGAGAACTCATGAAACCCCGTTACAAGAAGCTGGCCGCCATCGGCGGCCTGGTGGCCGCCAGCGGCGCCGTCGTGGCGCTGGTGCTCAACGCGTTTCAGAGCAATCTGGTCTTCTTCTATTCGCCCACGCAGGTGGCTGCCAATGAAGCCCCGGCGGCGCGCACCTTTCGCGTCGGCGGCCTCGTCGAAGAGGGCTCGGTGAAATACGACGGCACGCGTGTGCAGTTCGTCATCACCGACACCGCGCGGACGGTGGCCGTGCGCTACACCGGCCTCCTGCCCGACCTCTTTCAAGAGGGCAAAGGCGTGGTCGCCCAGGGCCAGCTCAAGGAAGGCGTGTTCGAGGCTCGCGAAGTGCTTGCCAAGCACGACGAAAACTACATGCCGCCCGAAGCCGCCGAGGCGCTGAAGAACGCCCAGACCGGTAACCACAAGCAGATCACCCAGACTCTTTACAAGAGCGCTGACTCGAACGCCGGCAAGGCGCCGTACGCCAAGGAGGCAGCCCCATGATTCCGGAAATCGGCCACTTCGTGCTCTGGCTCGCGCTGGGCGTTTCGCTGGTCATCGGCATCGTGCCGCTTGTCGGCGCCCAGATCGGTCGGGTGAGCTGGATGGAACTGGCGCGGCCAGCCACCTACTGGCTCTTCCTGCTGACCCTGGTGCCCTTCCTGGCGCTGGTGGCGGCGTTCATCGGCCATGACTTCTCGGTGCTCTACGTGGCCGAGAACTCCAACAGCGCCTTGCCGCTGCAGTTCCGTGTTGCTGCAGTGTGGGGCGGGCATGAAGGGTCGATGCTGCTTTGGCTGGTGATGCAAGCCGGCTGGATGTTGGCGGTGGCGCTATGCAGCGCGAAATTGCCGCTGCCGGTGCTGGCCCGCATCCTGGCGGTGATGGGCTGGCTGACGGTGGGTTTCCTGCTCTTCACGCTCGTCACTTCGAACCCCTTCGAGCGCCTGAGCCCGGTGCCTGCTGACGGCCGAGACCTGAACCCACTGCTGCAAGACCCGGGCATGATCTTCCATCCGCCCATGCTCTACATGGGTTACGTGGGTTTCTCGGTGGCCTTCGCTTTCGCGGTGGCCGCGCTCATCGGCGGCACGCTCGACGCGCAGTGGGCACGCTGGACGCGCCCCTGGACCACCGCGGCGTGGATCTGCCTCACGCTGGGCATCGCGCTGGGCAGCTGGTGGGCCTACTACGAACTCGGCTGGGGCGGCTGGTGGTTCTGGGACCCGGTGGAAAACGCCAGCTTCATGCCCTGGCTGGTTGGCACGGCGCTCATTCATTCTCTGGCGGTGACCGAGAAGCGCGGCGCCTTCAAGGCCTGGACCGTGTTGCTGGCCCTCTCGGCCTTCTCGCTCAGCCTGCTCGGCACCTTCCTCGTACGTTCGGGCGTGCTCTCGTCAGTGCATGCGTTCGCTACCGACCCCGAGCGCGGCTTTTTCATCCTCGTGTTCCTGGCCGTGGTGATCGGCACCTCGCTGGCGCTGTACGCCTGGCGCGCGCCCAAGGTCGGCCTGGGCGGCCGCTTCGAGCCCGTTTCGCGCGAGGGTTTCCTGCTCGCGAACAACGTCTTGCTGGTGGTGGCCACGGCAGCGGTACTGTTGGGCACGCTGTACCCCTTGCTGCTCGACGCCTTGGGCATGGGCAAGATTTCCGTAGGCCCGCCGTACTTCGACACCGTGTTTGTGCCCTTGATGGCGCCGCTGGTGTTTCTGATGGGCTTGGGCACGCTGGCGCGCTGGAAGAAGGCCGATTTGCCCGACATCGCCAAACGCCTGCGCTGGGCCGCGGTGGTGGCGGTGGTGTGTGCCGTGGGCGCTGAACTGCTGGAAGGCCGCATCTCGTGGATGGGTGGCCTCGGCCTGCTGATGGGCTTCTGGGTCTTCGCCTCGGTGGCCACCGACCTGTGGGAACGCCTGCGCCCGGTCGGCGGCATGAAGACCTCGATTCGGCACCGTTTTGCCCTCGTGCCCCGCGCCACCAAGGGCATGATGCTGGCCCACCTGGGCATAGGTGTGTTCGTCATCGGCGTGACCATGGTGCGCACCTACGAGGTCGAGAAAGACATGTCGATGGACGTCGGCCAGACGGCCGAGATCGCGGGCTACACCTTCACCTTCCAAGGCGCACGCGACGTTGTGGGCCCGAACTACCGTGCCGCGCAGGGCCTCATTATTCTGAGCAAGAACGGCAAGGAACTGGCGCAACTGCGCCCTGAGAAGCGCTTCTACCGCGTACAGCAGAGCCCGATGACCGAGGCCGCCATCCGCAGCCGGCCCATGGGCGACATCTACGTCTCGCTGGGCCAGGCCGGTGAAGGCAACTCGTGGGTGGTGCGCATGTACTACAAGCCCTTTGTGACCTGGATCTGGGGCGGCTGCCTCTTGATGGCGCTGGGCGGTGGCTTGGCCGCCAGCGACCGCCGCTACCGCACGGCCAAGCGCGATCAAGAAACCGGCCAGGCGACTGGCCAGGCAGGCGGCCAGGCTGGCGCGCAGGCAGGCGGCCAGCCACCCAGCGCGGGGGTTGCGGCGGCATGAAACGTTGGCAGTTCCTTGCCCCGCTGGCGGGCTTCGTGGTGCTGCTGGGCTTTTTGGGTGTGGGTCTGGGGCTCGACCCGCGTGAAGTGCCCTCGCCGCTGATCGGCAAGCCAGCCCCCGAGTTCAGCCTGCCGCGCCTGGACGACCTGACCTCGCCGATGAGTAAACAAGACCTCGCGGGCAAGGTCTGGGTGCTCAACGTCTTTGCCTCGTGGTGCGTGCCCTGCCGCGAAGAGCACCCGCTGCTGATGGACCTAGCGCGTCGCAGCCCGGTGACGATCGTGGGCCTGAATTACAAAGACAAGCCCAGCGATGCCATCGCCTGGCTGGGCCGCTACGGCAACCCCTACACGGCCACGGCCAGCGACCTGCAGGGCTTGGTCGGCATCGACTACGGCGTTTACGGCGTGCCCGAGACCTTCGTCATCGACCGGCAGGGCCTGGTGCGCTTCAAGCATGTGGGCCCGCTGACGCCGCAGGTACTGCGCGAGCGCATCGAGCCGCTGCTGAAAGAACTGAATGCTTGAAACACTGAGAGTTGACACGCTGTTCCCGCGGCGGATGCTGCCGCTGGCTCTGGCTTTGGCGTTCGCGCTGTGGCTGCTGCTGCTGGTGCTGACGACTACCGCGCATGCCGCAGGCTCCGCGCCAACTGCCGCGGCAGACCCCGCGCTCGAAAAGCGCGTCATGGCGGTGGCCGTCGAACTGCGCTGTCTGGTCTGCCAGAACCAGACCATCGCCGATAGCGACGCCGCGCTCGCGGTTGACCTGCGCAACCAGGTGCGGACCATGCTGCGCGAGGGTAAGGACGAACGCGAGGTTCTCGACTACATGACGGCGCGTTACGGCGAATTTGTGCTCTACCGCCCGCCCGTCAAGAACTCCACTTTACTGTTGTGGTTCGGCCCGCCGCTGCTGCTGGGCGGTGCGCTCCTGACGCTGTGGTTGGTACTGCGAGGGCGCAGCCGCATGCCGGCCAGCGAATTCGAAGCCGATGACGATGACGATGACGAGATGGCCGCGGCTGAAGCCCCGCCGCGCCAGGAAGCCCGATGACCGTTCCCCAAGCCGCCCAAGACCCCATCAGCGCGCTGCGCGACCAGCTGCAGCAACTCAAGACCCAGCACGACTCGGGCGGATCGACCCCTGAGGCCTACGCCGCAGCAAAGGCCCCTCTGGAACGTGAACTGCTGGACCGCGTGATCGCCCTTCCCCCGGGCAGCCCAGGCAGCCTGGGCACCGCCGGCCGTGCGGCCGCAGCGGCGGCTCCGCGCGCTTCCCGGGGACTGGTGGCTGGCCTGTCGGCCGCGGTGCTGGTCGTCGCGGTCATCGGCTATGCGGCCGTGGGCTCACCGCGCGTGCCCAGCGCAGGCCCGCCGGGCAGTGCGTCAGCGGGTGCCACTGAAGTCGCGCAGGACATGACTGAGGAGCAGTTCGTTGCCGCCGTCGACCAGTTGGCCACGCGCATGACCCAAGAGCCCGCCAACGGCGAGGGGTGGGCATTGCTGGCGCGCTCTTATGTGCGCCTGGGCCGCCACGCAGAGGCCGTGCCGGCTTTCGGCAAGGCGTTGGTCATCTTTGGCGACGATCCGACGCTGCTGGTGGACTACGCCGATGCACTGGCGATGATCAACAACCGCAGTCTGGACGGTGAGCCGCTGGCACTGGTCGAACGCGCGCTGAAGTACGACCCCGACAACGCCAAGGCTCTGGCCCTGGCAGGCACTGCGGCCTTCAACCGCAAGGACTTCCCCACCGCCGTGCGGCTGTGGGAACGTCTGGTCCGGGTGTCACCGCCGGACAGCGCCTTCATGACGCAGCTGCAGGGCAGCATCGACGAGGCGCGTTCGCTCGGCGGCCTGCCACCCGGGCCGCGCGTTGCGCAGGCACCGCAAGCGGGCCAGGTGGCGCAAGCCTTGCCGTCAGCCTCGGCCTCGGCGGCCGATGCCAAGCTTGCTGTCAACGCCGTGCTCACGGGCACCGTGCGCCTTTCGCCAGCGCTGGCCGCGCAGGCGCAACCCGATGACGTGGTCTTCATCTTCGCGCGGCCGGCCGAAGGCGCGCGCATGCCGCTGGCCATCGTGCGCCATCAGGTGAAGGACCTGCCGGTGAGTTTTCGCCTGGACGACAGCATGGCCATGTCGCCGGCGATGAAGCTGTCGCAGTTCGCGAAGGTGGTGGTCAGTGCGCGGGTCAGCAAGAGTGGCCAGGCCGCACCCGCTGCAGGTGATCTGAGCGGGCAGACCGCGCCAGTGCCGAACCAGGCCCAGGGCCTGATGATCGAGATCAACGAAGTCGTGAAGAACTGAAGGCGCTGGCTCTGGCTCTGGCGCTGGCAGCCAGGACCTCACCGAGCCTCGGCGCCCAAAACCTTGCTTCAAGCCTCGCTTCAAGCCTTGCCGTACAGCGCCGCGGCTGCGGCCAGGCGCTGGCGTACCGCCTGCACCAGTTCGGGCGGGGCCAGCACCTGCACTTGTTCGCCTTGGCGCAGAACGTCCATCACCAGTTCGGTGTCGTCCACATAGGGCAGGCGCAACTCGAAGCGGCCGTCGTCGAGCCAGCGCCCCTGCTGCGCAGGGTGCCATTCTTCGCGGCTGGCCCACTGCGCCGCCTGCACGTCGAAACGCAGCACGGCAAAGCGTTGCGTGCCGCCGGCATAGATGCCGTAGCCGGCGTCCATGGCCTCCTGCACCCGCTTCATGGCGATGTTGCGTGCGGGCTTGTCGGCCAGCACCGTGGCGTCTTCGATGGCGTCCAGCGCAAAACGCCGCAGCGCGTCGACGCGGTGACACCAGGCGTCCAGGTACCAGGTGTTGCGGTAGTGCACCAGGCGCTGCGGCGAGACCTCGCGTTCACCGACCTCGCGCCTGGCGCGCGTCAGGTAGCGCAGTTGCAGGCGCTGACGCGCCAGCAGCGCCGTGCTCACACGTTCGAAAAAGCGGCTGGGCACCGGGCGGCGCAGCGCGCTGACGATCTTCACGCGCTTCATCAGACGCTCTGCCGCCGCTTCGCCACCTGCAGCGGCACCGCTGCGCAACAGATCGTGGATGCGGCCGAGCAGCGGCTGCAGATGGCGGCTGAGCAAGCCGTCGCTGTCCAAACCGGCCAGCAACTGCTGCGCCATCAGCAGCGAGTAGAGCTCTGCCTCGTCGAACCACAGGCCCGGCAGTTCATGCTTGGGCCCGGCGTAAGCGGTGCTGCCGAAGCGGTAGCCATTGAGATCGCGGTCGTACTCGATGGGCGCACCCATGCGGCTGCGCAGGTAGTCCAGGTCGCGCTTCAGCGTGGCCGGGCTCACCTCCAGTTCTTCGAGCAAGGACTTGAAGCTGACATGCCCCCGCGCCCGGATCAGCGTCTCGATACGGTACAGACGGGCGGTGTTGTTGGCCATGCTTCGGCGCGGGCTTGGCCGCCTTCAGTTCAGGCCGACGATGCGGCCCTCGTCGTCGATGTCGATGTGCTCGGCTGCGGGCACCTTGGGCAAGCCGGGCATGGTCATGATGTCGCCGCAGACCATGACCACGAACTCGGCGCCTGCGGCCAGGCGTACCTCGCGGATGTCGACGACGTGGCCCGTGGGCGCGCCGCGCTGCGTGGGGTCGGTGCTGAAGCTGTACTGCGTCTTCGCCACGCACACCGGCAGGTGGCCGTAGCCGGCTTCCTGCAGCGCCGCAATCTGCTTGCGCACGGCGCTGCTGGCCGAAATTTCGGCAGCGCCGTAAGTGCGCGTGGCCAGCAGGCGCACCTTCTCCCACAGCGGGTCGGCATCCTCGTAGGCAAAGCGCAGCGTGCTCTTCTGCTCGCAGGCCTTCACTACCTCGTGCGCCACGGCAGCTGCGCCGGGGCCGCCTTCGGCCCAATGGCGCGCGGTGACCACCGGCACGCCCAAGGCACCCAGTTGTTCACGCAGCAAGGCGTGTTCGGCCTCGGTGTCGCTCGTGAAGTGGTTGATGGACACGACACATGGCAGGCCGAAGACCTCACGCAGGTTGTGCAGGTGGCGCTGGATGTTGGCCAGGCCCTTGTCCAGCGCGACGAGGTCTTCACGCCCCAGGTCGGCCAGATTCACGCCGCCGTGAAACTTCAGCGCACGGATGGTGGCCACCACCACCGCGGCAGCGGGCGCCAAGCCGGCCTTGCGGCACTTGATGTCGATGAACTTCTCGGCCCCCAGGTCGGCGCCGAAGCCGGCCTCGGTCACCACGTAGTCGGCCAGCTTCAGCGCCGTGCGGGTGGCGATGACGCTGTTGCAGCCGTGGGCGATGTTCGCGAACGGCCCGCCGTGCAGCAGCGCGAGGTTGTTCTCGATGGTCTGCACGAGGTTGGGCGCCAGCGCGTCCTTCAGCAGCACGGCCATCGCGCCGTGCACCTTGAGGTCGGCGGCGGTGACCGGCTTGCGCGCCCGCGTCTCGGCCACGACGATGCGGCCCAGGCGCTGCTTCAGGTCTTGCAGCGAGGTGCTCAGGCACAGGATGGCCATCACCTCGCTGGCCACCACGATGTCGAAGCCGTCCTGACGCGGAAAGCCGTTGGCCGGCCCGCCCAGGCCCACGGTCATGTCGCGCAGCGCGCGGTCGTTCATGTCGATGACGCGCTTCCACACGATGCGGCGCACGTCGACGTCGAGCGCGTTGCCGTGGTGGATGTGGTTGTCCAGACAAGCCGACAACAGGTTGTGCGCGAGCGCGATGGCGCTGAAGTCGCCGGTGAAGTGCAGGTTGATATCTTCCATCGGCACCACCTGCGCGTAGCCGCCGCCGGCAGCGCCGCCCTTCAGGCCGAACACCGGGCCGAGCGAGGGTTCCCGCAGCGCGATCAGCGCTTTCTTGCCGATGTGATTCAGCGCGTCGCCCAAGCCCACGGTGGTGGTGGTCTTGCCTTCACCGGCCGGCGTGGGGCTGATGGCGGTGACAAGAATCAACTTGCCGTCGGGGCGGCTTTGCAGCGTCTCGATGTAGGGCAGCGAGAGCTTGGCCTTGTAGTGGCCGTAGGGCACGAGGTGCTCGTCAGGGATGCCCAGTCGCTCATGCGCGAGGTGGCTGATGCGCTGCAAGCGGGCCTGGCGTGCGATCTGGATGTCGCTGAGGGTCAAGTGGGTCTCCTTGTCCCGTCACGAAGGCTGCGGGTCGCGAGTGATTGTGACGGGATGGCGCAATGTTTCCGGGGCTTACCGACCGCGCAGCACGCCGCCACAACGCGTCGACAACTGCCCAGCCGGCCCTTTCACGGCAGAGGCAAGGGCCCGAGGGAGGACGGATGTCGAAAGCCAACAGCGCCAGCGGCATGACCGCGCGCGAGTTCATTGCGAAGTGGGGGCCGGGCGGGCCAGCGCACACGCTCAACGAACGCGCCGGCGCGCAGCCGCACTTCATGGACCTGTGCCAGGTGCTGGGTGTGCCCACCCCTGGCGACGCCGATAACTATCAGTTCGAGCGCGGCCTGGCCAAGACCGGCGGCACGGGGCGCGGCACGGATGGCTTCGCCGATGTTTGGCTGCGCGGCTGTTTCGTCTGGGAATACAAGGCGCCGGGCAAGAGCCTGGAAGGTGCGCTGCGGCAGCTCAAAGATGTACGCGCTGCCGCTGCACAACCCGCCGCTGCTGGTGGTCAGCGACCGTTTGCGCATCGAGGTTCACACGCATTTCACGGGCACCCCCAGCGAGTGCCACGCCTTCGCGCTGGATGACCTGGCCCGGCCCGAGGTGCAGCAGCGCCTGCGGCAGCTCTGGCAAGACCCGAACAGCTTCAAGCCGCGCCGCAGCAACCGCGACATCACCGAAGGGGCGGCGCAGACCTTCGCCGGCACGGCAGAGCGCCTGCGCGCCGCCGGCGTGGCGCCCGCGCAGGTCAGCCACTTCCTGACGCAGTGCGTGTTCTGTTTCTTCGCCGAGGACGTGGGCCTGCTGCCCGCCCGCTTGTTCGAGCGCCTGGTCAGCGTGGCGCTGACGCCGGAGAAGATGCGGCATCAACTCGCGCTGCTTTTCGAGTCGATGCGCGAAGGCGGCATGTTTGGCGTCGACTCGGTGCCGTGGTTCAACGGCGGCCTGTTCCTGAAGGTGGAGGTGCCGCCGCTTCAGGCCGCCGACGTGGCCGCGCTCAAGGCAGGCAGCACGCTGGACTGGAGCGCCATCGACGCCACCATCTTCGGCACCCTGTTCGAGCGCGGGCTGGACCCCGCCAAGCGCAGCCAGCTCGGCGCCAACTTCACCGACGCGGCCACCATCCTGCGTTTGGTCGAACCTGTGGTGCAGCGGCCGCTGCTGGCCGAGTGGGCGGGCGCCAAAGCCACGCTGGCCGCGGCCATGGCCAAGAGCAAGAAGCACGGCGACAAGCCCTGGCGCGAAGCGCAGGCGGCCTTCGTGGGCTTCCTGGAGCGGCTGCGCAACTACCGCGTGCTCGACCCGGCCTGCGGCAGCGGCAACTTCCTGTATCTGGCGCTGAAGTGCCCGAAGGACATCGAGCACCAGGTCAACCTGGAAGCCGAGGCGCTGGGCCTGGAGCGCCAGCACGACGTGACGGGCCCGCACAACGTGCTGGGCATCGAGTTGAACGAGTACGCCGCCGAGCTGGCGCGCGTGACCGTGTGGATTGGCGAACTGCAGTGGCGAATCCAGCGGGGGTACGGCTTCAAGCTGAATCCGGTATTGGAACCGCTGGATCACATCGAGTGCCGGGATGCGGTGTTGGGTGCGGATCGCACCGAGGCGGTATGGCCCGTGGCCGATGCGGTTGTCGGCAATCCTCCCTTTCTGGGTGTGAGTCGCAAGCGGCGTGAACTGGGCAATGAGTATGTGGAAGCACTCGACGCCACGTATGCGCCACGCGTACCTGGTGGCGTCGACTTCCTGTGCTACTGGTTCGACAAGGCTCAGCGCGAGATCGAGGCAGGTCGCCTGCACCGGGCCGGGCTGGTCGCTACGAACTCCATTCGTGGCGGGGCCAGCCGCAGCGTGCTCGAACGTATCTGTGCAAGCGGCCGCATTTTCGAGGCTTGGGCTGACGAGCCGTGGGTGAACAACGGCGAACCCGTGCGCGTCTCATTGGTGTGCTTCGGCGAAGGTGCGTCAAAGCTGCTGAACGGCGTCCCGGTGGCCGAAATCTACGCCGATCTCACGGCGCCCAATGCTGCCGGCGATGCGCTCGATCTGACGCAGGCGGTACCGTTGACGGCAAACCTTTCGGCCAGCTTCCAGGGAGCGTCGAAGAAGGCCAAGTTCGAAATCGACGATACGCTGGCGCGCGAGTGGTTGCGTCTACCTAACCCGCACGGCCGGCCTAACAGCGATGTGCTCAAACCCTAGGCGAACGGTTTTGAACTGGCTCGCGGGCCGCAACATCAGTGGATCATCGATTTCGGCAACGAGCTGAGCGAAGCCGAAGCTGCGCTTTACGAAGCTCCGTTCGGCTACGTCTTCGAGCACATCAAGCCCGAGCGCGTGGCAAAGAGCGAGGCGGCACTGCGCGATTACTGGTGGCGCTTCGGCCGTCCGCGCGTCGAACTACGCCACGCGCTGACGCCGGTTCCGCGCTTCATCGCCACTGTGGCGCACAGCAAGCACCGATTTTTCGTCTGGCTCCCGGTGACCACCTCGCCGGATCAGGCGTTGATCACTCTCGCGCGCGCCGACGACGTCACATTCGGCATCCTGCACAGCCGCTTTCACGAGCTGTGGTCGCTACGGCTGGGCACCTCGCTCGAAGACCGGCCGCGCTACACCCCCACCACCTGCTTCGAGACCTTCCCCTTCCCCGCCGGCCTCACCCCGGCCGACACCGCGCACCAGCGCACCGAGGCACTCGACAGCGGCGCCCTGATCCCGGCCGATCTGCCGCCGGCGGTACGCCCGCAGGCCGAGGCCATCGCCCGCGCAGCGCAGCGCCTGGTGACATTGCGCGACGCGTGGCTCAACCCGCCCGAGTGGACGCAGCGCGTGCCCGAGGTCGTGCCGCTGGGCATGGAGCGCTCGCCGTACCCCGACCGCATCGTCGCCCGCCCTGGATTCGAGGCGGACGTCGCGAGGCGCACGCTGACGAACCTCTACAACCTGCGGCCCGCCTGGCTGGCGCAAGCGCATGCAGCCCTGGATGCCGCCGTGGCCGCCGCCTACGGCTGGGCCGACTGGACAACAGCGATGGGCGATGGAGAGATCCTGCGTCGGCTGCTGGCAACCAATGGACAACGGGCTGCCGACGAGGCGGGACCGTGAGGCTGCGGTGTCCGTTTCAGCGAGAGTGGCGATCGCAGCGCCGCACTTCGCACGCGCCTACGACGCGTTCAGCGGCTTCGCGGCTAGACGCGACCGTCAACTACGCCACACGCTCAGGGGCGCCTGCATGAAAGGTCGGCGAAACAGTGCGGGTTCTCCCCCCTACACTCAGGCGGTGCGGACATCGCAAACGTGCGATATTCTGCCATGGCGGTTCAAGACATACGTGAGCCCGTCGAGCCGCCACGATGTTCAGAACGACCTGGACCGCATGGACGACTATGGCCAAGCGTACTTTCAACGCCAAGTGGTGTATCTCGCCAGCACCGCCCGGCGCGAAGACTGGAGTGAGCCTCATGCACTCAAGCTTTCGGGCTATGTGGACCTTTACGAGATCCGCTTCAAGCATCCACATAAGGCCACCCGGGCATTGGGCTTCTTTGGACCTGAGCCTGGCGTGTTCACCATAACTTTGGTTGCCACCCACAAGCAAAATGTCTACACACCAAGAGACGCCCTTGCCACCGCCAGTAACCGTCGGAAAGCTATCTGTGACGGCATTGCAGCCGCGGTACCTCTCCAGTGCGATGGAGAAGACTTTCCTCCGCTTCCGGAATAGGCCGAGCGCCCGGCACGCGTTCGCAGAAGCCGAGGCCTCCACCTCACTGGCACACCAAATCCGCGTGCTGCGTTTACAGCGTGGCTGGTCTCAAAAGGACCTAGCCCGCCTGCTGGGCACCACGCAGGCCGCCGTCTCCCGGCTGGAAGACCCTTCATACGGGCGCATCAGTTTCAAAACGATCGTACAACTGGCGCGCGTGTTCGACGTGGCCCCGACAGTTCGATTCGTTTCCACCTTGCAGCTATTGCGCGAGCGCTGGTCGGTGCGGCGAGAGGACCTTGAGGTCCCAAGCTTTGAAGACGAAGCGCCGCACGTAGTAGTGCTGCCGCCAATGCAGGCCTGGGCTTCAAGCACCACCCGAGCTGACTTCGTGTGGCAGGGCCACTCTGTGCCGGGGGCCGTTGGAACGCCCCGCTTGCCTTTACGCACCATGACCGCCAACCAATGGAGTACTGCGCGCGAACTTGAGCCGCAGGCCGAATGAGCACGGCATCCCAGGACTATCCCCCTCGTGTTCAGGTGCTGTTCTGCGACGGTGTCCGCCGCGAAGAAGGTGGCAAATTGTCGATCATGGGCGTCTACGCTCAAATCTTGGCCTTCGCTGAGCCCATGATCGTGATGCCACAGTTCTGCGTCATGTTTATCGTCGACTTGCCCGGGGCACTTGAAACGCCCACCATCCAGTTGAGTTTGATGGACCGTGGCCAACCCCTGCTTGCAGCTGATGTAGTGCTCAACAAGGGGGCGCCCTGGGCAACGACGCTGACTCACCGTCACAGCGCAATGCTGCCCCTCGAAACAATGGGCTTCGCCGCAAGTAACGGCATGGTGCTGCGGGCCCGAGCTGTCATTGACGGAGTGCTGGACTACACCAGCGACGCGCTGATGGTTGTGAGCTTGCCGAACGGGCCGGACTCAGTAACGCCTGATTCGCAATAGCCGACCCCGTCATTTTCAGCTCGCCGCGCGCCGGCTTCCTCTTGCTGGGTGGTTTTAGCTGAGGCGCCCAGGCCACGGGCGGTGCAAGGAGTCCGGCTGCCGGACTTGCCGATGTAACGCTCAGGACCTCATCAGTTGGCCCGACACCGACAACGGTACCTGGCCGATGGCTCCACGCGCAGCCGCCTCGCGCGTGCCGTCCGGGTACTGTCGCCGATCCTGGTGCGACATCGAGAAGGAACCAACGATGCTCAATGTGACCGACTTGAGCCGCGCAAACTTCCTCAGCGACTTGGCTCTCGAACTGCTGCCCGCCGTGGCCAGCCAAGCTATCGAGGCCAGTGCGAAGGATGTGATCGCCCAACTGAAGGCCGAGCCTGCGCGCGGCTTCGAGGACTTCGGCCCAACGGCCTGGGATGAGGCGGTGGGTATCCTGGTCGCCGACTAGCACCTCATGGCAGAGACCGTGCGGGAAGACCTGGCCAGCGCCGCCCAAGCAGCCCTGGAGCGACTGCCGCGAGCCGAGCGCATTGCCGCGTGGCTCGACGCGCACGACGATGAGCTGCGTGAGGAAGCCGTGCTGTAGGACGGAGAGGTGAACCTAGACCGCTTCGAGCCTTTGACCGCCTGGACCGGCAGCGCGGACAAGCTGGTGAACCGCGTTGTCAGGGCGGTGATGAGGATCGCTCGCGCGGCGTGATGCGGGCTGGGACTGCGCTGGCACTGAGGCCGGAGGCATCTCTCACTTCGACTTATCCGTGCGTTTTCGGGCTGGTAGGTCAGAAGGCGGAAAGAAACAAAAAACGGGCGAGAAGGCCCGTGTTCGCTTGCTCGCTGGCGGAGTCGAAGGGATTCGAACCCTTGATGCGGTTTTAAGCCACATACTCCCTTAGCAGGGGAGCACCTTCGGCCACTCGGTCACGACTCCAGCGAAGG
>Ga0209591_10002372_pt1 | contig 22629 bp, 17 predicted proteins | sample MAT01_FD_187207 | JGI IMG/M metagenome (GOLD analysis project Ga0209591, IMG submission 187207) | Freshwater microbial communities from Lake Fryxell liftoff mats and glacier meltwater in Antarctica - MAT-01 (SPAdes) (version 2) | ecosystem: Environmental > Aquatic > Freshwater > Ice > Liftoff... | reverse complement strand
GTTTTTAGATCATGCGCTATTTTCGCCACAATGTGGTGTACGGTTGCCGAGTGTTCTTTTTCTATCTCTAAACTCGCTAGTAAACGTTCTTTTTCCAATCCCACCTGTTCAGCCTGTTTGCGCTCGGTGATGTTCTGCCCGATACCGATACTCTTTCCATCAGAAAGGCGAACATTGGCCCACGTCATTTCTAAAATTTGACCGTCTTTCGCATACGTTTGGAAATCTCGCCATCCAGGTTTAGCCGAGAGCATATAGTCCAAAACCTGCTGGCGATAGTCTGGATCGGGATAAAATAAGGTCAAAGGATCGGCTTCACGCTCTAGTTCATCAACGGTCCAACCCAACTGATCAAGCCAATGGCGGTTCACAAAACGGAAGCGCCCGTTCTCATCAAACAAGGCAATCATTACTGGGATATGCTCGATAATCGACTGCATCATCTCATTGGTTTGTTGAAGTTTTAACTCACCCTGCCGGATGTCCGTTACATCGATATCGATGCCCATTAATTTTGTGAGGTGACCGGTATCATCGAACTGAGCGCTGGCAGAGGCGGAGAGATAGCGCACTTCGCCATTGGGTCGGATGATGCGGAAATTGACACCAAAAACACGTCCGGCGGTTGATGCTTCCTCCATCCGCATTTGAGCAGAGGCTAGGTCTTCAGGATGCACACGCGCAATAAAAGTGTCGATCGTATGGGTGTGATCTTCAGGCGCAATGCCGTAGATTTCGTGTATCTGGGCGTTCCAGTCCACCCTGCCGCTCTTCAAGTCTAAGCTCCAGATACCCAACTGCCCCGTCCCAATCGCCAATTGGAGTTGATCAATCAGTTCCTCCTGCTGCTGTACCAGCGTTTTACGATCCGTGATGTCGAGCAGGAGGGTATTCCATAAGGTGCTGCCATCCTCCAACCGACGTGGAATACCACGCCCCTCAACCCATTTCGTCGAACCATCGTTCATTCTGATGCGCCACTGATAATCCCAAAGCGTAAGATTTTTGGCGGACTCCCGAATACTTTCGCCAAATTTCTCCAAATCATCAGGATAGACTTTCATCCACACTTTGCCAATATCGGCATAAGCCTCCTCTACAGAAATCTCGTAGATTGCATTAATGCCTTCACTGACAAAAGTCACCTCATCCTGCCCATCGGGCATAAGACGATAGCTCAAAATCATACCGGGTAAACGATTCGTGATGTCGCGCAGCATATCTTCTGTACGTTTACGCTCGGTAATATCACGCGTGATCGCCGCTAGGAACTGGACTGCGCCATCATCTCCCAGAATCGGTGTCAAGCGCGATTCATAGAAGCGAACACCTTGGGGCGTGGTAAAATCGAAGATGATGATTTTCTCTTGACATGTCTGTATAACTGTTTGCCATTCCGACTTCCAAAAATTCACCTTGTCTTCGGGCATCCCTAATTCGTGATCGGTTTTGCCGATCATCATCGTCGGATCAATCCCGGTTAGCTCACCTATAATGGGATTCGCATACAAATAGCGCAGGTCTAAATCAAACAGCGAAATCGCATCTGTCGTATGCTCAACCAGCAGTTGATAAGGGATGTCTGACGGTTTAGCGGGTGAGGGGGTATCATCTAAGAAATGCAGGAGCAGCTCATTCACTGAACAACCTGCAAGCGCGGCGCGTTGTTGTAAACGTTGGAAAGTTTCGTCATTGATGTGCTGTGCGCTCATAACGTTCATCCGACTCCATCGGCAGTAATAATTACATTAATCTGGGAACAAAGTTAACAAAATCCGAAACACCCTAGCACTTCCTGTTATTTTTTAGCTTTAGGACTTTCGCTCACGCATTTACCCCACCCCCAAATCCCCTCCCCATTGCATGGAGAGGGGACTTCAAGATGCGTTTTTCTCCCCCTCTCCAAGTATTGGAGAGGGGGCCGGGGGGTGAGGTAAGCGAAAGTCCTGAGCTTCAAACTTATCCATTGAGGGTACAAATGTTTAATAAATGATAACTAATCCCATTTCAAACTATGTTCTAGTATATCGCGTTATGCTCTTAAAAGTCATAATGATTCGTGGATTTCTCATCTTTAAGACTCCCCAATGATCTACCATCACAGGGCAATAACTGATGTTACGCAGTTAGCCCTCATCCTAAATCCTTCTCCCTCATGGAGAAGGACTTTGATATACGCTGTACGTTTGCCTCACCCCGCCCTCAGGGCGAGGGGCTGGGGGTGAGGGCAGAAACAGAGGCGGCTGCGTAACGTCAGTAAGTAAATGGAAAAGATTTGACCACTGAGGACGCTGAGAACACAGAGATCTAGCTTCAAATTCTTGCAGGACTTTCGCTTACCTCACCCCCCGGCCCCCTCTCCAATACTTGGAGAGGGGGAGAAAAACGCATCTTGAAGTCCCCTCTCCATGCAATGGGGAGGGGATTTAGGGGTGGGGTAAATGCGTGAGCGAAAGTCCTATCTTGGTGTCTTGGTGGTTCAAAAATTTCTAATTGTTTATCAAAGGTTATTATTTTAACCTCAGTTTTGGATAGCGCACTTCGATTAACTTTTATGATGTCCTCATCCCCCGACCCCTTCTCCATTGCATGGCGAAGGGGAGAAAAATGGTTCACAATGGTTCTTTAAGTCCCTTCTCTACGAAGTGGGGAGGGGATTTAGGGGTGGGGATAGAATGAAAACACTATCCGAAACTCAGGTTATTTTAAGGTGTAGATTTAGCCCAAGCAAATACCCATGTCGGGACATGGCGGATAACGTCCATCTTCGCCATGACACCTGCGTTTTGGGAGTGTGCTTCCGCCGGAGCGACACATAGGTCGCTCCCTACGTTTTGCATCTTCGTGCCAAATCCTTTATCTTTTACCAACAACTCATCACCAATTACTAAAAACGATCTTTATGCTGACTCTTGCCGAAGCGCTCCAACTGCCGATTTTTGAAACTACTGAACTTGTCGCCGGGGCGGGCGGGTTGAATCGCGCTATCGCATGGGTGCATAATGTGGGTGTGCCGGATGCTGCCAATTGGCTCAACGGTGGCGAACTGGCCTTGACCACCGCCAACAACATGCCTACCGAGCCGGAAGAACAAGCCGCTTATCTGCTGGCGCTGATCGAGAAAAATGTTGCCGCGTTAGGGGTTGCTGTCGGGCGCATGATCGACCATCTCTCGCCGACGCTGCTCGAAATCGCGGACGCGCACGATTTTCCGCTGCTGGAAATTCCGTTTCATGTGCGCTTTGTGGATATTGCCCGTGCCGCCAATGAGCGCATCTTGCAGGAAAATATGGCGATGGTCACACGGGCGCTGCACATCCAACAGACGCTCACACGGCTGGTGCTGGAAGGCGGCGGAATCAAGCAGTTGGCGGCGGTCATGGCGCAGTTGATTAACCAGTCGATCAGCATCGAAACCGAGCGTTTTGAGGCTCTCGCCAGCGTCAACATTGCGCCTGTCGATGAAGCCCGCCGTTATACGCAGCAGTACGGACGCACCGATCCGCGCCTCGTCCGCGCTTTGGAGGATGTCGTCCTGCCAGAAATCCGCCGGACGCTGCGCCCGGTGTTTATCCCGCAGATGCCGCATGTCGGTCTGGAGATGGAGCGCGTCCTCGCGCCGATTGTCGTACACGGTGAGATTTACGGTTATGTATGGATTATCGCGGATGATGGCCCCATCACCGATCTTGACCGCATGGCGATTGAATCCGGCGCGACCATCGCCGCGCTGATGATGCTTTATCAGGAATCGATTCAGAATGCAGAAGCCTCACTCAAAGGCAGTTTGCTCACGCGCTTGGTGCAGGGTGAGGCGGGACGCGAAGATTTATTGACCGATCAAGCCTTGCGCTACGGACTCGATATTCGTCAGCCGTTCCGCGTGCTGTTGGTCGATTGGCCGGAGTCGGGGCCGCGCCGATTGGTCGGCTTATCGCAGCGCGTGAATCGCCTTATTGCAGAACGAAGCTATACCGCCATCGCAGGACAGTTCGCCGGACAGTTATTGATTGTGGGGCAGGATACCTCACCCCCCTTAACTGAACGTCATTCAAGCGCTCATCTGCCCCTCTCTGAGCCGGAGAGGGGGGTGGGGGGTGAGGTTATCAATGCGCTTGCCGACGGCATTCATACCGAATCGGCGCATTTTGAGGGAAGCGGCGGCTTATGTGTGGGGATTAGCGCGGCACAGCGCGGCGCGGAGTCGGTGGCGGCAGCGTATGTCCAATGCCGGGAAGCGCTGTTGATCGCACGGCGGCTGCGGAAAGCGGAAAACACGATCTATTTTGATGATTTGGGCTATCTCCATGCGCTCTATCACGCTGGGCCGAGTGCGCTAACGGGCAATCCGCTCGTGCCGGGGTTACGGCTGTTGCAGGAAGAACAGCAGGCCGATTTGTTCAATACGCTGGAAGCCTATCTGGATGTAGGTGGCAATGGCGTAGCGACGGCGGAACTGCTCCATATCCATCGCAGCACCCTCAATTATCGCCTCGCCCGAATCGAGGACATCTGCGCGGTTGATCTTTCCCAGCCCTCAGCGCGGCTGAATCTGCAAATCGCGCTTAAGCTGCTGCGGCTGTTTGGGAATGAGTGAAATTACTGCGGTGGATTAGCACAAATTTCGTCAAGTTGATAAAAAGGTGTGAATGTTCCTCTACCTGTACGTGATGAAATGCCATATTCTGCGTGTTCTTTCCAAAAGTAAGGAAAAGTTCCGGGACATGCAATTGATGTGTCTATACCTGCTATCGTATTTGAGGCTGCATCGAAATAAGAAGCACTATAGATAATATGTGGGATTGTGTATGCAAAATTGTTATAAAATGCACTACCAAATTCTGTTTGGCCCAAAACTGTATATAGATCATAGAACCTAATGTTTGCAGAAATTGAAATATTTTCTATGCGCCCTGTTTGCGGTGTCCATGTCACATAACCTTTAATTTGACCGTTGATAAATTTTGGTTGTAAGCCCGACCATACCCAATTTAGATTAATATAAGTAATCTCATCAGCATAACCCCTTCCAATTTCCATTTCAATCTGTTCAACCCACTCATTTCCTTCCAAAATTTGTCTTGCATCATTAAGTGTCGTAACTCCGGGACGAATGCCCATAAAACATGGGGCGGAACAGCCCTCCGGTGGCGTAAGGAATGCCCGGATTTCCTCTAGTCTCTGCTGCCCTTGTGTATATGCGATGTTCATCACCGCACCCATGCTCACGATGAACAGTACAATCAACAGCGCGGCTATTTTCATCAACGGACGGAGCATAGAGCGTTCTTTTACCTTAAAGTGGTAGATAAACGACGCGGTTTTCATATTCAGCAGAGTCACTTGCGCCAATAACGGCGAGAAGTTCGTCAATAGTCTGACCAATCGGCATATCTTGCGGAATTTGAATCACACCCGGCATAGGCAATTCTATAGCAACACGATCATAGGCAAATTTCGGCATCGTTTTAAAATCATGCGTAAGCAAGATGCGGCCTGCTTTGGCTGCCCACTCTAAAACAATCGGGTCTTCCGCTTCATTGATTTCAACATCCTGAACGCGCACAATGTCGAGGTCGGGATAAACACGTAGTAATCCACGCAATATAGGGCCGTGAAAGTTTTCATCCGCTAGAAAACGCATTATTCGGAGCGCCTCTTTTCTTCCAATACTGCCCGCAACCGCGCCCGCAGCTTGGATGTATCTGGCTGATTGGCTTCGATCATACGGCGGAGTGCTTCGGCTTCTTCTTGCCCTTTCTGTAGATATGCGTCTATTTCATCGCGGTTAGCGAGATAATAAGCGATGACGGCATAAACATCGACCAATTTCAACACATCTATAGCGTCCACGATTTGTTCAGGGGTTTCGCCGCGTTGATAAGCGCCGATCACGATGTCTAGGGTGACTCGTGTGCCGCCCACGCGGATAGCGCCATATTTGTCTGTCCGCAGCGGGACGGAAACAGCTAGGGGTGAGTCGATCATCAGGTTATTCTCTGGCAACTGCCAATCATTGTGCTTTGCTCTTTATTGTAGCAGCAAAAGGCGCTTCTATTTCCGATTTGCAATCAAGCGCGGATGACGGTGAGGCCAAGTTCGGTATACGGCAGTAAAATTTCATCCGGGACGCTTGCCTCCACAATCAACCCGCTGACATCACTCAGAGAAGTCACCACATACTGTGAGGCTGCGCCCAACTTTTCCTGCGAGGCCAGTACAATCGTCTCGGCGGCACATTTACACAGCGCATATTTCACATAAGCCTCCTCAAGATCGCCCGTGCTGAGGCCAGCTTCTGGGTGAATCCCGGTCACGCCCATGAAATAGACATCAGCGCGAATGTGGTTGATTGCCTCGATTGCGGCAGCGCCCACCGAGACTACCGAATGCTTGAATAAACGTCCACCGATCAAAATGACCTCGATTCCGGCATAATCGAGTAGTTCGATAGCGATTCTCGCGCTGTGCGTGACGATGGTCGCCTGAAGGTTAGGGGGCAGATGCCGCGCAATCTGTACAGCCGTCGTGCCGCCATCCAGAATCACGACCTGCCCCGTTTTGATGAGCTGCGCGGCTGCCCGGCCTATCGCCACTTTCGATTCGACCAGAATGTGTTCGCGTCCGGCGAAATTAACCACAGCAGGCGAGGCTGGCAGCGCTCCGCCATGTACCCGTTGCAGCAAGCCTTCCTGCGCCAGTTCGCGGAGATCGCGCCGGATGGTATCTTCGGATAAGCCGAGTTCTTGGCTGAGTGTTTTGGCGATAATTTGCCCATCGCGTTTTAAGATATTCAAGATGTACTGCTTACGTTGATTGGTCAGCATCAGATTTCCTTACTTTTTACGAATATGCACGAAAAATCTTGACTTTGCACGAAAAATCTTGATATACTGTTTTTATGTGCAGTATCGTGCAAGTATCGGCGGGTTCGTTCATAGGATAACCACTTATCTGGCTTTCTCAAAGAGCCTAAGTTGTGTTGACTTCTGAGGTAAATCCATCCCATAGCTGTATAAGTTGACGTAAAACTGATCGACAGACAGGGGATCAAGATGAAGGAGTTTTTGAAACACCCCTAAATGCTTATACCGTGAAAGACGGAAATGCCTGCTGTGGTTATCTTCAACAAACGAAGGAAAGTGGTCAATGCGCCCTTTGGAATGGTTTTTTTCACTCTCATTTATCCCCATCCTGCTCATCCCGTTCATCCCGCAAACATGGCGGCGACGTGGGTTGATTACATCCGCGCTGCTGCTTCTGCTGGTAGGTGGAGTTCATCTTATTGCTGAAGGCTGGCGTATTCAGATGATCCCGTTGTACTTTCTCGCTGCTCTCGTGCTGCTGAGTCGGCTGCCGGGATTGCTAGGGCGCGAGGGCAGAGTACGGCGTAGGCGCGGTCTGCTGGCGAGTATCGTGAATGCGATGCTTCTCATGCTTGGCGTGTTACTCGCTGGCTGGCTGCTGCCAGTCGTTACACTGCCGGAACCGACTGGCCCCTACCAAGTGGGCATTGTTGACCGCGAACTGGTGGATGAAGCGCGTGGGAGGCGGCTGATGGTATCTGTCTGGTATCCTGCAATGGAGGGTGGCACACCTGCCCCAATGACGCATTACCCTGATGAAGTGACAACCGCCCTGGGGAATCTTTCCGGCCTGCCGGGGGGGGTGCTGCAACACTTGCGCTATTTCATGCTCTCCGCCAGCGAGGATGCGCCCATGCTGGCGGATGACACACCATTTCCTGTTCTTGTGTTTTCGCATGGAATGGTCGGTTTGCGTCTTCAAAACAGCTCGACGCTGCAAGACTTGGCAAGTTGGGGCTATGTGGTGGTGGCGATTGACCATACTGATGCCGCCGCTGTTACAGTTTTCCCTGATGGCGAGGCAGTTTTTTACGACCTGGAACGCTTCGGTATTCCCCCCGACGTAGAGCCTGATGGGGCTTATATGGATGAGCGTGTATTTCCGGTATGGGTTGCTGACCAGCGTTTCGTCTACGATACGCTCGAAACCTGGGCGGAGAATGATCCTTTATTAGCGGGCAAACTCGATATAACACGCATTGGTTCACTCGGCCATTCCTTCGGCGGCGCGACAGCGTTGGAAGTCTGCCGTATCGATACGCGCTGCCGTGCTGCTGTTAATATAGATGGCGGACTGTACGGCGACATGGTGACCCAACCTGCTGTAAGTCCGCTGATGCTGATGAGTTCTGCCGAAAGCAGCCAATATACAGATACCGTTGAGGAGTGGACGCGCATGATTGGGAATGCAAACGCCGCCGCCTACTGGTTAGAAGTGCCTAACAGCACTCATTTTTCCTTTACCATCACCCAACTACTCTCGCCGTTTCTCGTACCAACGGATTTCGATCCGCGTGATGGGCTGCACATTATGGATAAGTACCTACGCGCATTTTTTGATCTTCACCTGCGTGGATTAGAGTCACTCCCATTGGGATCATCCTCCGCAGAAACTGATGTGCGCTGGCTCGCTAATTAACCTACAAATCTGATTATTGAGGAGAATATCATGACTGAACAAAACAAACGGTTGCTCATTCTAATCGCTGGCCCCTATCGCAGCGGCACAGGCGACGATCCGCAAAAAATGGCGGAAAATTTACGCCGACTGGAAGAAGCGTCGTGGCCTATTTTTAAAGCCGGACACACCCCCATGATTGGCGAGTGGGTGGCGCTGCCGATCTGGACTGTGGCGGGAGGCAAGGAAATAGGGGATGCGCTTTACGACGAAATCCTGCATCCAACGGCGGGGCGATTAATTGATCGTTGTGACGCGATTTTGCGCTTGGAAGGCGAGTCTAAAGGGGCGGATAATGATGTACGCTTAGCCCACGAGCGCGGCATTCCGGTCTACTATCGTATTGATGAAATTCCCGTTTACAGCGAAGCCTAAACGTAAAATCAGGGCGATAGGCCAGATTTCTAGCCTATTGCCCTGAGTACATAGAGTCTATTTTTTAGGAGGTGCGTTTAATCACCTTCGGCATCGACGACATCAGCCGGAGCCGCTTTACGCTTCCAAGGCGGAGTATCTGTCGCCATTCGTACTAGCTTCGGCTGGAACTGCCCGACAATTTCTACCAGATCAGCCTGCGCCTGCATGACAGCGTGAATATCTTTATAGGCCTGCGGTGCTTCATCCAATCCGCCGCCAATCAATGTCACGCCATGTGCTTTCAAATAGCGCTTGTGTTCATCGGACGTAATCGTCTTTTTGGCTTTAGTCCGGCTCATCTGCCTGCCGCCGCCGTGCGAAGCCGAATTGAGCGAAGCTGGTTCACCTTTGCCCTGAATGAGATACCCCGGATCAGCCATTGTGCCGGGGATCATGCCCATAACCTCCGCTCCCGCCGGGGTTGCACCTTTGCGATGGACGATCACATCACGCGCTGTGCCATCTACAGTAACCGTTTCTTTCCACGCGAAATTGTGATGATTCTCAATCACTGCAACAGGCGTGATACCTGCCGCTTTTGCCACCTGCTCATGGATAATATGATGATTGGCGGATGCGAATTTGCCTGCCAGCGTCATCGCATTCCAATATTCCTGACCTTCGGCGGTATCCATCCCCAGCCACGCCAGATGTTTGACCACTTCCGGCAGCCCAGCCATGCGCGACATAGCAAGTTCTGAATAATAATTGGCGATTTTATAGCCGACCCCACGCGATCCGCTGTGGGAAAGCAGCGCGAGATATTCACCGGGTTTGAGTCCGAGTTCATTGTCCGCTTGCGTGATGCTGACCTTGCCCCATTCGACGAAATGATTGCCTGTGCCGGATGTGCCAATCTGGTAAATGGCGGTTTTCCGCAGACCTCGCAGCAAATCAGTTGCCTGCCAATGCTGCTCATCGAGGATCGGATGCTCGTACTTACCCTTATGCAGTCCGTCCCCGCCAGAGCCAAAAATGGTGTTATCGATCAGGGCATTATGCAGCAGGGTGTACTCTTGCTTGGCCTTATCGAGGACTTGTGCATCCGCTTCATATACGGTCAGCATAACGCGGCACGCAATATCTACGCCGACAGCATAAGGAATAACGGCGTTTTCCGTCGCCAACACGCCGCCAATCGGCAGCCCATAGCCCTGATGTGCATCAGGCATAAGTGCGCCGATGACCGAAATCGGCAACCGCATCGCGTTCACCATCTGCGAAAACGCGCCTTCTTCAATGTGTTCCTTGCCCCATACCTTATAAGGGGCTGGTTCAGTGCGGAGGTCAACTTTTTCTGGCGCGGGTGGCCTCGCATTTTGCAAAGCGGTTACAAATGCAACAGCTTCCGCGTAGCCCTTCTCTTTAAAAACACGCCATGCGTCGCCACTTTGTTTACCGCGCAGGCCAGCCTGTTTGACCAGCGCATCAAAAATCTTAAATTCGTCCTGCTGTGGTGTTTCCACGATGATGTCCCTATGATTGATCGTTACAGTTTTCTACTGACACGATCATCATATCATAAAGGTTCATGAGAGGTCAAAATTGTTGCTACAGCCTGATAAATTTTGTCAGGCTGACGATTTTCTATTTAGCGAGTCGGCTTTCTTGAACTGCTAGGTCGATAAAGACCGCCGATGTCCAGCCGAAGATCGGCGCGGCCTTGGGCGGGCGTTCCCCCGTAATCGGATTGTAGTATTCGTAAATATCCTGATGCTGCATAATCATTTCCAGCGTTTTACGCCGCAGTTTACGCGCTAATTCTGGTTTATTGATGCGATTCAGCGCCTCGACGAACAGATAATTGATATTCGCCCAGGTCGGACCGCGCCACATCTGCATCGGGTCAAACTTGGGATCGTTGGCGGCGACAGTTGCCAGAGGCCACTCCGTCCAGAATAAGTCGGGATTCACCAGATGTTCCAACAGGCGACTCGTGATTTTCTCTGGCAGCCGCCCCGTCCAAAGCGGGAGCAAGCTGAACGGTGTGACGACGGGCAGAAATTCGCCGTTATGTACAGCCATGAACATGCCGCGTTTTTCGTCCCACAATGTCTCCATCATGCGCTGAGTCATTTCGTTTGCGCCGTCACGATAGCGTATCGCGTCTTCCGGGCGACCAATCGCATCCGCCATCTTCGCCAAGCTCTCTTGCGAGAGGATCAGATAAGTATTTAGATCGGGCGAAATAACGGGCATCCCATAATCCCACAGCGGGCTATCATCCAAGCCTGACGAAAATGGATGGCGATATTCGCACAGGCCGTTTCCGGCACTGTTGTTAATCATCCACCATTCGCTCCAACGCGCAATCGACTCGTAGACTTCTTCCAGAAAATCGGCGTGATTCGATTTCTCAAACAGCTTTAAGACCGTCCAGGCCATCAGCGGCGGCTTAGTGACATCTTCTTCAACCGGATAATTGAGCCGTGTGACCAATCCTTCATCGTGGATGGCATCGGGCAGCATCCCATCCGGGCGCTGATGATCCAGCACAATTCGGATTTGATCTTCCGCCAATCTTGTATCAACGTGGCGGTAAGCTATGGCATGAAAAAACTGATCCCACTGCCACACGCCGACATAATGAATTTTTGAGGGAGAAAGTGCCTCGCGGGTAAAGTAGAAGCGCTGGCTGAGTAATCCGGCACGCATCACCCACCACGCATAATCATACTGCTGTCGATACTCCGGCAGCACCTCCGGCGTAGCATTAAACCATGATTCCCAGCGTTCTTTGGCCTGTTGGATTTCGACATCCGGCGACGGAATAGAATGATTAAAACCCAAGCGTGGTGTGATATTGAGCAGCAGCGAATCACCCGCTTTAGCCTGCATCATCAGCTTGATCTGATAAAATCCTTCCGTGCCGAGGCTGATTTCGTTGACAATCAAGCGAGCATTGGTGGTATAGGCGACGTTCCGTTTGCCACGCAGCACACCGCCGCGTCGTTCAATTTGTCCAGTTTCAGCCTGCACAATAAAGGTAAAGCCAAATGTCCCCGTCGGCAGCTTGACCAGCAGCGTTTCCGCATCAGTAAACACCCACTCAAAATCACCGACTGCCGTAATCATTTTTATCAGATGCGGGTAACTTTCCACACTAAATTCGAGTGGTTCTTCATTAAAAGCGAGGTAATTAAAATAATTGATAATGGGTGGACGCATCCGATAATGCCCGATTTCGCTCTGCCATTTTTCCCATCGTTCCGCCAGCCGGATTGACAGTTCATTCCCGTCCCCGCTGCGGAACACCATAATACGCGATCCACGATCAGTAAATGGAATGTGTGTTAAATCAATACGATTATGCAAATTTTCGATTGCTGAAGTAGGCGACATAGGACACCTCAAATGGGACTTACCCACACTAAAATCTGATTAAAGATCACAGAGTATATCATTTTTATGGGGTTCGCTGTGGTTATATGATCTTTATTTTAGCGTTATAATGCGCTGGACTGTAGGCCAACATGATAGAATGGCTATAATCAAAGCAGACTACCTTCATCACTCATATTTTAAAAACCGCTGCATCTATCCTGAAGTTATTCCGTTTAGTACACAAGGGGAACACTCATGCAGGCGACCATTGTGAGCCGGATTGAATCGAAACTGATTGTGCTTTATGGGGAAGACCGCACCCCTGCGATTTTACAAGCGCTGCTGGCGATGATCGAAACACATCATCCTGATGCTTCTAACGCCCTCAATCTCTCGCAAAAAGATGTGCTGCTGATTACGTATGGTGATATGGTCAGCGCCAACGGTGAAGCCCCACTTAAGACATTACATATCTTCCTTAAAGCGACGATTAAAGACATCATCAACACCGTCCATATTCTGCCTTTTTATCCTTATTCGTCGGATGATGGCTTTTCAGTGATTGATTATGAGGCGGTTGATGCAGCGCTCGGCAGTTGGGACGATGTACGTGCCTTACATGAGGATTTCGGCCTGATGTTCGACCTCGTGCTGAATCATATCTCTGCACACAGCGCATGGTTCCAAGCCTATTTGCGCGGCGAAGCCCCTTATGACGGCTATTTTATCGACTTCGCGCCGGAGAGCGTTCCTACGGAAGATTTAAAGCGCGTCCGTCGTCCTCGTACCTTGCCGCTTCTTACATCCTTTAAAACTGCACATGGAGAAAAACAGGTCTGGACGACGTTTAGCGAAGACCAAATTGACCTAGATTTTAGTAATCCGGCAGTGCTGTTGGAGATGCTGCGGATTCTGCTGTTTTATGTCAAAAATGGCGCGGATTTTATCCGATTGGATGCGATCACCTATTTATGGAAAACGTTAGGGACGGAATGTGTGCATCTGCCACAGACTCATGCCGTCGCTCAGTTGATGCGCGATGTGCTTGATCTGGCTGCGCCCTCTGTCGTCATGATTACTGAAACCAACGTCCCACATCACGAAAATATCTCTTATTTTGGCGATGGCACGAATGAAGCGCAGATGGTGTACAACTTCGCGCTGCCGCCGCTGCTGCTGCATACCTTCAACACAGGTGACTCGTCGGCGTTGGCAAGTTGGGCAAGCACTTTGGAACGTGTGGGCGAGCGCACGACCTATTTTAATTTTACCGCCTCGCATGATGGAATCGGGGTCACGCCCGTTAGAGGTATCCTTTCAAACGATGAAATAGACGCGCTGGTGCAGTTGGCAGAAGATCACGGCGGGTTCGTCAGCTACAAAAATAATGCCGATGGCACACGCAGCCCGTATGAATTGAACATCACGTATTTCGACGCGATTACCGATCCCGCTGTGACGGCGCAAGACCCCGAAACCGCCGCCGCCCGTTTTATCTGCTCGCAGGCGATTATGCTGGCACTGGTGGGCGTTCCGGGCATTTACTTCCATAGTCTGTTCGGATCGCGTAATTGGCGGGAAGGCGCAGCCCAAACCGGACGCAGCCGCACCATCAACCGTGAAAAATTAGCTGTCGCGCAGCTTCAATCTGAACTTGCCGATTTAGAGTCGCTACGACACACCGTTTTTACGGGCTATCAAGACTTGCTGAAAATTCGGCGGAATGAATCTGCCTTTCATCCGTTGAATTCGCAAAAAATACACACGCTGCATCCGGCAGTGTTGCCAGTGGAGCGAGGCAGCGGGGCAGAAACGGTGCTGGCGCTGCATAACGTCACGGGGGAGCAGGTGCAAATTGCGCTGCCAGCGGGACACTGGCAAGACCTCAAGGACGATCAGCGTTATTCGGGTAGTGTCGTCCTTGAGGCTTATCAAGTCGCGTGGTTAAAAATCGTGGCGCGGTGAAGATGGCTACTAGATTGCCACAAGTAGGGCGATTGCATGAAAACTAAAGGCACAAAACCTTGCATAAATAATTGTCATCCCAACCAGCGCGTAAACGCTTGATTTTAACACTGGAACGGGTTGAGCGTTCTTGTTTGAGAAGATTAAGCGCGATGTGCTGTAAAACCGCTAGATTTTCGGGAGCATGGTCTTTGTGAACGCGATTATGGTCTTGAGCAAAAGCCACATCCAAGACCCAATGCAAGTCATTTTCAATATGCCAATGGTCACGACAAACCGCTAGTGTCTGCCGAGCAGTGGGGTTAAGACTGGAGATAAAGTAGCGCGTTTTGGTGGTCGTTTTACCGTTCAATTGGCGATGTGAGACAACTTTAACCAAACTGTGCAAATCTTTCCAGTCAGGATAACGGCGCACATAGGTTAAATATTCGGGTTTGGCGACGACCCAACACTCTCGAATTTCAAGCCGTGCATGGTTTTTATTGACAGTTCTAGAGTAACCTGAGTTTCGGATAGTGTTTTCATTCTATCCCCACCCCTAAATCCCCTCTCTACGAAGTGGGGAGGGGACTTAAAGAACCATTGTGAACCGTTTTTCTCCCCTTCGCCATTGCATGGCGAAGGGGTCGGGGGATGAGGACATTATAAAAGTTAATCAAGGTAAGCTATCCAAAACTGAGGTTGTATAATCCGTCTTTTGCACATGGCACATCTTTTGAACCGCGCATTTGTTTGCCATCTATGGCGACCACTTCACCGCTTGTTACCGACCTAAACTGTCGCACCCACCCTAAAAACCGTTTTTGAAAGGCTTGTGGGTCAAGAAATCGAAAGACACGCCCAAACGTGTCATGTGAAGGGATGCCATGCGGTAAGGCAATTCGTGTTTCGAGCCATGCTTGTTTCGCTTTCCCATAGGCTTCAATGTCTACCTAATTGTCTGCCCCGCTGATTGCTCCACATATTGCAATAAATAAAATACTCATCAGCGCATGGTCTTGATTTCGTTCACTGCGTGGATCAGGTCAATCTTTGAATGAATCGATTAGGCTGTTAAGTTCATCCTCTTGCATGGTGACGTTCTGCTTCCTTCTGCTTTTGTCACCATTTTCTCCCCTTCATCCCTTTTCATGCAATCGCCCTACGGCTGACACTTCCATCGTTGCGCGGATTTCATTTGTCGCGGCTTGACGATGCGGCAGGAAGGCATGGCGGAACACCCGCAGCGCAATCCCTGGAGCCAGCAGTGATGTCGGCGGCTTGAGTAAATGCATCGCTTCGACAAAACGCCGCCCGATCACCCCATCATACGGCATCGCCAGCGCTACAAGATCAAAATATTTGTGAATCATGCGCGAGGCAAAATCCGGTTTCGCGCCTTCCACATCGGGATAACGCATGTCTTCGCTGGTCGCCATCAGCCAGGGGCCTTGTGTCAGTTTGTACAATGCCTTTTGGAATTGTGCCGCAAAGCCTTTGAGATTCCGCACATCGCGGCTGGCGATCAACCTGCCCAATTCCACCGCTTCCAGCGCCGATGTCGTCATACCCTGCCCATAAACCGGATTTAAAGCGCAGGCCGCATCCCCGGTAACGATGAAATTTTCGGGCCGGCGCGTGAGTTTTTCGTAGTGGCGCATCCGGTTTTCCAGACGACGATACCCGTAAATCGGGCTGACAGGCTTGGCATCTTTAATCCACTTATAGATGTTCGGCGTTGCCAAGCTGGCAGCGAATTCCAGAAAAGCATCATCGTCGGTGGAAGGATAATCGGCATTCGAGCCGATCAACGTCACCACCCAGCGGTTGCCTTCCACTTCCATCAAGCCGCCGCCGCGATATAACCCTAATGGGGCGCGGGGTTGGACGACATACGTTGTCCCTTTGAATGGTGCATTCGCAGGGCGCTCATACCAGCGGGTCGCATAACCCGCACGGGCATTAATCACGGTTTCTTTCGGTGCACTATAACCGATCTCCGTCAGCCATTCAGGTGCTTTAGAAGAACGTCCGCTGGCATCTACCACCAGATCGGCATAAAGATCACGAGTCGATTTATCGGCGCGAGACAGCGTAGCAATACCCGTTACAACGGAGCGATCTTCATTCGTCAGCAGGCGCTCGACCCGTGTCTCCGGCAGAAATTCAATAGTGCTGATGGTGTTCACCCGCCGCCGCACCAGCCATTCGAGCGAAGCACGGGCAAAGGAATTGCTCTTAATATCACTCTCGAAGTGTTTAGTGTAACCACCCGTCGAGACAAAATGGGTGTCTTTGCCCCATGTCATCGGAACCGCGCCTTCATCCAGCATAGCCTCGTTAAAGCCGGGGAACATCTCTTCCATGATGCGCTGCCCCTTTACGAGCAGAGTATGCAAGTGACGCGCCTGCGGAACGCCTCCGCGAAAATTGGCACTCTGCGGGAGTTGGTCACGCTCGATGATGGTCACATGGTCAAAATGATCGCTCAAAACGCGGGCGGTCAAAAGTCCCGCCATACTGCCGCCGATAACGATGGCGTGGGTTGGTTTGGTCGTGGTGATGTTTTCGGTCATCTTACCTGCTCCATATAGCACGTTGAGTAATACTACGTTTCGTAATAACGATATGCCCGTTTTGAGGTAGGGTCAATTAGTATTTTTATCCTATTATAAGGCGCGTTTTGTTTAAATTCAACTGCATTTGATGGCTTTAATCTTATTCTATAAAGCGCATCTCTTGCCCACAAAGCGCGAGTCAACTATACTAAGAACGTTGCGTAATATATCGCTGGAACACTCACACGAAACGGAAGAATCATGAAAGAGAAGGCTGTTCGTGAACTGACCGCGCTCGAATATATTGTGTTGGGGTTAATCAGCTTCCAACCGCAGTCGGGTTACAGTATCGTGACCTATTTTGAAGCCGGAACTTCTAGTTGGAGCGCCAGCCCTGGCTCAATCTACCCTATCCTTAAGCGTCTGGAAAAACAAGCCATTATCGAAGGTGAGGTGGAGACGGAACACGAGACACGTCCCCGCAAAATCTACCGCCTCACGCCTCATGGTGAAACGCTGCTGGATGCGTGGCTGCATGAAATCCCTACGCTGCGCCCTTTTTATGAACAGCGCGAATTAGCAATGTGGCGCTTTCAGTTTATGGAAAAACGCCTCAATATTCACGAAATCCTTAAATGGCTCGATAATTATATGGATAACGTCCGCTATGCTGATGCGATCAATGCGGTTTACAACAGCGGCATCACACAGGCATGGGCGGAATTGGGCGAGGAATCTGTCCACCGTCAACTAGCGATGGAGGCGTATGTGATGGAACTGAACGCCATCCGCACATGGATTGAAATGGCGCAAATGCGGCTGAAGATGATCGCCCATCGCACCGGGGAATTTAAAACGATTGACCCCCCAAGCAGAAGTTCACATTAAAAAGATACATTTTATGCGAAATGAAATTGAGAATAAGGTCTAAGAAACCCTTCTTGAACTATAGAAACAGAGAGAAAATATAGTCAAGTGAGGGGATAATTCATTTTTATCGCATAAAAGTGAGTTTTTGCCCGTTATGACGCAAGATCACATAGATGACGACGGGTGCGCCGAGGAGTGCCGTTACAGCGTTCAACGGCAGAATCAGCCGACTTCCCGGCAGTTCTGCGATTAATGCCGCGATCAGCGCCACAATCGCGCCCATCAAAATGGTTCCCGGCATCAAAACGCGATGATCGGATGTGCCAAATAATCCCCGCGCCAAATGCGGCACGGCTAACCCTAAAAAGCCAATCGGCCCACAAAATGCCGTCACTGCCCCCGCTAAAAGCGCTGTTGTCACTACAATCACCAGCCGTGTCCGCCGGACGTTTAAGCCCATGCTGCGAGCATAAGATTCGCCCAAAAGCAGGGCGTTGAGAGATTTCGTCAGCCCAATGGATAAGCCTAATCCGGTGATAACGACAGGCGCGAGAATCTGCATCTGTCCCCATGTTACGCCGCCGAAGCTGCCAAACGTCCAATTAATATACGCTTGTACCCGTTCCGGCAGGTTAAAATACAAAAGCAAGCTGACGAATGCGCTCGTCATATACCCGAACATCAAGCCGAGGATGAGCAGGGTTACGCTGCTTTGCACCCGCCGCGCCGCGATCAAGACCAGCATCATGACCAGCCCCGCACCGATTGAAGCCGCCGCCGCAAGACTAAAATCCCCAAAAAAACCGAGTCCTGCCAACAGCGTCCCGCCGACTGTTCCTGCCGTAAGCACGACCAGTGCCGCACCCAAACTCGCGCCGGAACTGATGCCCAATACAAACGGATCAGCTAAAGGATTGCGAAACAGCGTCTGCATCATCAAGCCGCCAACCGCCAAAGATGCACCTGCTAGACTTGCGGTGAGGGCTTTCGGCAGGCGAAACTTGAGGACGATGTTCGTCCACGATTCGCGGCTGGCCTCGCCGCCGAGCAAGACATGAATAATTTCTTTGAGGGGGATATTCACCGAGCCAAGCGCAAGACTCACCAAGAAAATCACGGCTAAGATGCCCAAAAGCAGCCCTAATAAGCCCCAGCGAATGCCCACTTTAGGCCAGCGTTGATCGGTCACAAGGCGCGTTTCGGCAGTTTTATGCGGTTGTTCCAGCGTGGTCTGTGCCATTCATACTTTCCAAATTGATCGGGTATAGCGATCATTTTAGCAGTGAACGGGCAAAATAAGAAAGGATTTTCTATGCGGGCAGCGTAAACGTGAAGGTCGTCCCTTGCTCAGGATTGCTGATGACGCTAATTTGTCCGCCATGCGCCTCGACTAAGCCGCGCACAATCGCCAAGCCTAAGCCTGTCCCGCGCTGACCGCCTTCTGACCGCGCCCGCGATGGTTCACCGCGATAAAAACTCTCAAAAAGATGGGGCAAATCGACTGGACTGATGGCCTGTCCGGTGTTATGAACAGTAATTTCGACACCAATCAGAGATTTTTTTGCCAACAGTATGATTTTACCCCCCGCAGGCGTATGGCGCAGGGCATTATCCAGCAGGTTATAAAGGATGCGCTGAATTTTATCCGGCGCGATAAACAGCATATCCACACCATCGGACACTTCGCCGACCAGAATCACGCCGCGCTGTTCGGCCTGTGCGCCGATTGTGCCGAGTGTGTCGGAAATCAAATCACGTAATGAGGCCATCTGCCGCGTCAGCTTTAAATGCCCTGTGTCCAACTGCGCGACTTCAAACAGATCATCGATCAAATGGCTGAGGTGTTCGACCTCTTTTTGGGTGTTTTGGGTGTAACGGGTGATCGTTTGTGGGTCAGTGACGACTCCATCTAAAATGGCCTCATTCATGGCGCGAATCGTCGCCAGCGGAGTCCGTAAATCGTGTGACACCCACGCGATCAAATCCCGCCGCGCCTGCTCCAACTGGCGTTTTTCCTCATCCATAGATTGAAGTGCATCTGCCATCTGGTTAAAGGTTCCGGCAAGCTGCGCCAATTCATCGCGCCCACTTACTGGCAGCCGCGTTTGAAGATGGCCCCGTGCTAAGTGTTGAAATGCCCCAGCGACGTTGTGGATGCGCTCGATTAAGGTCGTGCTGATAAAATACACCGAAATGACCGACACCATCCCGCCGAAGAGGAGCAGTGCTGTCGTGAGCATCAGATCATGATTGCTGATAAACATCAACTGCGCGGTGAGCAAAACATTAGCGAAGATCAGCATCACATTCAGGATACAAGTCGCCAGCAGTGTCCAGCGCAAACTGGTGAACCACTGGGTCATACCGCGGTTGTAGAGAATATAAGCCACGCCAATGCTGCCGCCGCCGCTGGTAGACATAAAGATGAACAAAAGCTCGACATCGCGCTGGGGCGGATTCAACGTCGGGACGACGACCAACATCGCCACAATAAACGCCAGCAGGACGCTTACGATCAGCCAAATAATCGGCATCAGCGGCTTAATCACACTAGGCGGGTTCAAATTTGTAGCCCACTCCCCATACGGTCTGCACATAGGTGGGATTAGAAGGATCAGGCTCGATTTTTTCACGCAAGCGCCGGATATGGACGGTCACGGTGCTTTCATCGCCGTAAAATTCATAGCCCCACACGCGGTTGAGCAACTGCTCACGGGTAAAAACCTGCTGGGGATGCCGCGCCATCAGCCAGAGCAATTCAAATTCTTTCGCAGTCAGCACAATCGAGCGCTCTTTAACCGTCACTGCCCGTCGCAGTGCATCAATGCTCATACTGTTAAAGATGATCGGCTTTTCTGTTTCGTTTTCACCCGGCGGCATGGCACGACGCAGCACTGCCTTAACCCGTGCCACTAATTCACGCGGACTAAACGGCTTGACGACATAATCATCAATCCCTAATTCAAAGCCAGCGATGCGATCCGACTCGCTGCCGCGTGAGGTGAGCATAATAATCGGAATGTCGCCGTTTAAGCTCAACGCCGTAAATTCTTCCGCTCCGCGCAGGGATCGTGCGATGTCGAAGCCATCTAATCCCGGCAGCATAATATCGAGCAGGATGAGATCCGCCTTTACTTCGCGCAGCAGTCCTAACGCTTGAGGCCCGGTTTCGGCCTCCGCGACGGCAAACCCCTCGCGTTCCAGATATTTGCGGACGACCTCACGAATGGTCGCCTCGTCGTCAATGATGAAAATCGTTTGTTGTTTAGCCATAATAGGCTCATTATAACGCAAGAGTGATTACAGGAGGATTACGCTCATTGACGACCTTTCTCGTTTGGCTTATGCTTAACTGTCAAAAGTGTGGGATTAAACATAGAATGTCGATTAGCTTAAACATCATTGTATTGGAAGATTACGCAGGAAATTAGTATTAAGGTTAATATACATTATTTAAAATCTTGAAAGAGGCAAAATGGCAAGAAGGTACGGTAATCGTTGGGAAACTGTTGAAAAGCTCCCAAGTGGTGGACAAGCTGAAGTATTTCGTGTGCGTGATCTCCATGACAAAAGTAAATCTGAGAATTGGGTTTTGAAAAGACTAAGAAATCTAGAGAGAATGGGGCGATTTGAACGTGAAGTTAGGATACTCCAAGAATTAGATTCGGCACATATACCTAAAATACAAGATCATTCCTTTGGCGAAACGGCTTATATCGTTACACCATATTTAGGCTCTAACTTCGAGAGGCATCCCAATCGCAAATCTCTAACTATTGAAGATATTCTTCGACTATTTGAGCAACTTGTTGAAGCTATTGAAGAGGCTCATCGCAGAGGTATAGCTCATCGTGATATTAAGCCTAACAATATTATTCTGAATGATGATAGTTCTAATCTTTATCTTATAGATTTCGGGATAAGTAAATTTGCAGATGATAAATTAGCCTTAACCAATGATAGTGAACCTTTTGGTAATCCAGCTTTTTCTGCACCAGAATGTTTTCTTGGTCGCAATGAAGAGCCAAGCTTTTCAGCGGATATTTACAGTCTCGGCAAATTACTATATTGGATGGTGTCGTATGGAAACCACATTCATAGAGAAAATCTTACAGATGATGCACTTCATAAAATACAAACTAATTATGAGTATGTTAGGTTTTATATTGAGCTGTTACTTAGAGGAACGATTAGAGAGGAATCGAATCAGAGATGGGATGCTACGACTTTGTTACAAGGGGTACAAAACACTAGAGGCTTAATTAAACGTTATAAGACTTACATTGAAAATGGGAGTATTCCTATCTACGATGGTTTTGGTCTGAATGATACTTTCAATGCAACCAGTTTTAGATCTGCCACTATGCCTCCACAGGGAAATCCACCAGCAGATAGTGATATAGGTACTGCTTTTTTAGTTCCTCAAGGCAGTGACTTACAACTAGAATCAGTTCATATTGCCTTAAAACTAATGAATGGAGCTAATAAGGTAGATATCTGGCTTACTGAAGACGATGGTATCAAGCCAAGCAATGATAAAATAATTGAGTCATTCAGCTTGAATAATATATTGTCACATTCGGGGAGCATTATATCTATTCCCTCTATAAGACAACCTGTACTGCAAGCTGGGGCGACATATTGGCTCATTATTTCTGTACCACTTCCCGACTCTAATGTCGCATTGCTTTCATCTCCTCTCGAATTTATACCGAGAAAAGTTATCTTCGCTGAGCGTTATAATAGTCGTGATTGGGAAGTTAAAGATTCGCGTTCTGGGCCCGGGTATGCGTTTAGAATACTCGCGCACAAGTTTATTTCAGATGAATAGCTTACGGCGCGCCTTCGCTGACGATGACATTCACGGTAATTTCATCGCCTGATGCGAAGGTCAGCGTAAGTGGAAAAGTATCGCCCACAATAAAATCACGTTCCAGATGTTCCAGCATGAGATGATAGCCGCCCGGCGCTA
>Ga0209591_10002371_pt1 | contig 22633 bp, 17 predicted proteins | sample MAT01_FD_187207 | JGI IMG/M metagenome (GOLD analysis project Ga0209591, IMG submission 187207) | Freshwater microbial communities from Lake Fryxell liftoff mats and glacier meltwater in Antarctica - MAT-01 (SPAdes) (version 2) | ecosystem: Environmental > Aquatic > Freshwater > Ice > Liftoff... | reverse complement strand
AGGCGGAAAGTTCGACATGGTGTTCACTCGGAGCGCAGATGGGGCGGCCGATTGCGGGCCATTTCACGAGCAAGATTAGGGTGACACATTGCGTCACATTGTGAACCGGGTCACACACGGCCGGCGGGTGGGGAAGTTCCTGACAGGCGGTTCGGGCTCGGCGACAGCCACCCGGTCCAGCTGTTCCGAGGGATGCAGAAATCGCAGCCGGGACAGTGGCTTGGAAAGGTGTCATGGCGGCGCTGCGCATGCAGGGTTATCCTTTCGCACTGCCTTGACCCGGCCAATGGATGTGAACCCGCCATGACCCACGCGGAGAACGCGGCTTCCCAGCCGGCCAGCATCGACTCGATCCTCGAAAATCTGCTCGCACGATTGTCCGCGCCGCGCCGGCCGGACGCCGAACGTCTGCTGCGCGAGTTCCTGCGCAGGGTGCCCGCCGAGGACCTGTCCGCGCGCTCGCCGACCTCGTGGGCCGCGTTGATCGCCGGCTTGCTGTCGTTCGTGCAGGTGCGCGTTGCGGATTCGGCGAACGTGCGGGTGTTCAATCCGACCCTCGAAGAGCATGGCTGGGATGCCAGTCACACCGTGATCGAGATCATCACGTTCGACAGTCCGTTCCTGGTCGACTCGGTCAGTATCGCGATTGCCGCACAGGGCAATCTGGTGCACTCGGTGATCCATCCTGTGCTCGCCATCGAACGCGACCAGGGCGGCCATGTGCTCTCGATCGGCAATGAGCTGGGGGTCGACAAGGGTCGCGCCGAGTCGGTGATGCACTTCGAGGTCGATCGCCGCGCCGAGGCGGGCGAGCTGCTCGCGCTGCGCCAATCGGTGGAAGCAGCGCTCGCCGACGTGCGCGCCTGCGTGCGCGACTGGCGTGCGATGCGCGATCGCGCGCTGCAGATCGCCGACGAATTGGGTACCCGCAACATGCCGCTGGATACCGCACAGCGCGCCGAGGCGCAGGAGTTCCTGCGCTGGGCCGCAGCAGATCACTTCACCTTCCTCGGCTACCGCGAATACGAAGTCGTGCGCAGGGGCGACGAGGATGTACTCGCCGCCAAGGCCGGTAGCGGCTATGGCGTGCTGCGCGACGCGGAGGCAGCGGTGCCGCGACCGCTGCGCTCGCTGGCTGCGCGCGCGATGCAGGAGAAAGGTGCGGTCGACGTCATCATCCTGACCAAGACCAATGCGCGCTCGACAGTGCACCGACCCGGCTACATGGATTACCTGTCGGTACTGAAGTTCGATGCCGCCGGCAAGCCGATCGGCGAAGAGCGCTTCCTCGGCCTGTTCACCTCGGGCGCCTATGGGCGCCGTCCGTGGGACATCCCGCTGGTGCGCCACAAATACGAGGCGGTGATGAACCGCTCCGGGTTCAAGCACGACAGCCACAGCGGCAAGGCGCTGCGCCATATCCTCGAGACCCTGCCACGCGACGAGCTGTTCCAGGCCAATGCAGAGGAACTGGCCGAGACCGCACTGGGCATCCTGGCGCTGTCGCAGCGCCAGCGGACCCGTTTGTTCGTGCGCCGCGATCGCTACGGGCGCTTCTATTCGGTGCTGGTGTTCCTGCCGCAGAACCGCATGACGCCCGACGTGCGCGAGCGGGTCGAACAACTGCTCAAGCGCGCCTTCCACGGCGAGCGGGTCGACTCCACCGTGCACGTCTCGGAAGCCGCCCTCGCGCGCCTGCACGTGGTGATCCGGCCGCGCGCGGGCACCCATCCGCAGGTCGACCAGGCCGAGCTCGAACTCAAGCTCGCGCAGATCGTGCGCAACTGGCACGACGAGCTGCGCGAGATCCTGATCCAGCGGCACGGCGACGAAAAAGGCCTGAAGCTTGCCAGTCGTTTCGGTCGCGCCTTGCCCAACGGCTACATCGAAGAAGTCACCCCGTGGATCGCCGCTGCGGATGTCGAGACCGCAGCTTCGCTCAAGGGCCCCGAGGACATCCGGCTGTCGCTGTACCGTCCGCGCCGCAAGGGTGCCGAGGGCACCCTGCGCTTCAAGCTGTTCCGCTTCGGTGCGCCCATTCCGCTCTCGGATGCGCTGCCGATGATGGAGAACATGGGGCTGCGCGTGCTCTCCGAGCATCCATACACCATGGATGTCGGCGGCAGCGTGATCCATATCCAGGACTTCGAAGTGGCCGCGTCGCTGGACGCGGAGTTCGATCTGGATGCGATCAAGGACGCGTTCGGCGAGGCTTTCGAGCGCATCTGGCGCGGTGAAGCGGAAAACGATTCGTTCAATCGCCTGATCCTCGGTGCCGGCCTCGACTGGCGCCAGGTCGGCATGCTGCGCGCCTGCTGCAAGTACCTCCTGCAGACCGGCGTGCCGTTCTCGCAGGCCTACATGGAGACCACGCTCAACCGCTATCCGCTGCATGCGCGCCTGCTGGCCGAACTGTTCGAGGCGAAGTTCGATCCAGCGCGCGATGGCGCATCGAAGGCGTCGCTCGAGGCGACCCGCAAACGCCTGTTGCGCGAGATCTCGCCGCTGGTCGGCGAGGCCATCGCTGCCAGTCACGGCGGCATCGCCGAGCAGATCGCGACCTCGCGCGGCTTCTCGCGCACCGTGCAGATCGATACCGTGGTGCAGGCACTGAACGCGGTGATGGACACCGTCGGCAGTCTCGACGAGGACCGCATCCTGCGCAGCTTCATGGCCCTGATCAAGGCGGCGTTGCGCACCAGCTATTTCCAGCTGCGCGACGGCAGGCCGAAGGAATACGTCAGCATCAAGCTCGATCCGGCCAAGGTGCCGGACCTGCCCAAACCACGCCCTTATCGCGAGATCTTCGTGTATGGGCCGCGGGTCGAGGGCGTGCACCTGCGCTTCGGGCCGGTCGCGCGCGGTGGCCTGCGCTGGTCCGATCGGCGCGAGGATTTCCGCACCGAGGTGCTCGGCCTGGTCAAGGCGCAGATGGTCAAGAACACGGTCATCGTGCCGGTCGGTGCCAAGGGTGGCTTCTTCGTCAAGCGTCCACCAACAGGCGGAGATCGCGATGCGCAGCTGACCGAGGGCGTCGCGTGCTACCGGCTGTTCATCAATGGCCTGCTCGATATCACCGACAACCTGGTCGGCGACCAGGTCGTGCATCCGCAAGACGTGGTGCGCCACGATGGCGACGACCCGTACCTGGTGGTCGCCGCCGACAAGGGCACTGCAACCTTTTCCGATATCGCCAACTCGATCTCGGCCCAGCATGGTTTCTGGCTCGGCGATGCCTTCGCCTCGGGCGGCTCGGTCGGTTACGACCACAAGGGCATGGGCATCACCGCCAAGGGCGGCTGGGAGTCGGTCAAACGTCACTTCCGTGCGCTCGGTCGCGACAGCCAGAGCGCGGACTTCACCTGTGTGGGCGTTGGCGACATGTCCGGCGACGTGTTCGGCAATGGCATGCTTTTGAGCCGCCATATCCGCCTGCTTGCAGCCTTCGACCATCGGCACATCTTTCTGGATCCGAACCCCGACGCGGCGATCTCGTTGGTCGAGCGCCAGCGCCTGTTCGCGCTGCCACGATCCAGCTGGGACGACTACGACAAGCCGCTGATCTCGACCGGCGGCGGAATCCATTCGCGCAGCGCCAAGACCATTCCGTTGTCAGCCGAGGTCAAGTCCGCACTCGGCATCGAGACCAATGTCGCGCAGTTGACGCCAGCGGAGCTGATGAGCGCCATCCTCAAGGCGCCGGTCGACCTGCTGTGGAACGGCGGCATCGGCACCTACGTCAAGGCATCCAGCGAATCCAATGCCGATGTCGGCGATCGCGCCAACAATGCGCTGCGCGTGAACGGTCGCGAGCTGCGCTGCAAGGTGGTGGGCGAGGGCGGCAATCTCGGCATGACGCAGCTCGGACGCATCGAGGCCGCGCTGTGCGGGGTGCTGCTCAACACCGATTTCATCGACAACTCGGCCGGGGTCGATACCTCCGACCACGAGGTCAACATCAAGATCCTGCTCAACGAAGTCGTCGGTCGCGGCGAGCTGGCGGTCGATGCGCGCAATACCCTGCTCGCGGCGATGACCGACGAGGTCGGCCAGCTGGTGCTGCGCGACAACTACCTGCAGAACCAGGCGATCAGCGTGATGGAGCGCATGAGCGTGGCGCGGCTGGGCGCCGAGCAGCACTTCGTGCGCACCCTGGAAACGCAGGGACTACTGGATCGGCAGATCGAGTTCCTGCCCAGCGATGCCGAGTTTGCCGAGCGCAAGGCGCGCGGGGTGGGCCTGACCCGTCCGGAGCTGTCGATCCTGCTGTCGTACTCCAAGATCGTGCTGTTCCAGCAGTTGCTCGGCTCCGATGTTCCGGAAGATCCCTATCTGGCCCGCGAACTGGTGCGCTATTTCCCCGCACCCTTGCAGGAGCGCTATCGCGACAACATGGAGCGCCATCGCCTGCGCCGCGAGATCATCGCCACTGCGGTGACCAATTCGACGGTCAACCGGATGGGCGCGACCTTCGTGATGCGGATGCAGGAGGACACCGGCGAGGGCCCGGGACAGATCGCCAGGGCCTACACCATCGCACGCGAGGTATTCGATGCGCGCTCGCTGTGGGGCGCGATCGAGGCGCTCGATGGCAAGGTGCACGGTGCCGCGCAGATCGACGCGTTGCTCGGCATCTGGTATCTGCTGCGCCATGCCACACGCTGGCTGCTCACGGTGCCCGGCACGCGACTGGATATCGCCGCTGCGGTGGCGCGCTATGCGCCGGGAGTGCTCGCGCTGCGTGCGTCGTTGGATGCGGTGGCCTCGGGCGAGGATCGCGCGAGCGCGGTGCGTGAGCGCGAGCGCTGGACCAGCGCGGGCTTTCCGGCGGATATGGCGCGCTCGCTGGCGCATCTGCAGGCCCTGATATCGGCCTTCGACATCGTCGAGGTCGCCGCCGAGCACCAGTTGCCGATCGAGCGCGTGGCAGAGGTCTACTACGCGCTCGGCGAGGCGCTGCACCTGAAGTGGCTGATGCTGCGCATTGAAGAGCTGCCGGTGGAAGGTCGCTGGCACGCGCAGGCGCGCGGCACCCAGCGCGACGAGCTGTTCCACCATCAGCGCGCGCTGGTCGCCCAGGTGCTCGCGCGCTCCAAGCCCGGCGACAGCGGTACCGCGACCGTGCAGCAGTGGCTTGCCCGCGACGACGGTTCGCTGCGTTTCACCTTGGGCATGCTGGCCGACATGCGCAACCAGGTGTCGATGGACTATCCGACCGTGTCGGTGGCGATCCGACGCCTGGCACAGCTGGTCCAGGCCGGCGCTCGCGGTGCGTGAGCATCGCACTCGCCGCGACCGCCGTGAGGCGCTGAGTTGAGCGAGCGCCTGTCCGATCTTGCTCTGAGAATCCTCTCGGGCAAAGCAGCCGAGGAGACCGCGTCCATGGATGCCAAGACCATCGCCGTGGTGGCGAGCAAGGCCCCCGAAGGACAGCGCACCCTGGCCGAGATGCAGGCGCGCTATGGCACCGCTTCGCCCGAGCAGGCCGATGTGATCATCGCGCTCGGCGGCGACGGCTTCATGCTGCAGACCTTGCACCGCTGGCGGCATACCGGCAAGCCGGTGTTCGGCATGAAGGCGGGCACGGTCGGGTTCCTGATGAACCTGTATCGGCTCGACGACGTTATCGAGCGCATCGCGTGCGCGCAGCCGTCGGTACTGCGACCGTTGAAAATGACCGCCGTGAGCGAATCGGGCAATACCACCGAGCTGCTGGCGTTCAACGAGGTGTCGCTGCTGCGCCAGACCAAGCAGGCAGGCAAGCTCAGGGTCTCGTTGAACGGGCGGACACGGATCGACGAGCTGGTCTGCGACGGCGTGATGCTGGCCACACCGGCCGGATCGACCGCATACAACCTGTCAGCGCACGGGCCGATCCTGCCCTTGGGCTCCGATGTGCTGGCGCTGACGCCGATCGCTGCATTCCGGCCGCGGCGCTGGCGAGGTGCCATCCTGCGTGCCGATACCGAAGTGCGCTTCGACATCCTCGATCACTACAAGCGTCCGGTCAGCGCAACGGCGGATGCCTCCGAGGTGCGCGACGTGGTCGAGGTGGTGATCCGCGAATCGCGCGAGGACTCGATTACCCTGCTGTTCGATGCCGAGCACAGTCTGGAGGAGCGGATTCTTAGCGAGCAGTTCGCGCTCTGACGCGCCGTGGCCAGCGCTGGCGCTGGCCGGTCGGTGGGATTATCGTTGCCGCATGGAACTACACCGACCCGCCATTGAACTCCTTGCTGCCGCTATGGCGCTGGCGCTGGCGCTTCCGTCTGCCGCCACGGCCGCTGACTGGCGCGTCAAGGCCACCCCGGCCGTGCTGAACGCGGCAGCCTCTGGCGAGCCGGTCGACGTGCTGATCGTGATGCGCGGCAAGCCGGCGCTGCAGTATGTCGACCCAACGCTGCGCAAGACCGAGCGTGGGCGTGCGGTAGTGGCGCAACTGCAGGCTGTCGGCGCGCAGGCGCGGGCAGCGGTCGCGGCCGAGCTCGACACGCGCGGCATCGCCCACCAGTCGCTGTGGATCGCCAATGCCGTGGCTGCGCGCCTCGATGCTGCGACGCTGGCGGTGATCGCGCAGCGAACCGACGTGGTGCGGATCGAGTCTGACCGGCCGTTCCGCGCGGACCTGCCGCCCACCGAAGCGCTCCAGCCCAAGGCTGCCAAAGCGGTGGCGCCCAACGTCGCCCGCGTACGCGCACCCGAGGCCTGGGCGCTGGGCTTCCGCGGCCAGGGGGTGGTGGTCGGCGCGCAAGACACGGGCTACGAGTGGAACCATCCCGCCGTGCGCGCGCGCTACCGCGGCTGGAACGGCACCGTCGCGCAACACGACTATCACTGGTACGACGCGGTGCGCCATGAGATCAATGCCGCGCCCAATCCTTGCGGCGTGGCCATCAACGCGCCCTGCGATGATGACGGCCACGGCACCCACACACTGGGCACGGTGTTGGGCGATGATGGCGGCACCAATCAGATCGGCGTGGCACCGCGCGCGGTGTGGATCGGCTGCCGCAACATGGACAGCGGCGACGGACGGCCGAGCACCTATCTCGGCTGTTTCCAGTTCTTCCTGGCACCCACCAACCTGCAGGGCCTCGATCCCGACCCCGCGCGCGCGCCCGATATCATCACCAATTCCTGGAGCTGCCCGCCGAGCGAGCAGTGTACGCTCGATTCCTTCGACACCGCGCTGGCCGCGATTCGCGCCGCGGGCATCCTCAACGTGGTGGCCGCCGGTAACGGCGGTACCTCGTGCGGTTCGATCAACACGCCGCCGGCAACCAGCCCCGACGTTTTCACCATCGGCTCGACCACCAACAACGACGTTAAGTCGAGCTTTTCCCTGATCGGTCCGGTTACGGTCGATGGCAGCAACCGGCTCAAGCCCGACCTGATGGCGCCCGGCAATTCGGTGCGTTCGGCCATGCCCGGCGGCGGCTACGGCACCATCAGCGGCACCAGCATGGCCACACCGAACGTCGCCGGCGTTGCGGCGCTGGTGATGAGCGCCAATCCGGCGCTGCGTGGCGAGCCGGAAGCGGTGGAGGCGATCCTGCGCGAGACCGCAGTGCGGTTGAATCCGCCGGGGCTGGATTGCCCGGGCTTCCTGTCGACCGCCTATCCGAACCACATTTACGGCTATGGGCGGGTCGATGCGCTGGCGGCGGTGCAGCTTGCGCTGCTGTCGGTGCCGCTGTTCGACGACGGGTTCGAAGTGCAGGCGCAATGATGATCGCGTGGCCTGAAACTGCTTGTTTCGAAATCATCGCGCCCGATCGCACCTCGACTGGATGTGCAGCGGCGTCGTTCATCGCCAGAGCCGTTTCGATCTAGCCCAGAGCCTATTCGATAACGACGCAATGGAAAGACTCGTAGTCGCGATTTCATCCCGCGCCCTGTTCGATCTTCGCGACAGTCACGAACTGTTCGAGCAGGCCGGACTCGATGCCTATCGCGCATACCAGATCGCTCGCGAGGACCAGATCCTCGCCCCCGGGATCGCGTTTCCGCTGGTTGAAAAACTGCTGCGGCTCAACACGCTGTCGCAGGACACCCCACGGGTCGAGGTGATCCTGCTGTCGCGCAACTCCTCGGATACGGGCTTGCGGATCTTCAATTCGATCGAGCACTTCGGGCTGGAGATCGTGCGTGCGGCGTTCACCAACGGCGCGCCGACCTGGCCTTACGTGCATCCCTTCGGCGCGCAATTGTTCCTCAGCGCCAACCACGACGACGTGCGCGCAGCCCTCGATGCCGGAATCGCGGCCGCCAGCATCCTGTCGTCGAAAGCCGCCGAGCGCGCCAGCGACCAGTTGCGCATCGCCTTCGACGGCGACGCGGTGATTTTCTCCGACGAATCCGAAAGGGTCTCCCACGAGCAGGGCCTGGAGGCCTTCCATGCCAACGAGCGCGCCAAGGCAGCGCATCCGCTCAGCGGCGGACCGTTCCGCGCCTTCCTCGATCGCCTGCACCTGATCCAGAGCGCCTTTCCGGCCGGGCAGTCGCCGATCCGCACCGCACTGGTCACCGCGCGCTCCGCACCGGCGCACAAGCGCGTGATCCTGACCCTGCGTGAATGGGGCGTGCGGATCGACGAGGCGCTGTTCCTTGGTGGGCGCGACAAGGGCCCGTTCCTGCGCGCTTTCGGTGCCGACATCTTCTTCGACGATTCGCAGCTCAACGTGGCCTCGGCACGCGACCACGTGGCCGCCGGCCACGTGCCGCACGGGGTTTCGAATCCGAAGTAGCCCGCATCGGCGCTGCAAAAGCGTGTCTGGATGAGGGTTACTTCACGTCGGCAGGCGTTAGAATGCAGACCTGACGAGGACCCACCCATGACCGCCAAGCCCCAGCTCGCCATCCTCAACCCCTACGATCTGTTCGACGTGCGCTCGCTGCTGACCGATGAAGAGCGGATGGTGCAGGACACTGTCGCGCGCTTCACCGACGAGCGCGTGCTGCCGATCATCGGCGATTGCTTCGACCAGGCGCGCTTCCCGCGCGAGCTGGTGCCGGAGATCGCCGCACTCGGCCTGCTCGGCTCCTCGCTGCCGACCGAGTACGGCTGCGCGGGATTGAACGCGGTCAGCTACGGCCTGATCTGCCTCGAACTCGAGCGCGGCGATTCCGGCCTGCGCAGCTTCGTGTCGGTGCAAAGTTCGCTGTGCATGTACCCGATTTTCGCCTACGGCAGCGAAGAGCAGCGCCAGCAGTACCTGCCCGGCATGGCTGCGGGCGAGATCATCGGCTGCTTCGGGCTGACCGAGCCGCACGGTGGCTCGGATCCGGCCAACATGAAGACCCACGCCAAGCGCGATGGCGGCGACTGGGTCATCAACGGTGCCAAGATGTGGATCACCAACGGCAATCTGGCCCACATCGCGATCGTGTGGGCGATGACGGAAGATGGCATCCAGGGCTTCATCGTGCCGACCGATACGCCAGGGTTCAAGGCGCAGGAGATCCATCGCAAGATGAGCCTGCGCGCCTCGGTCACCAGCGCGCTGTTCTTCGACGGCGTGCGGATTCCCGACAGCCAGCGCCTGCCCAACGTCAAGGGCCTGAAGGGCCCGCTCGGGTGCCTCACGCAGGCGCGCTACGGCATCACCTGGGGGCCGATCGGGGCTGCCATCGCGTGCTTGAAGGAAGCCAACGAGTACGCCAAGACGCGCATCCTGTTCAATCGGCCGATCGCCGCCACCCAGGCGGTGCAGATCAAGCTGGCCGAGATGGCGCGGCGGATCACGCTCGCGCAGCTGCTGTCGCTGCAGCTGGGTCGACTCAAGGACGAGGGCCGCATGCAGCCGACCCAGGTATCGCTGGCCAAGTGGAACAACATCCGGATGGCCATAGATATCGCGCGCGAGGCGCGCGATATTCTCGGCGGCAGCGGCATCACGACCGAATATTGCCCGATCCGCCACGCGCTGAATCTGGAGTCGGTGATCACCTACGAGGGCACCGAGACCGTGCACCAGCTGGTGGTCGGCCGCGAGCTGACCGGCATCAACGCGTTCTGAGCATCCGTTTCGTCAGCCCCGAAACCCTGAGGGCGGGTCTGGACCCACCACCTGCCCTACGCCCCGCCGTCAACCGGCCGCAACCGCGAATCGACCGCCACGCGCTCATCGAACACGAAACACGCGCCCTCGTAGCCGAAGCCACCCACTGCTTCGAAATACCCGAGAATGCCGCCATCGAGCTGCACGGCGTGCGGCACCCCATTCTCGCGCAACCATAACGCAGCCTTCTCGCAGCGGATGCCGCCGGTGCAGTAGCTCACCACCGTGGCATCGGCCAGCCGCTCGCACAGCTCACCGATCGCCGCCGGCAGATCGGTGAAGTTGTCGATCGGCAATCTCAGCGCGCCGCTGAAGGCGCCATGCGCCACTTCCTCGCGGTTGCGCGCGTCCAGCAGCACCACGCGCCGGCCGCTGTCGTCGTGGCCTTGCGCGAGCCAGCGGGAGAGGGTGTCCGGCGACACCGCCGGTGCACGGCCGGCAAGTGGTTCGGCCTGCGGCTGGCGAAAAGCGATGATCTCCGGTTTGCACTTGACCTTCAGCTGCGCAAACGGGGCTTGCGCGCTCCAACTGCGCTTGACCGGCAATTCAGCAAAACGCGGATCCCTGCACAGCCCCTGCAGCCAGCTTTCCAATGCCTCGGCACGCCCTGCCAGGAAAAGGTTCAAGCCTTCGCCGGCAACCAGCACCGAGCCCAGCAGTCCACTGGCGATGGCGCTGCCACGGATCGATGCCGCCAGCTCGGGCGGATCATTGATCGCCACAAAGCGATAGGCGGCAATATTGAGGATCATGTGCTGCGTGTGGTGGTTCGAATATTCGAGGCGCCGGCACTTTCCGCCGAATCGCCGGGGGCTGCAAGTGCGGTCGAAGCGCCGCAGCTTGCGCGCTGCTCAACGCAGGCCCGCCATGCCCCCGCGCGCTGCCGGACGCTGCCTGCGTTCGCTCAGTCCATGCGCGCAGCGCCGCCCGACGGCTGATCGAGTCCGTGCGCGCCGGGTCTGCGTTCGCAGCGCCACAGCAGCCACGAGAACAACAGTCCGAACGCCGACAGTACGGTGTACAACCACATGCCTGGCGCGTAGCCGGCGACGTTGTCGGCCGCAGCACCCGCCCAGTCGTTGAGTGCGCCGATCGCCAGCGGGACCAGCGCCATGCCGATCTGCTGACAGAACGTCATCAATGCATAGGCCGAGCCCAGTCGCGCGGGATCGACGATGTAGGCCACCGAAGGCCACATCACCGCGGGGATCAGCGAGAACACCATGCCGAAGGCAACGATCGCGGTGAGCAGGGTCAGCGGCACGGTTGCACCGCCGGGGAGCGGAATCGCGGGCCCCGCAGGCAGGTAAGTGACGGCGAGAAACAGTGGCAGCATCACCAGCGAGCCGGCCGCCATGAACCACGAGCGCCTTCCGACGCGGTCGACCCACAGCCCGAACAGCGGCGTGGCGATGATCGCGGCCATCGGCAGCACGCTGCTCAGCAGTCCCGCAGTCGCACGGTCGAGTCCATGGGCCTGCTGGAAGTAGTTGATCGCAAAACTGCGGAACGGAAACACGGTGGAATAGAACACCACGCACAGCGCGACGATGTACCAATAGGTGGCCGAGAAGCGGAACAGCTGTCCAAAGCCAAGCCCCCCATCCGCTTCGGCTTTCGCCTTTCCCGCAGCGCCCAACTCGATCCGCCCCTGCGCGCGTCGCTCCTGCATCCAGTACAGCATCGCCGCGGCCACCGACACGCCGCCAATGCCGGTCGCCAGCCACAGTGGGTCCTGCCAGTTCGCATACAGCGGGCTGGCGAACGATGCCGACCAGTCGGCCGAGGCCGAGCCCAGTCGCGAGATCGACAGGTTCAGGCCGAAGGCGAAACTCAGTTCGCTGCCCTTGAACCATTTCGCCAGTACCGTGGTGGAGGCCACGATCAGCGGTTCGGCACCGAGGCCGAGCAGGAAACGCCCGGCGAGAATGCCCTCGTAGCCGGGGCCGAAAGCGGTCAGCGCAGCCGCGATCAAGCAGATCAGCGCGAACACCACCAGCGCGGTACGCGTGCCGAAGCGATCGATCGCCCAGCCGCCGGCCAGCAGCACCAGCAGTGCGGCAACGCTGTAGGCGGTCGAGAACATGCCGATCTGCTGGTAGCTCAGGTCCAGCTGCGAGCGCATCAGGTCCACCACCGGTCCGAGCGCGTCGTACAGGTAGTAGTTGCCGAACATCGCAACGCTGACCAGCACCAGCGCGGTCCAGCGTTGGGTGGCGGTGGGGCGGGGCAGGGCGGTTGTGTTCATGGCGGCCTACATCGTCAGGAAACCCGACCGTAGCCGAAGGATGCGGCAGCGAAAAGGGTGTCAGGTATTTTGCGCGCGCATGAACAGGATGCTGGCACTCCTTGCCCGCACCAAATTCACCCGCCAAGCGTCACACTGCGCGCCATGCAGATCACCGTTCGCGGACTGACCCGCCGCTATGCCGGCACCGCGGTGCTCGACCAGCTCGACCTCGACGTCGCGGCTGGCGAGTGCGTGGCGCTGGTCGGGCGCAGCGGGGCGGGCAAGTCGACCCTGTTGCACCTGCTCGCCGGCATCGACCAGGCCGAAGCGGGCAGCATCATGTTCGATGCGCAGCGCATCGACACCCTGGACGAGGCGGCGCGAACCCGCTTTCGGCGCGAGCATCTGGGCCTGGTGTTCCAGAACTCGAATCTGGTGCCGAGTCTTAACGCACTGGACAACCTGCGGTTGCCGCTGGAGCTGATCGGCGTGCGCGGCGGCGCTGCGCGCAGCCGGGCGCAGGCGTTGCTGGAGCGCCTCGGACTGGGTGAGCTCGGTCAGCGCTTTGCCGACGAGATGTCCGGCGGCCAGCAGCAGCGTGTCGCGGTGGCGCGCGCATTGGTGCATGCGCCCTCGGTGCTGCTGGCCGACGAGCCGACCGGCAGCCTCGATGCGGACAGCGCAGCTGCAGTGATGCAACTGTTGATCGGCGCTTGCCGCGAGGCTGGCGCCAGTCTGGTACTGGTCACCCACGCGGCCGAAGTGATGGGCCAGGCCGATCGCCTGCTGCGCATGGACGCCGGCCGGCTGCGGCCGGCCTGAGCGGGCGTCCATGTTTCCAACCCGTCTGGTCGCCGTGCTGTGGAACGCGCATCGTCGCGCACCGGCGCAGGCGCTGCTGATGCTGCTCGGTCTTGCATTGAGCGTGGCGGTGGTGGTGGCGATCGATCTGGCGGTGGACTCGGCCCGCGGCGCTTTTCTGGACTCGCGCCGCGCGCTGTCGGGCTCGGCAACCCATCAACTGGTCGCCGACGGTGGCGCGGTGCCGGCCGCGCAGCTGCTCGCGCTGCGTGCGCAGGGACTGTGGCGCTCGGCGCCGCTGATCGAGCGCGAGGCGCTGCACGCTGAGTCCGGTACGCGCGTGCGGCTGCTCGGCATCGACCCGCTGAGTGAGGCCGCGTTGCGGCCATGGTTGGCAGGACGCGTCGGCGCGTCGCGCGCCACCACCGGTGCGATCGACCCCGCAGCCCTGCTCGGACGCGACGATATCGCCCTGATGCCGCAGCCGCTGGCCACACGGCTCGGGCTCAAAGCCGGCGACGCCGTTCGCCTCAGGATCGATGGCCGCAGCGTCGACTTCACCCTGCTCGCGACGCTGCCTGCCGATGCGCTACCAGTGGGCAGCGGCAACTGGCTGCTGGTCGACATCGCCGGTGCGCAACGGGCGAGCGGGCTCAGCGGCTTCAACCGGATCGACTTCGTCGCCGACGCGGACACCGCGCGGCAGATTGCTGCGCGCCTGCCGCTGGGTCTGCGGGTGGTCGCCACCGCCGAGCAGGACAGCGAGCTGTCCGCGATGAGCGGCGCGTTCGAGGTCAATCTGAAGGCACTGAGCTTGCTCGCCTTACTGGTCGGCGTGTTCGTGGTGTTCCAGACGCTCAGCTTTCTCGCCTTGCAGCGACGCGGACTGCTCGGCTTGCTGCGCGCACTGGGGGTGCAGCGCAGCGAGGTCGCGCGCCTGCTGCTGGGCGAGGCCGCAGTGGTCGGACTGCTCGCCGGCGCGCTGGGCATCGCGCTCGGCATCGGCCTTGGCAGTGTGCTGCTGCAGGGACTCGCGCGCAGCTACAGCGAGCTGTTCTATCGCGTGGAGGTCAGCGCATTGGCGCTGTCGGGCCTCACTTTTCTGAAGGCGGGCGCATTGGCGCTTGGCGGTGCATTGCTCGCGGTGCTGCTACCGCTGCGCGATGCGCTGGGCGTGCCGGTGCTCGACGCACTCGGGCGGCCGAGTGCTGCATTGCGCGAGCCCGATGCGCGCGTACAGGCGCTGTTCTGGCCCTCCATGTTGCTGTTCGGCTCCGGGCTCGCGTTGATCCGTTTTGCACCCGACGGTTTGTTCTGGGGCTTCGCCGGTTTGTTTGCCTGCCTGATCGCCGGTCTGGGTCTTATTCCATGGGCAACGCGTCATCTGCTGCGCGCACTGGAACACGTTCTGCGCGACGCACCCGTACTCGCGCAGTGGCTGGTCGCCGGGACTCGGCGCACGCTCGGGCGCACCGGTATTGCGCTGGCCGCGCTGAGTCTGTCGATCGCCACCGTGATCGGCATGAGCAGCATGATCCACAGCTTCCGCGTCGCGCTGAATGGATGGATCGAACGCAGCCTGCAGGCCGAGGTGTATCTGTCGGCCGGCGGGCGTGCTGCGTTGCCCGCGGAACTGGTCGAACGCGTGGCGGCCCTCGACGGCGTGCTCGGCGTCGGCCTCACGCGCCGCAGCCAGCGGCTCGCGCCCTCGGGTCCGCTCGAAGTAGTCGGCCTGCAGCTGCCCGAGCGCGGCCGCGCCGGCTTCGAGATCCTCGCCGGTGATGCCGACACGCTGTGGACCGCATTCGAAGCCGGCGCGGCGCTGGCCAGCGAACCGCTCGCAACGCGGCTGAAGCTCGGCGTCGGCGACGTGCTGAGCCTGCCCACCGCGCAGGGCCCGCGCGATTTCAGCATTGCCGCGATCTATCGCGACTACAGCAGCCCGCAGGGCGTGCTCACCCTGGCCTTGCCGCAGTACCAGCGCGCGTTCGGCGATTCCTCGATCGCTGCGCTGGGGCTGTACGCCACACCGGCGGACGCTGCCGCGCTCGCGGCCACATTGCGCGAATGGGCGAAGGACGATCCGAGCCTGCAGGTGGTCACCGCCGCCGAGATTCGCGCGATCAGCCTGGAGGTGTTCGCGCGCACCTTCGCGATCACCGATGTGCTGCGCATGCTGGCTGGCGTGATTGCGGTGGTGGCGGTGCTCGGTGCGCTGTCGGCACTGGCGATCGAACGCCAGCGTGAATTTGCGCTGCTGCGCGCCATCGGGCTCACGCCCGCACAGCTGCAAGGTCTGCAGCTGCTGCAGGGCGGCGCACTGGGCCTGCTCGCCGGCATCTGCGCGTTGCCGCTGGGGCTGGGTCTGGCGGTGCTGCTGATCGAGGTCATCAATCGGCGCAGCTTCGGCTGGAGCATGCAGCTGGACCTGCCGTGGGTGCAGATACTCACCGCGCTCGGCGTGTCGACGCTGGCGGCAGTGTTGGCCGCGTGGTGGCCGGCGCGCCGCGCGTCGGGCATGGCGCTGGTGCAGCAATTGCGCGGGAGCGGGCCATGAGGCCCGGCGGTCTCGTTGCGCTGCTGACGCTCGCGCTCAGCGCCTGCGCGCCACCCACCGAAGTCGCCGCGCCCGCGCCCGCGCCACTGGCGCGTACTCTCGCACTGGGTCCCGACAGCGCGGGCTTCGATCAGGTCGTGCGGCGCGAGCTGGTATTCCCCGCCGATCACGGCGCGCATCCGCGCTTCCGCATCGAGTGGTGGTACCTGACCGCGCGCTTGCAGGATGCCAGCGGCCGCCGCTTCGGCGCCCAGTTCGCGCTGTTCCGCTTCGCACTGCGACCGGAAAGCGATGCCACCCGCGACGACTGGCAGGGCGCGCAGGTGTACATGGTGCACGCAGCGCTCAGCGATCTCGATGGCGGCGACTTCCACCACGTAGAACGTTTCGCGCGCGGCGCGGCCGGATTGGCTGGCATCGAGATGAATCCATACCGCGGCTGGCTCGGCGACTGCAGCGCGCAATCCGCGCAACGCGACGACCTGTTTCCGCTCACGCTCGACTGCGGCGGCGATGATTTCCGCTATCGCCTGCAACTGACCGCTGCCGGCCCGCGCGTATTGCATGGAGAGGCCGGCTACAGCAGCAAGTCCGATCTGCCCGGTGCGGCCAGCTACTACTACGCTTACCCGTTTATTACCGCGCGCGGCGAGATCGCGCTGGGCGGGCAGACCCATGCGGTCAGCGGGACTGCATGGTACGACCACGAGTGGACCTCCAGTCTGCTCGGCCCCAACCAGGTCGGCTGGGATTGGTTTGCGCTACGCCTGTCCGACGGCAGCGCGCTGATGCTGTTCCACATCCGCGATGCTTCCGGCGCGGTGGTGTCCAGCCGCGGCAGCCTGATCGAAGCCAGCGGTGCGGTGCGCACCTTCGCCGATGGCACGATCAGCGCCGAGCCGACTCGCACATGGACCAGCCCGACCACCGGCGTGCGCTATCCGCTCGGCTGGCGCCTGCGCTCGGCCGCGCTCGATCTCGAACTGGATCTCGACGCCGTGCTCGATCAACAGGAGCTCGACACGACCGTGCGCTACTGGGAAGGTGCGATCGACGCGCGCGGTCGGCGCGGCGACCAAGCGGTCACCGCCGAGGGCTATCTGGAGCTGACCGGGTATGGCGAGTAGGCGCTGGTGGGTATCAGCCGTGCGATCCGAGTGCGGCGCTAGCCAAGTGTCGAAAAGGCCGGCGGGTGTTCTCCGAAGGCAAGCTGTGGACGGCAGTACGCTGACAGCGTTCCGCGAGTCAGCCCAGGTCAGGCAAGCCTGAACTTAGCCCACAGGGCAGGGCCGCGCAGTCAAACGTAATCCGCTTTCGCCACGGTCGCCGACTCTATTGCGGCGCCACGTGCAAGGAGGTTCAATGCGAGGGCCATGCAAGACATCTCACCCAACGATCTGAAAACCATCCTGCACTCGAAGCGGGGAAAAAGGGGACGGAAAAAGGGGACGGAGGTAATTAACTCGGATTAATTACCTCCGTCCCCTTTTCGGTCCCCTTTTCGCCAGCAAGCGGTACATCGTGCGAACCGAGCAAAGGTAGCGACCCTCATCCAGCAGCGTGGCGTAGACCTGATGTGGGGCACGATCCGCGAAGCGCGGACTCATCAGTTCATCGAGCACGGCCGCCTGCTCGGTCGCATCCAGCTTGAGCGGCGGCGTGTGCACGACGGCCGTCGCGGCCTTCGGGTGAAGCTCGCGATGCACCGTCGCGCGCGACAGTCCCAAGCCGACGCAGGCCCGCGCCATCCCGACCGTGGCCGACAAGGTGGGCAGCGCGTTCATGGCAATTCCTCGCAGCTCGGCAGACCCAGCAGCGCACAAAACTTTTTTTGGGCGTCGATGATCGCCTTCGCCTGCATCAGCCGCTTCTGCAGCCGTGCGATCTCGCGCTGCAGTTGGTCGAACTTGAGGCGGTCCGGTCGCGTTGGGTCCGGCTTGCGCCCACGCCTGGGCTCCGCAACCTTCGCGTCCACAGCAGCCAACTGCTGGCGCCAGTTCGTCAGATGCGAGGAATACAATCCGTCCCGCCGCAGCAGCGCGCCAATCTCGCCCGACGCCAATCCAGTGGACAAGGTGACGATCCTGCGCTTGTAGGTGAGCGTAAAACGCCGGCGCGTCGCCTTGCCGGGGACTTCCGCAGAACCCGCCGCACCGGTCGACGCAAGCGATGTCGAGGAGGGGGCACAGCAGATCTAGCAGTCTTCATGAGATGAGCCTACCTTCAGTAATTGCAGCGAGGTAGTTGTCTCAGATCACATTGGCACGGGGGGCATGGCCGGGCGTGGCGGCCCGGATGTGCAGCGGTTGAAAATCGAGATTGAAGCGTCTAGCCTGTCTGCGTGGAAGCGCTTCACGCGCGTCGTGAAATGGAGAGACGCCTCATGTCCGTCGCCGTCGAACGAAGCTATCCCCGACCGCTGCATCCGCTGCACACAGTAGCGCTTGCCGGGACCATCCCGCTGTTTGGCGGTGCGCTTTTGGCTGATGTCGCCTATGCGTACAGCTACCAGATCCAGTGGACCAACTTCGCGTCGTGGCTGAACGCCGGTGGCTTGGTCTTCGGCGGCCTCGTGCTGGTCTGGGCGTCGGTTGCGCTGCTTCGGGGCGAACGTCACCGATGGCGGCCGGTGGTGTACGCGCTGGTGCTGTTGGCGCTGTGCATAGCTGGCTTTCTGAATTCGCTGGTGCATGCGCGCGACGCATGGGGCGCCATGCCGTTGGGGCTGGTGCTGTCGGCGGTCTGCACGGTCTTGGCCTGCGTGGCGACGTGGATTGGCCTTGCCGGCCGCCGGGAGCTGCAGCGATGACCCGTTCAGTGAAGTGGTCCGTACTCGCGCTGTCTGCGCTGCTCGTCGCCTGCGGCAGCGAAGCGCCGCCGCAGCAGTTCGGCGCCGACCCTGCAATTCCCGAACCGCAGCGCCGACTGGTGCCGGAGATGTCCATCGCCAAGCCGGTCCCGTGGAACGAGATGCGTCCGACGGTGCCGCAGGGCTACACGATCTCGGCGATCGCGACCGGCCTGCTGATCCCGCGACAGACCCTGCTGATGCCAAACGGCGACATCCTGGTGGCCGAGGGCCGCGGAGGCGGCGCACCGGCGCTGCTGCCCAAGGACGTGATTGCCGGCTTCCTGAAGTCCAGGGGCAATACGAAAGTTGAAAGCGGCAATCGTTTGACGCTGCTGCGCGACGCCGACGGTGACGGGGTGTACGAGCTCAACACCGTGTTCGCCGACGGTTTGAACGCACCCTTCGGCATGGCGCTGGTCGAGGGCAGCCTGTACGTCGCAAACCAGGACGAGCTGGTGCGCTTCGCGTACAGCGAGGGCCAGACCCGCGCCGCGGGTGCGCCCGAGTCGGTGGTGAAGCTGCCCTCGCAGATCAACCACCACTGGACGAAAGCGATGGCGGCCAGCCCCGACGGGCGCTATCTGTATGTCGGCATCGGCTCGAACAGCAACATCACCGAGCGCGGCATGGCCGCTGAGGTGGATCGCGCCATGGTCTGGCGGATCGACGTCGCGAGCGGCGCCTACAAGCCCTACGCCACCGGCCTGCGAAACCCTTCGGCGCTGGCGATCCAGCCCGGCACCGGAACGCTGTGGGCTGCCGTCAACGAGCGCGACGAGCTGGGCCCCAACCTGACGCCCGACTACCTGACCTCCGTGCGGGAAGGCGGCTTCTACGGCTGGCCGTACAGCTACTGGGGCCAGCACGTCGACCCACGCGTGAGGCCACAGGACCCGGCAAAGGTCGCCTCAGCGATTACGCCCGACTACGCCCTGGGCAGCCACGTGGCGCCGCTGGGGCTCGACTTCTCGACGCCGGCCATGGGCGCGCAGTTCGGCGACGGCGCGTTCGTGGGCCAGCGCGGCAGCTGGAACCGCGAGCAGCCGGTGGGTTACAACGTCGTGTTCGTGCCCTTCAGCGGTGGACGGCCCGCGGGCGATCCGGTGGACTTCGTCTACGGCTTCCTTGGCGAGGACGGCAAGGCGCGCGGCCGACCGGTGGGCGTGACGGTGGACCCGCGCGGCGCGCTGATCGTTGCCGACGACTTGGCCAACACCGTGTGGCGGGTGACGCCGGTTCGCTAGGCGCTTGGGCCTTGCGGGTCGCTAGAGTAAAACAAAGGGGCCAGAGGAAATATTCGTTTGAATCGAATATTCCCGCCGGCCCCTTTGAATTGCTTGAATGAGTTATCAGGCTGCATTGGCCTGCTATTTCTCCGCGCTGTCACTGGCGATGGCGTCAACCGGCGATTCGAATGCGATTGCCAGGACGCAGGGTGTGTCCGATACACAAGATGCCTTGTGCGACGCCTTTGCGGGTCCATACGCGTAGGTGCCGGGGCGCAGGATGACGGTGTCCTGACCGTCGTAGGTAACGTGGAGTTCACCCGACACCAGGACCATCCGCTCGGCCGATGTATGCCAATGGCGCGGGACCGTGGATTTCGCCGGGACCTTGAAGAAGATGTCCGCGTTGTTCTGTGAGGGATCTCCATGCAGTACCGCGATGGCGCAGCCTTCCGGCAGAAAGTCCGGGCACGGTCCCCACTGAAGGTCGGGGTCTTGAAACGTTTTTGCCAGGGCGGTTGATGGGGGCGGTATCTGGGCGAGCGCCAGCATGGGGATGGATGCAGCAAGAAGCAGGCAGAGTCTCAGCATGGCGTAGGTCCTCAAGTTGAACGAGCAGGCGTGCTCTGATTAAACTCTAACGCAAAGCCGAGGCGGCTGCGGCCATCCGCTCCGTTGAGATGCAGTTTACTAAGCCAGCTGCCGGCTCGAACTGGAGGTTTGGTCTGGCCACCATTCGGGGCTTGGCCTGCCCCAGGATCCGAGCTGACAGAGCGTAAGCCGCCTCGACCACGCGGGCGCAGTGGTCGTCGGCAACCAGCCAGGGATTGGGTTCGATGGGCTGGGCGTGCCGGTTGAACAACGCGCCCGACCTGTGCTGCAGGGCCGGATGGACCAGCAGGGGCACCAATTTCTCGGCGTAGGTTTCGGCGCCCTGGGACAAACTATAGGGGACGGAGGCAGTTAAGTCGGGATAACCACCTCCGACCCCTTTCGTCGTCGTCGTCGCCTTTCGTCGCTTTCGTCGCGGCCTGCGCTGGGCCGCCCGTGGGCGTAAGCTGCGGGCGAAAAGTGCTTTGGATTTCCTATCCTTTATTCTGCCCCGATCGGCAAGCCACAAAATTGAGCTGCACGTCACGCACGCGATGATCGGAGACGGCGAATGAGCAAGGTGTCCACACCGAAGCTTCTGATCCAGATTGCGCTGGTGGTTGTGGGTGCGATGGCTGGCGGCTCTGTGGGGCGGCATACGGTTGATCAATCAGAAATGTTCTTCGCGGCTGCCCTTTTCTTCGGAACGTTGGGCGGTTTACTGGGCCTTGTTGTCGCATGGACACTGTTTCGTGGCAGCAAGAGTTAGACAACGTCTGTTCGCGCGGTTTGGACTCCCGGCACATTTTTCGACTACCTCCTCGTCTGAAGACATGGGGTCGTCACGCGAACGATCCGGCCGACGGTCACGAAGCTGGCGGCCCATGTCGATCGATGTGGTTGTCTCCCCCGATAAGGTTCCAGGTTCATTTGTGCACCCCGAGGTCCTTATCGGGCAGCGGCAGTGCGCTGCCTCGGGCTCCGGGCGGCTGCCCATGCAGGCGGTCAGCCTGCAGGCGCATGGCCGAGAAGCATCCACAGCGCCATGCCCACCATCATCAGGTTCTCGGTAAGCGATACGAAACCCAGGGGCACGCGGCTGCCGCCGCCGACGCAGGCGCACTTGAGCTGGCGCTTGTCCACGTAGACCGCCTTGAACACCGATACTGCGCCTACGCCGCCGATCAGCAGCGCCACCGGGATCGACAGCCACTTGAGGGTGCCGGCCAGCATCAGCACGCCCGCCAGCGCCTCGCCGAAGGGGTACAGCCGGGCATAGGGCACCCAGCGTTGGGCCAGCAGGTCGTAGCCCAGGAACATGGTCGAGAACGACTCGATGTCCTGCAGCTTGAGCAGGGCCAGCACGCACATGCTCAGGGCGATGAACCATTCGACCGTGCGCAGCGTGAGCGGCGTGCCGAACGCGGCATGACTGGCGGCCAGGGCCATCAGCGCGGTCATCGCGAACAGGGCAATCACCGGACGGTAGCTGGTCGCCTCCGGGTCGTGCACGGCAAGTCCGAAATGGCGGCGCAGGTCGTCGTGGCCGCCGATGCGCTGGCCGTTGATGAAGGTCTGTGGGGTGGTCTTGACCCCGTGCTCGGCCTTGAACACGTCGGTCTCTTCGCGCGTGCGCAGCCAATGGTCTTGAACCTGGAAGCCCTTGCGGCGCAGGAGGTGTCGCGACTTGAGGCCGTAGGGGCAGATGTGCTGGTCGGTCACCATGCGGTACAGGACGGCCTGCGGTTGGGTGCTGGAATCCATGGAGCGCTCCTCGCTTGACGGCGGTCAGGGAGCTTTAGGCTAGTGGAGCGGACATTCACGCGCAGTCTTCTTGGTTGGACATCCAGCACGCGCTGGCCGCCACTTTGACCCGTCGGGCCGAGAACACCGGGTCATTCCAACCTGCCCCCTTTTCTGATCCCAGCTCCCGCGGAGGTCGTTCATCCGTAAACGCCGGTCCCGTTCTGCGTCGACAGAGGTAGCCCGGAAAAAGGGGACGGAGGTAATTAACTCGGATTAATTACCCCCGTCCCCTTTTCGGTCCTCTTTTCGGCAAGGGGTCATCCATGCCTCGCCCACTTCGCAAACACGGCGCGCGGGAGAAAGCGCACTACCGACTCGCCCCGCCCGCTGTCGCCGCGTGACACCCCGCCGGCCACGATGCCGAAGGCGAAACCAGGAAGACAACACGGAGCGGCCACGAAACCGCAGGCAAGCCCACGACCCGCGGTCGGCAACCGGCAGGTAATGGCCACGGAAGGCGAGGCGGCGCGGTCCCCCGATGCCGAAATCCGCCTCGCGAACGTCCGATCC
>Ga0209591_10002369_pt1 | contig 22634 bp, 21 predicted proteins | sample MAT01_FD_187207 | JGI IMG/M metagenome (GOLD analysis project Ga0209591, IMG submission 187207) | Freshwater microbial communities from Lake Fryxell liftoff mats and glacier meltwater in Antarctica - MAT-01 (SPAdes) (version 2) | ecosystem: Environmental > Aquatic > Freshwater > Ice > Liftoff... | reverse complement strand
TGGCCGCGACGGGGATGCGTTGAATCAGCGGACCGATAGACATGGGTTGCCTAACCAAGGTGCATTTGCCGCGCGCTTCATCCATTTGGCCAGCGTGAATGCACCCACCGCCAGCATCCGTGCGCCTGCGAACAGACGACGACTTTCCCGGGTGTAAAGCTAGCGCTCTTTGGCAGAGCACCAGATGCACGCACACCTGTGCAGCGGAGGCGCAGCGATTCGATGTTCAACCTGTTTATGTCGACGTTCATTGTGCCGCCCAATACATTGGCATGGGCTTTAACGCCATCTTCGACGGCAAAGACTGGGACTGTGCTCGCGCTCCCAATACCACGCCCCGCTGATATCAACCGGGTTCATACGATCGAAGCATCCGAGCACATCGCGCAACTGCCGTCCACCGACGTCCCGCCACCCATCTTAACGCCTGACAACCATCGGCTGATGGGACAGGGTTCAGCCGCAGTGTTGTTACGCGGCATCGCGAATGCCGGGGAAATCGTGCGACCGCGGACGGGCAACATGTTGCGCTTCTCGCTGGCGGAGGATTACGCCAGGCGAATTAGGCAGTTCCTGCGGGCTAGATTCACGCCGTTGCCGCAATGCCAACTAAAGTTGACTTGGGGCGTGCGTGATGTGACTGCGATGCAGGTTTCTTGATGTCCGCGCCCCCAGAGAAGCAGCCCGACCAAACGCGAATCGTTGCGCTTCTGGCGATGCAGTTCCAGTTGTCGGTCGAGGACGTCACGGCGCTTTACGAACGAGAGCACGCTGCGTTGGCCATCGGTGCGCACGTCACCAAGTTTTTGCACATCTTGACGCTTCGCCACGTGCAGGACATCCTGCGCAATCGGCACATCGAAAAGCTCGCCCTGCTGGCGGTCGGCCGCCCGCTCCCTTCAACAAAGCGCTTGCTGATGCCGCTTCTGGCGACCGGTTCTACTGCACCTGCGGTCGTTGAATTTGGCTTGCGGCCGCGACTCGAACGCGACAGCCCATGACAGACGGCCTGCTACCCAACCCGGAAGAGTCGAACCGAAGTGCAGGTCCAGACAGACTTGCGCTGTGGGCCCTGCTGGGCTTTGTGACGCTCGCTCTGGGCTGGATCCTGTGGCCGTTTTACGGGACCATCCTGTGGAGCGCGATCATCGCCATGGTGTTCGCGCCGGTGAACAAACGCCTGCTGGCCCGGAACCATGGGCGCAAGACCGCGGCAGCACTATGCACGCTGCTGATCATCGTGCTTGTGGTGCTGCTGCCGTCTGTGGTGGTCACTGTCGCACTGGTGGGCGAAGCGGCGCAGGTTTACAAACAACTGCAATCTGGCGAGATCGATCCACTGCGCCTACTCGCAGGCGGGTTTGGCGCGCTGCCAGACGAGCTGGTGTCGTTGCTCGGGCGCTTTGGCCTTGGTGACGTCGCGACGATCGAGCGCAAACTGTCGGTCGAGTTGTCGCTGGCCGGGAAGTTCTTCGCAAGCCAGGCGCTGAACATCGGCCAAAACACCTTCAACTTCTTGGTCAACCTGTTCGTTGCCTCTTACCTCGCGTTTTTCCTGATCCGCGACGGCGAGGCGCTGGCGCGTGGCGCGCGACATGCGCTGCCATTAGACGCTGACACCAAGCGTGCGCTGTTTGCCCGCTTCACTACCGTCATTCGGGCCACCGTCAAAGGTAACCTGCTGGTGGCGGCGATCCAGGGCGCGCTGGGCGGACTGGCTTTCTGGTTTCTGGGTGTCACCGGTGCTTTACTTTGGGCGGTGTTGATGGCTTTCCTCTCGCTGTTGCCGGCGATCGGGGCGGCCTTGGTGTGGGTGCCGGTGGCGCTCTACTTTTTCTTCACCGGAGCGCTGTGGCAGTGCTTGGCGCTGGTGGCCTGGGGGGTGCTGGTGATCGGGCTGATCGACAATCTGCTGCGCCCTATCCTCGTCGGCAAGGACACCCGCATGCCCGACTATGTGGTGATGATAACGACCTTGGGCGGCATCGCCGTGTTCGGCATCAATGGCTTCGTTTTGGGACCGGTAATCGCGGCGATGTTCATCTCGGTGTGGCACTTACACACTGTCGCCCAGAGCGACGAGCAACCCTGATACCGCGCGGCCATGGCTAACGTCGTGCCGCCGCCCGCTATGACGTGACTTGGCGGTGGCGGTGCGGTCCGCACATGACGGCATCGCGTGTCGACCCATCGTTGGGTGAGCGCCCTGATAAGGACGCCTCAATGGTGTGCAGCTACATCGTCCCGTGCTCCGCAAAAAATCTCAGCTTCGCACTCGACCAGCTGGCGGTGCCGAATTAGGCCAATCCAAACCACATCTTGAGCGGGTGATAGGACATGCCAGTGTCAGCAGATTCGGTGTCGCACAGCGCTGGCACGCGCAGAAAGGCGGTTGGTGCGGCAACACCAATTGATTGCTCAGCGACGGGCGGACGAATTAACTGGCTCATCACGAGCAATATTTCCATCCACCAATTCGACGAGTCGGTCACAGCGCGCCCCCAGCCGCGCATCGTGAGTGACCACAATGAATGTCACGCCTAGCTCTGCATGCATTTTGCGCAGCTGAACAAAAACCTCGTCAGACGAGGCCGTGTCCAAGTTGCCGGTGGGCTCATCCGCCAGCACCAGCGGCGGTTCTTGCACGAGAGCGCGGGCAATCGCCACGCGCTGCTGCATGCCACCCGAAAGCTCGGCCGGCCGCTTGTCCATGGCGTCGGCCAGGCCGACAGCGGACAGCAGCTCGCGTGCGTGCGCCAATTGTTTGGCGTCGACACGACCGTCGCGCATCAGCGCAGGCATGGTGACGTTTTCCAGCGCAGTAAAGGCCGGTAGCAGGTGGTGAAACTGGAACACAAAACCGATGGTGCTGCGCCGCAGCAGCGTCAGCTCCGCATCCTTTAGGCCGCTCACTTCTTGGCCCTGCAACTGGTAGCTGCCAGCGGTCGACTTTTCGAGCAAGCCAATGAGGTTGAGCAACGTGCTTTTACCCGAACCGGACGGCCCCATCAGCGCGACAAATTCGCCGTGGTTCACCCGCAGGTTCAATCCATGCAAAATTTCGGCTTCGTTGGGAAGGTTTTGGTTATAGCTTTTGCGGATGTCCGTCAAACCAAGCAGCGGGGCGTTTTTGTCGGAAGTGATCTTGTCTCGGGCTGTGTTATCCGGCTCCATAGGTTGCGCCTTAAATTCGAATGGCTTGAGCCGGGTCCATTGCAGCCGCGCGGCGCGCCGGTGCAATGGCGGCGAGCACGCTGCAAACGGTGGCAATGACCGCCACCTGCACAGCAAGGGCGGGTGACAAGCTGATGTCAAACAGCGGCAAGCCGTCCGCGCTCCGGACGAAGCGGGTAAACAGCCAGATCATGCCGACCGCCAGCGCAATGCCCAGCAACGAGCCCAACGCGCCGACCACAGCACCTTGTACCAAAAACAGCCGCACGATTTGCGCGCGTGTGGCACCCATGGCGCGCAATATTCCAATCTCGCGCTGCTTTTGCACCACAGACACCACCAGTACGCTGGCAATGCCCAGCACCACTACCACCATCACCACGGCGCGAATCAGCGCGGTGCTGACCGATTGCGCATTCAGCGCTGACACCAACTGCGCGTTATTTTCTTGCCAACTTTCTATCTTGTAGGGAAACTGGCTACGCAACTCTTGTGCGAGCGACTCGGCCGCCCACACATCGTTGACTTTCAGATCGATACTGGTCGCGCCGCCGGGCAAGCCGAGTAAGTTTTGGGCAGAGCGCAAAGACACAATGACGGTGCGCCGGTTTAGGTCTTTCACGCCCAGGTCAACCAAGGCCGTTACACGGGCCGCGTCAGCCACGCTGCCGGTTTGCAGGGCGAGCCGGTCGCCCACGCGTACACCCAAATCAGTGGCCAGTTCGCGGCCCACAATTGCCTCGCCTGGTAACAGCCGCGCAATGCCGCTGACCACCTTGCCGCGTAGCCCAATGATGCCCTCATAACGGTTCAGCTCCACACCCTGCAAGGCGATGGCCTGCGTTGCCTCACCCCGCAAGGCGAGGCCACCGCCCGCGACCATCGGCGACACGGCGGTGATGACCGGGTTGGCTTCCAGCAACGGCACCAGCGCTTGCCAGTTGGCAATTGAGCGTAAGCGCTGGGCACGCGGCTGCGCCTCGCTCAACACAAAGGTACTCGGTGGGTGGGGCATGGCAGGCGTCACGACATCGTCAGGCGCGCGCACGCTGATGTGCGCTTGGGTGCCCAGTGTTTTGGCGATCAAATTAGACTGCAGGCCACTGATCAGGGCCGATATGTAGGCGATCACTGCCACCCCAGCTGCTACACCCACAATAATCAATACCGTCTGCATGCGCCCCTCGCGCAAAAAGCGTACCGCCACCCGCCATTCAAAACCCAGATTGATTGTCATGGCCGTGCAGCGGTCAACGCCCGATGGCGTTGGTCAAAGCAGCCCCAGCATCTGGCGCGCGCGCTCCGGGCACGGCTGGTGAACCAGACACGGCCGAAGCACCCGGTGCCGTGCTTGTCAAACCCAATGCGCCAGGCCCCGCTGACACGCCGGGCTGCCAAGCTTGCATTTTTACGCGCACGTGTTTGTCGGGTTTGGCATCACCTGCCAGCAGCACGTTGTCGCCCTGCGCCAAACCCTCCAGCACTTCTGCTGCATCCAGCGTGCGTAAACCTAAACGCACCGGCCTCACCTTTGCACGCCCCTCTTGTACGATTAGCACGGTAGCCCTAGCGCTGCTCGCCTGGCTCCGCAGGGCACTCAACGGCAATACCAAGGCGCGCTCGCGTTTGGCAGTTTCTACTTCTACCGACAAGGTCATGTCTTCGCGCAAAAAAGCAGGCGGCGCCTTGTCGAGCGAAAACTTCACCTCGATCGCGCCGCGCTGTGCATCCACCGCAGGCGCAATCGACAGCACCCGCGCGCTAAAACGCTGGTCGGGAAAAGCATCGGCCACCACGCTAGTGCTTTGCCCGGTCTGCAACTGTTCTAAAAACCGTTCATCGACCTGCGCGATCAGCTGCGTCGGTCCAGCCAGTGCCAAGCTCATCAGTGCCTTGCCCGGCTGCACAATCTGCCCCGGCTCAACTTGGCGAGTCAGTACACGGGCGTTGGCTGGGGCAATTACCTGCGTTTGTGCCAGCCTCGCCTGCGCCGTGGTGGTGGCCGCGCGGGCTTGGTCTAGCTGTGCTTCGGCCTGCACAACATCGGTGCCCGCATCTGCGTTGGCCAGCGACTGGGCTTGCGCGCTGGTTTGCTGCGCGCGGGCCACGTCCACCGCACGTTGTGCTTCATCCAGCCGCGACGCGCTCACAAAGCCTTGCGCCACCAGCTGCTGCATGCGCGCCAGTTCCGCCTGCGCGGTGCGCATTGTCGCGTCGGCCTGCATCACTGCGGCGCGGGCCGCTGTTCTGCCGGTGCTGCGCAGCCCAGCCAAGCGCGCCTGAACCTGGTTGGCGCTGGCCTGCGCCTGGACGAGGGCTGCGCGCAGCTCGTCCGATTCCAACTGCACCAACACATCGCCCTGACGCACCACGACCCCATCGTCGACCAGCACCTTGACGACACGGGCGGTGATGGTGCTGCCAACATCGACACGCGACAAGGTTGCCACGCGGGCTGAAAACTGCAAGCTGCGCAACAAGGGTGCATATTGCATTTCTATCGCAGCAACTTGTGGGCTGCGCAGGCTCAACCACAACAAAGTGGCCGCTGCAATGACGGCAATGATCCCAGCAATCCATATCCAGCGTCGTTCCATGTCTGGCTCAACCTTATAAATTCTTACTCATTGTAGCGATTGACTCATCGAGCGACGTTGCGAACTGTCAAGTTAGGTCAGCAGCGGCGTTTTGTGCAGAAAGTCGTCGCTGGTGAGTTGCTGAAGAACGAACGCAGCCACATCAGCGCGGGCGACCTTGCCAACCGAGACACCAGTCAAGTCGAGCAAGACGCGGTACTTGCCGGTTGCCTCGTCATTGGTCAATTGACCGGGGCGCACGATGATCCAGTCCCTGTCGCTGCGACGCAGAAGTTGTTCTTGGCGATCCTTGTCCTGGTAGATCGTGCGCAACAGTGTCGGCTCGATTACACGATCAAAGAAGAATCCGCCGTGGCCGCGGCTGTCGCCAGCGCCGACACCGGTGATACAGATGATCCTTCGAACGCTATGCTTTTGCATCGCAGTCAGCAAGTTCCGGGTGCCGTCAGAAAACAGCGTGACATGCTTGAACGTCACTCCGGTCCCGAGACAACAGATCACCGCCTCCTGTCCCGCCATCGCGGCATCCACGTCCCGACTGTTTAGGATATCGCCCACCACCAAGTGCAGAGCGGGCCCCGACAATGCGAGCTTCGATGCGTCGCGGACCAGTGCAGTGATGTCATGTCCTTGCGCCAAGCCCTGTTTGACGATGTTCTCGCCGGTGGGCCCGGTCGCTCCAATTAAGAGAAAATTCATTGGCTGACGCCTTTCGCATCTGGTTAGTGCTGCTCACGCACTTGCCGCTTCGTTTACAACGTATCGCTGCACTACCAGTGGCGATACCGCGCCCGCGTTTTGAGTAGGACCTACAACAAGTAGGCAGGGGGGTGTGTTCGCGTCTCGGCGTCGCGCCCTTAACCCCGCCGATACGCCCTATTGATACGGCCATTCAGAAACCAAGTCAGCATATTGCCCTTACCCGCAACTTCAACCAACCCATTCTTTTCGAAGACGAATGTCTTCTCCAGGCGACGGCGCACCGCATCGGTTACCTGAATGCGCCCGGTCACGCCCTGTGACTCCATGTGTGCGGCGGTACTGACCACGTCGCCCCACAAATCGTAGGCGAATTTGCGTCTGCCAACGACCGCTGCCACAGCGGAGCCAGTATCTAACCCGATACGCACATTGAGGTTGTAGGGTCCGGTGCCGTTAAATTCCTGCATCGAAGCCATCATGTCGAGCGCCATGCTGCAGGCGCGTGCAGCGTGGTCGGCGACTGGCACCGGCAGGCCGGCGGCGACCATATACGAATCGCCTACGGTCTTGATTTTCTCCAGTCCGTATCGCTCCGCAATAGCGTCGAAGCGCGAAAAGATATCGTTGAGTACACCGACCATCGCCCCAAGGCTGACGCTTTGGGTAAATTTGGTGAAGTCGACGATGTCGGCAAATAGCACGGTGACGTCGGCAAAACTATCGGCGATAAATTCGTTAAAGCCGTGCTCGGTGATGGCGGGACGGTCTTTCAACCGTTTTGCGATCGACGCCGGCAACACATTGAGCAGCAAGAGATCCGATACTTTTTGCTCGTCCGTCAGGCGCTTCACAAGCTGCTTCATTTCGCCGTGCAAGAGGCGCACTTCGAGCATATTGCGAACGCGAAGCAAGACTTCGTCCAAGTCAAAGGGTTTGCTGATGAAATCCTTGGCGCCGGCTTTGAGTGCGCGCAACTTGTGTGCTGGCTGTGCGGTCAGCACCAGTACCGGAATGTAGCTGTCGGTGCCAGCTAATTTAAGCTGTTCCATGACTTGAAACCCATCCATCACTGGCATCGACAAATCCAGCAAGATCAGGTCGAAGTGGATGTTTTGGTGCAACGCGGCTACCGTGGTCGGATCCATGGTCGATGCCACCGACACATACCCGACGCGACGCAGTGTTTTCTCCAGCAGGGCCACGTTCACCTCTTGATCGTCGACGATCAAGATCTTGGCGTTGAATATATCGGTGTCGGCGATCATAGTGCGCTTTTCATTTTGTTCAAGTAGTCGAGGTGGTCGCAACGATTGCGCCGCATTGTGGAACCCCAAAGTGATATCGACGCATGCCGGCCTTTGGTAGCGCGAAGCGCGCGGCAATCGCGGCAAACCACGCAGTCATCTCCGCAAATGGCCCAAGTCTGGGGTGACGGGCGTGCCGGCGCTGTGATTGGTCCGCGTCATGCACTTGGTGCTCGTGCGGCGCATCGCTGATCACCAGTACAGTCAGATATGCGCCGTTGTTGATGGACTTGAGGCACGCATGCGCCCCGGCCCCGTCGCTATTGCGGTCAACAGCGGCAAGCGAAATCAGATCGTATTTAGAGTCACTGCAGTTACTCAGCAAGGTGGCCGGACCCGCCGTCTGTGGACTGAGCCGGTAGCCCGCATCGGCGAGAGCGCGCGCAAACAGGAGGGCGTTGCGCGAGTGGTCGTCAATCACCAAAATACGCGGAACTGGTGCCAATGCGTTCATGCTGCCTGCAACGCCGAGTCAAGCGAAGCCATGAACTCATTGACATCAATCGGCTTGGTCAGGTAACGGACGAAACCGTCTTCCAGACCGCGTTTGATGTCACCCGGCATGGCGTTGGCGCTCAAAGCCATTACCGGAATGTGGGATGTAGACGGGTCGTTGGTGAGAATTTTCATCGCCTGCGTGCCGTTCATACCGGGCAGGTTGATGTCCATCAAAATGAGGTTAGGCTGTGCCGACCTCGCCAGTGCGATGCCGATGTCGGCATTTACCGCCGTCAGTAAATGCATGTCGGGGCGACGCCGGATGAGTTGTTCTACCAGTGCGAGGTTGGCCGGATTATCTTCAATGTAGAGCAGCGTCCTATGCGGGCGTACCGGGTAGTGCTTGCCAGAGACGCTTGCGGCTACCGGCTTGGGTTTGGCTAATTGTGGCGATCCAACCGAATCGAGCTCGATCCAGAATACGCTGCCGCTACCGACGGTGCTTTCAACGCCGATCTCGCCGCCCATGGCATGCACAATGCGCTTACTCATTACCAGGCCAATACCGGTACCCTCGACACCGCCGCCTTCCTGACCCAAGCGGTTGAAAGGCTGGAAAAGTTGTGCCAACTTGTCGGGCGACAGGCCGGCACCGCCGTCGCGGATGCTGATCCGTGTGCGCGCCGCCGAAGGCTGCGAACAGGTGACGGTCACCGCGCCGTTAGGCCGGTTGTATTTGATGGCGTTCGACAGCAGGTTGATCACGGCCTGCTTCAGGCGTGTGCGGTCGGCGCGGACAAATGTCAGCTTGTCGAAATTCGGGAAATGCATCGCAATGCCGCGTTGCTGGGCGGTGGGTTCGATCATCGAACGGCATTCCAGCATGACATCGTCGAGCGCGACCGGCTCCTCCGACAACGACAGCTTTCCAGACTCAACGACGGCCAGGTCGAGAATTTCATTGATCAGTTCGAGCAGAAACCGACCCGCGTTGAGGATCTGCGCGATGCTTGCGCGTTGTGAGGCAGTTGGCTCCGGCTCGTCCGAATCCATCAGTTGTGCGAATCCCAGAATCGCATTTAATGGCGAGCGGAGCTCGTGACTCATGCTTGATAGAAAGTCCGATTTTGCGAGGTTGGCCTTCTCAGCGACGAACTTTGCGCTTTCAAGCGCGGTGTGGGTGTCCTTTAGCGCAAGGTCGAGGCGTTTGCGCTCGGTAATGTCGCGCGCCGCCGCAAACACACCTTGCAGGTTGCGATCGCGGTCATAGAAGGTGTTAGCGTTATATGACACCACGGTTTCCTTGCCGTCGCGGTGACGCGCGGTCAGTTCGTAGTTGGTCACTTTCTTTTCACTGAGCACCAACTTAATGCTGGCCTCGGCGCGCGCCGCGTCGGTAAAGTAATTCTTGAACGGCGCGCCGATCAGTTCGTCACGCGTACAACCAGTCAAAATCTCAGTCTGTTTGTTGACGTCGGTGATGATGCCCGAGGGGTCGGTGGTCATGATGGCGTCGATGTTGGATTCGATCAGCGAGCGTGAATAAAACTGCTGGTCGCGCAAGCGCTGGTCGAGCTTCATCTGCTCGGCTTCCACCAGCTTGCGAGCGGTATTGTCGGTGCCGATCAACAGGTAACCGATAATTGCGTCTTGGGCGTCGCGCAACGCTGTCACTGAGACGATGGCTGGAAAGCGACTGCCGTCCTTGCGGATGTAGGACAGCTCATAAATGTCTTCGATACCGCGCGAGGCCTTAAATACCAGTGCTTCAAAGCCGGGCTTGATCGCAATCGACAACTCCGCACTGAGCGCCGTGGCACGCACGATCACCTCTTCGGGGTCGGAAATGTCAGCAGGCGTGATCTTGTTGATCACCTCGCTGGCGGCATACCCGAGCATGCGCTCCGCGCCAACATTGAAAATCTGGATCACGCCTTTGTCATCGGTGGCGATACTGGAAAAGTTGGCGCTGTTAAAGATGGCGTCTTGGAGCGCGCTGGTTTTGAGCAGCGAGTCTGCAATCCGTTTACGCGTTGAAATGTCGCGCAGGATGCAGGTGATGTAGCGAATGCCGCCCAGCCACAGTTCTCGTACCGCGATCTCCAGCGGGAAGCTGCTGCCATCGGGGCGCAGTCCAAGCGTCTCGCGGCCGAGGCCCGCTGCCGTGGCGGCGTCTGGCGCACTGAAGTACTCGACCAGATCGATATCGCGATCAACCGAGACCTCTGGAATCAACGCATCAAACTTCACGCCCACAAATCCCGATGGGGGGTAACCAAACATTTTTTCAGCGGCCAAGTTAGCGCGTTCCACGGTGCCACTACCAACCCGCACCGTGATGATGCCTTCACCAACGGTATTAAAAATCGCCTGTATTTGCGCGTTGCCGTCGCGCATCGCGCGGCTCGTTGAGTCCTCCGCCGTGACATCCCGAAACACCAGCACCGAGCCGACGACTTCGCCGTCGTGCCCCCGTATCGGCGCACAACTGTCGGCGATGGAGCACTCGGTATTGTCGCGGGAGATCAGCAAAGTATGGTTCGCCAAGCTCTGAATCGTGCCGTCGGCCAGCGTCTGTCGAACCGGTATGGAAACTGGCAGGCGCGTGGTCTGGTTGATGATCTTGAACACTTCCTCAATCGGTCGCCCAACCGCATCAGTATTGACCCAGCCGGTCAAGTGCTCACCGAGCGGGTTTAGGATCGTCACCAAGCCGTCCGCGTCGGTGGCAATGACGGCGTCGCCAATGGAGTTTAATGTGACTTGCAAGCGCTCCTCGCTCACGCGCAACGCAGCGTTGGCGAGCGACAGTGCCCGGTTGCTTTCTTCCTGCATTCGCAGCATGTGCTGCGTCTCCGCAAATACCCTGTTCTGAAGGTCGTACTGCGTTTCGCGCCTGAGCAAGAACGCAAATCCAACCGCAAAGACAAGCGTCAGCAGGCAGGCAGCGACAATAATCGCGAACAGAAACTGGATGTTTGACCGGAACTCTGATTCCAACTTCGCCAGAAGCTCACGCTCGACCTGTATGTAAGCATTTAGCTCAACGCGAATCTGGTCCATCAGACGCTTGCCCACGCCTGCGCTGATGTCTGCAAGCATATTTACCGTGTCATCGCGTCCGCGCTGGTCGATGACGTTGGCCATCGCCACTAACCGGGCGTCGATTAATGGGCCGACGTTATCGAGGCGTTTTTTACCGGCGGCGTCACTGGTCAGCGCGCGGAGGGCCTGGAAACGGCCGACGATGCCCTCACGAACTGCTGTGTAGGGTTCAAGAAATTTGATGTCGGCAGTCAACGCGTAGCCACGCGTCCCGGTTTCGGCGTCCTTCAGGTCAGCCAGCACCGCGCTGGCGCGCGTCACCACTTCGGAGGTGTATTTTCGCGCTTCACCAACGTTATTCACCTCGCGGAAGGCAACGAAGGCAATGGTCGCGATAATTACCGCCAGCACCGCCACACCGGCCAGCCAAAACAGCACTTTGAGTGACATTCTCACGGATAGCTGCTGGAAGTATTGCATTTCGACGCCAACGCTACGGCGTCGTGCTGGGCCGGCGGTGTGCGAGGCGGCGTAATGTTTGAGTCAGAGCGCGTTCGCATAGCCAAAGCCTCGCGGCTCAGGGTGCGATCAAGAGCCAGTCGGGTAACAGTGATACTGGGCGACGAAGGATGACGCCTGCAATATACTGGGTCTGTACGGCTGCGCACCAAGCATTCATGGCGGGCGATGAGCGGCAGACGTCGTTTTCAGCCCAGCGTCGCCACCAAAACTGCCTTGATCGTGTGCAAACGGTTCTCGGCTTGGGTGAATACAATTGAGGCTGGCGACTCAAACACCTCCTCAGTTACTTCGAGCGCGGTCAAACCAAACTCCTTGTGCAGCGCACGTCCCATTTCGGTTTCGAGGTTGTGAAACGCAGGCAGGCAGTGCATGAATTTGGTGCCGGGTTTACCCGTTGCTTGCATCAGTTCCGCGCTGACCTGATACGGCATCAGGCTATCAATCCGCTCTCGCCAGAGGCTGGCGTCCTCGCCCTTCGACACCCACACATCCGTGTAAAGAAAATCGGCGCCGGATACGGCTTTCATCGGGTCGGATTCAATGGTGATGCTTGCACCAGTGAAAATAGCCAGCTCACGCATGCGTTTGATCAGTTCGGGCGGCGGTTGCAATGCCGCAGGCGCGCAGATACGTACGTCCATGCCCATTTTCACCCCGCCAACCAGCAGCGAGCAGCTAGTGTTGAAACGCGCATCACCGAGGTAGCAAACCGTCATTTCGTGGAGCGGCCTTTCGCCCACCTCCGCCATGGTCAGCAGGTCCGCCAGCACTTGGGTTGGATGTGCCTCGTCGGTCAGGCCGTTCCATACCGGCACATGTGAAGAGTGTGCAATCTCTTCGATCAGCGTTTTTTGAAAGCCGCGATATTCAATGCCGTCGAACATGCGACCCAACACGCGGGCGGTGTCTTTCAGTGACTCCGTCTCACCGAGTTGTGAGCCGATCGAGTCAAGATAGGTGACATGACCGCCTTGGTCGTGTACCGCGACTTCAAAGGCGCAGCGCGCACGCGTTGAGGTCTTCTCGAACACCAGCGCAATGTTCTTACCGTTGAGACGTGGCAACTCGTTACCCGCAGCTTTACTGCGCTTCAATTCAGTGGCCAGATCCAACAGGTCAAGGATTTCGCGCGGCTCGAAATCCTCTAGCGCCAAGAGGTTGCGGTTACGAAGATTGACGCTCATATTGTCTATCCGTTCAGTCGGAAATTGGAAAAATGGTCAAATCCAAGGTTGAAATCCAAGCTTTAAGCTGTGGGCTTCAAACCCCAAGGTTGTGACCCTCGTGGGACATCGTTGGGTTGTTTCCCCGGCACGAGACTCAATCAATCGAGCGCAGAATCTAACCGGGGTACAAGTTGCGTTAATCCTACAAAACTACTGGCTTGGATTTCGGCGCGGGCAACTGGCCGGTCTGTCCTGAGCCCGTCACGCGGGGGTGATGATGCAATTGAAGTCAAGCTTGCGCTAGCGCAAAGGTGCCACTCATCGACGCTTTCGACGACATGACGCAAACTACGGCAGGTCTCGATTGCGTCGACATGATTGCGTGGACAGAAGCGGTTTGCATTAAGACGCGATGCCAAAGCGTGGGGTGAAATCTGGAAAGGCATTTGCGAGGTCACGGTACGCGGTCTGCGATGCCTCGGTTTCAGCTGGCGGCAGCGCGAGGCCAAGCTCGAGATAAAGATCGCCTGGTGTGGCACCGGGTATGCCGCGACCCTTGAGGCGCAATTTGCGACCGGCCGACCATCCCGCCGGAATAGAAACGGTTGTCTTACCGCTTGGCGTGACAACATCGACTGCCGCACCCAACGCCGCTTCCCATGGTGCCACAGGCAGCGTTTGGAACACATCGTGGCCGACTGCGCGCCAGCGCGCATCGGGCTTAAAGCTGACCTCGAGCAACAAATCTCCTGGCCCCGCTCCGCCGGTGCCTGCGTTACCCTTGCCTGCGAGGCGGATTTGCTGGCCGGCCAAAATACCGCGCGGAATCTTGACGCGAAGCGTCTGCGAATGATCGTTCAGTTCACCAGCAGTTTGTCGCGCGGTGGTCAGGGTCAGGTCGCGTTGCGCGCCTTGGAAAGCATCTACCAGGTCAAGCTCAATCGCGGCGTGCGCATCGGCGCCCCGAGTCGGTTGCTGGCGATTACCGTGGCCGCTACGCTCGCGTCCACCAAACCCACCCGCTGCGCCAAATAGCTGCTCGAAAAAATCGCTGTGATCGAAACTGCTGGACGACGACGAAAATTCAAATCCCTCGCCCCAATTTGGTGGCGGCCGAAATTCGTTGCTCTGGCTTCCACGGCGGGCTTCGCTTGTGCCAAGCGTGTCGTATGCAGCGCGTTTGTTTACATCCGACAGCACTTCGTTGGCTTCATTGATGGCGGCCATACGTGCCGTTGCATCAGGTGCTTTATTCAGGTCAGGATGGTGCTTACGCGCGAGCTTTCTGAATGCCTTCTTGATGTCGCCAGGACTGGCGGTGCGGGGCACCCCTAGCACTTCGTAATAGTCCTTGAACTCCACTTGATCAGCTTTTTGCGCAAGGCACTGTTACCCGCCTCATCGACTACTTAACCTGTGTTTTGAAAGAGTGACAGGAGTGAACGAACGCAACCTTGAGTTTTTCCATTTCCGCCACCATTTTGTCCCATGAATCTTCTCCCGCCAACCTCATCTCGTCGAATTTTTCCATGTTGACCTTGGATTGGTGGCGTACTTTCTTTAACTCCGCTTTGTAAATTTCTTTGGCGTCGTGTTTGGTGTCGTTAGCTTTTGCTTCCAAAGCATCAATGCCTTGGTTCAGTTCATCCAACCGAGTTTTTAGTGCGGCCGTATATTGCTCGCGTTTGGTCGACATAACATATTCCAATGTATTCGTGATTTAAAGGGGTTTCCGCGTTACCGCAACGCCCGCTGGCTCCCAACTGTAGCGTTCGTACACAAGCAAACGCTTGGGTAGCCATAATCTATAAGCCAGCGAAGTGAGCGTCGGTGCGACAACGAACATGTCCAAACGCGGAATTCGCATTCGGTGCGAGGCGGGAAGTGCGGTGTTTGAAATGGACTGACTTGTTGAGGAGACGCAACTAACAAAGCCCAAAGATTTGTGTGGAGGGGCAACTACGATTAATAAAAATTACTTCAAAGTGCCCTATTGGCGGGCATTTCGAAGCAAAAATGACTGGAAATACCCGCCAATAGGTGACTTTCAAGTTGTGGCATACGACAGGACACAGCCATTGGTCCGCTCAGCAGAACTAAGACGCGCCCGAGGAGCAGCAGCACGACTAGGGCAATGAGCAGCAAGCCAACAGCATGGCTGAGTCCACAGCCGCAACGCCGACGGTAGGCGGCGCGTGTCAATGGGGAAAGACGCCCAGCGGTGGCCGCCATCAAAACAAGCACCGACAATGTTGCAAGTGCCGTGCGACGCGCCGGTTGATATGTTGACGATTGCAGATAGATGCGTGCAGACCAGCCAACCGCGCCGCAGACGGTATTCGCTAACACCCGCCATGTTGAATCAGTCGGTGTTTGGGTATGTATATCCAAGCCTTCAGAGACGAGCCTTGGCGCGCTTGCTGGCACTAGCCTACAACCCCCACCGGGGCGCGCTTGACACCCGGCACCCGCCGGCGCTTCGGCGTTGACAAGAAAAGAGCGCTACGTGCACCAGCGCACAGAAAACGCTTAGCAATTCGGCAATTATGTGTCCAGAATTCGCCGATACCGTTGTCAACGGCGTCAGTGAAAGCAGCGCCGCCGTCCAAGCACCAACAACAGCATCTGCGCCGCTTTTGTGTTGTGAAAAGTACCCGCTATTAAAAAGGAATGCAGCATGAACTGGGATCGCATTGAAGGCAACTGGAAACAATTCACCGGCAACGTCAAGCACCAGTGGGGCAAGATGACCGGCGACGAACTTGACATGATCGCCGGCAAACGCGACCACCTCGCCGGTAGAATTCAGGCGGCCTATGGTATTTCGAAAGATGTCGCTGCCCAGCAGCTACTGGAGTGGCAGCACCGACAAAAAGACAGTTTGCACAAGCTGTCCTAGTCGGATCGCCAGCCTTCATTTTTACGCCACCGAATACATGATCATTATGAAACCACTAAACAGTCAAATCATCGCCGCGCTAATTGCTATCGTGCTCAGCAGCGCAAGCGCCGCGCAAAACATGAACAAGGCAGACCACAGCGCACAAAAAGACCTGATTGCGGCGGATTACAAGGCAGTCAAGGCCGCGTGTAAATCGTTCGCCGGTAACGCCAACGATATTTGTGTCGCTGAAGCAAAGGGGCGTAAGAACATCGCCAATGCCTCGCTTGAAGCTCACTACAAACCGAGTCGCGACGCCGATTACAAAATTCGCGTCGCTGAAGCTGATGCTGATTACGGCGTTGCCCGTGAAAAATGCGACAACCAAGCGGGCAATCAAAAATCCGTTTGCGTAAAAGAAGCTAAGGCCGCACAAACGACCGCCAAAGTTGATGCCAACGCTCACATGAAAGTGATGAACGCAAAAATCGTCGCTGGCGATAAAGTCTTTGCTGCGCGCAACGACGCCGCGATCGACAAAGACAACGCCAATTACGCCGTCGCGCTGCAGAAGTGCGATGTGTTTGGCGGTGACGTCAAGGCGCGTTGCGTGGCGGACGCCAAAGCGACGTACGGTAAGCTTTGAACCGCTTTTTGGAGAAAAACACAATGAACAAGTTATGCGCGCTGCCCGGTCTGTGGTTAACGCTTGGTGCCTTAGCCATCGCATTAACGTTGGTCGGCTGTAAACGACAGGAAGCCTCTACCACCAATGTTGCGGCACCAGCACCACCACCAATTTCGGTCGGCACTGAAATTGACGATGCCATGATCACTACACGGGTGAAATCGGCGCTGCTGGGAGACCCTGATATCAAGGGCTCCGATATCAAAGCGGAGACACGTAAAGGAACGGTGCTGCTTGGTGGTTTTGTCGACAGCCAGCTCACTATTGATCGCGCCGTCGCCGTCGTACAGCGCGTCGAAGGTGTGAAGGGCATCGATAACAGCATGACGATCAAGGACGGCAAAACCACTGTCGGCAATGTAGTGGACGACGGCATTGTGACAACGCGGGTGAAATCTGCGTTACTCGCTGACGCAAGGATCAAAAGTTTTGATATTGCCGTGGTGACGCGCAAAGGAAATGTGCAGTTGAGCGGCTTCGTTGACAACCAGTCGCAAATTGATCGTGCGCTTGAAGTAACCAAGGACATAGGTGGGGTGCAAGCCGTGGACAACCAACTAAGCATCAAGAAGTAGGATTCAGGCATTGCCGTGCAACTGCAACCCAACGGCCATCCGCAAAAAGCGCAGGGGGGCGCGTCATAATGTGACTGGCGAAAAACACCCTGCAGCGAACCGAAGCAAGACACACTTGACAGCATCCCGCTGATGACGATGATTGGTGGAAATAGGCGACAGCGTGAGTGAGTGAAATGCAACTGTGATGGGTAAATATTGAGTGAGTGGTAACTGATTGGTAAGTGAGTGGTAAGTGAGTGGTAGTGGGAATTGGGCCCGACGCGGATTGCTCCGCGTCGGGTTTTTTATCGCCGGCAGCCTGCGTCGTCCGCAGTGACGCGTCAGAGGGCAATTGCTGGGGCTGGGACAGCGATTATCGTTCGACTGACCGAGTGGTCTCGGGGCGCCATGATGGAAGAGAGTTCGCCATCACCAAACGTGGCGCAGGTCCGTCGGCCCGCTCTCACGCGTGTAAGCGCGCCGCTGATCGAAGCTTGGAGTGAATAACCTGAGTAAAGCACTGCTTGATGGCAGAAACGGCCCTGAATCGGGCCGACTGGTGGAAAAGCCGGGCTCGGCGCGATTTAATCCGCCATGTGCCGCAGCGTCTCATAGCAAGAACACGCCACTGCCTCGAGTCCGCGGCCGTCGGTGATTACGATGCTGCCACGCGTGTAACTGATCAGTTTGCGCAGCTTAAGGCTGTGTGCCGCCTTGGTCACGCCGACGCGACGCACGCCCAACATGTTGCCAAGAAATTCGTGCGTGAGTTGGAAGTGGTCGGCTCCAACGCGATCGCGTGTCATTAATAGCCAGCGCGCCAGACGCTGCTCGACATGATGGAAGCGGTTGCACGCCGCCGTCTGTGATATCTGCATTAAAAACTGATGGATGTAGAGGTTGAGTGCACGTTGCAATGACGGACATTGCGGCAGCAGCTTGCGGAATGTCACCGATTTCATGCGCATGGCCGTGCCAGCGCCCTGCACCATGGCACGAACCGGGCCGACGCTTACGCCTAGCGATAGCTCCACGCCCACCATTCCTTCGCGCCCCACCATGCCAACCTCAAGCGCGAAGTGGTGATCGATTACGGTTAATAACGATACCAGAGAGTCGTTCGGAAAGTAAACGTGCTTGATCGGCTGGGATGCTTCAAACAGCAACTCGCCAAAGGCAACGGGAATGTTGTCGAGGTGAGGCGCGATGCGGCGGTACTCGGCGATCGGCAGCGCCGCCAAGAGCCGATTAGACTTCGACTCATGGTGGTCGTGAAGCGCATTCATCTTGGCCTTCACTTCTTGATGGTCGTGCAGGGCATTCATCGCGGCCTTCAGGGGGATTGCTGGGCTAAGCTGTTGGGGGCGGCCAATGGCACCGGGAAATTTGCCCCAGACGACCACCACGTTGTAGGACACCAACACAGGCAGCGAGGCTAATCCCGGCAGGCTTGTCGGTCTGTTCGACAACGAACATATCGCAACGGTAATGGCGCGCCGTTTGGTCGCGCCCTCCATTGGTTGGCTGCACACAGCAGGCGCACCTCTCACACACGGACGCTCAAGCGAGTGTCCGCGCGCGCAAGGCACACTATCGCCAACTTTGTTGAAAACTGTACGCGAGCGAACAGACCCAGATGCGCTGACCGCGCAACATTGAGCCAGCGAGTCGACCGCCATTCGAGTGATCGTCGCTCTGGAGGCAAAACATCATGCTCTACACTATCGCAGTCATTCTTGTAATTTTGTGGTTACTCGGACTGGTGACATCGGTCACAATGGGCGGCTTCGTGCATGTGCTGCTGGTGCTGGCAATCATTGTCGTACTGCTAAGCGTGATTGGTGGCCGCAAATCGCTTTAGCGTCGGCCGCGCAAACCTGATCCGAAATTGATGCTTCGCGCTTACTCTAGCCAGGAAAGGTAGTTTGCGGCGGTCCAGACCCTATAGGTAGTTGTCAAGGGTAGGATGGCAAAAGAGCAGCGTTTGCAGGCGGGCGTGAGCACATAGGTTGTGCCTGGAGTGGCGACAAAAAAGAGCAGTCGTTGCCACTTTCCTCGCGCCGCCTCGGCTGTCACGCGAGCCAGATGCCAATTTTTCCGTCGGGCAAGGGCGCGTTGGGTCGCGCTTTAGCCAACGTCGCGCGCAATGTTTCGCTCAACCGACAACGGAGCAACCGACGACCACCCGGCATGGACATACTCACGAGCAGTAGAACGGAAAGCTGAGTGTTCGTCACCCGCGTTAAAGCGCATGCTCTCGGCACCGTTTGGAGGCCAAAATCGAATTCTTAAACGAGGCTTCTTTTGATTTTTCAGATAGTGGTGAAACTTGACGCCCGTTCAAATTTGAAGCTTAGGTGGTAGAGCAGCCAGCGCATCAGTGCGCTGAACAAGCGGTGTTCAGTGGAGCTGCAGCGCCGCCAACGATTAGCGCTCCTCAAGCGCAGCAACAACGCACCGAACACGCAACCCTCTGATGGCAGGCCCGATGAAACACACATTACCGAAATTGCCTTATGGTTATGCCGATCTTGAGCCTCACATCGATGCGCGCACCATGTTGGTCCACCACAGCCAGCACCACGCTGGTTACGTCGCAAAACTCAACTCGGCACTGTCTGGGTTGCCTGAACTGCACGGGTACACGGCGACGCAGTTGTTACAGCACCTCGATGAAGTTCCTGCAGCGCTGCGGGAAGACGTGCAGCATAACGCCGGCGGCCACCTGAATCATAGCCAATTTTGGCGGGCGATGACGCCAAGCGGCGGCGGCGTCCCAAGGGGTTTGCTCGGGGATGCCATTACGCGCGACTTCGGCGATTTCGAGAGTTTTAAGACGGCCTTTGAAGCCGCCGGGGTGTCCTTGTTCGGATCCGGTTGGGTATGGCTCGCGCGCGTGCAGGTCGACGGGGGCAAGCTGCAGATCTACACCACCACTGGACACGACAACCCAATCATGCGCGGACACTTTCCGATTTTGGTCAACGACGTTTGGGAGCACGCCTATTACCTGAAACATGAAAATCGGCGCGCGGCATATCTCCACGCTTGGTGGGTGGTGGTGAATTGGGCGGAGGCGTCGAAACGCTATGAACGATCCGATCACGTGGCGGAACACAACTGGGAAGACGAGGGCGGCAACCTCCTTACCGTCGCGGCCTGATTTGACGCGCGGGCACATGCACGACGCTCGTGGTGCTAATGGCCCTGGCGGCGCTGGTGGCACTCAGGGCGCGAGGAGCCGAAAATGGTAGAGATCAAATTCACTATCGAGCTTGCCTACGACATCCTTCACCAGCCGGCTGACTTCATTTTCAATGTGCATGCAGCGGCGGTGCCGCGCCAAGTAGTGAAACAGGAAAACTTTCAGACTGACCCATCAGTGGCAGTAGCGATGTTCAGTGACCCGTTCACTGGCAACCGCTACGCACGATTACGCACCGGACCTGGCTCGCTACGCGTTTGCTACGACGCGGTCGTCGACATCGATCACCACATCAGTTCACCCGACAGCTTGTGGGAAGTTCCCGTCGCGGAGCTGCCCGCCGACGTATTGACCTATGTTTACCCGAGTCGTTACTGCGAATCGGATCGGCTGCGCCAAACGGCGCGCTCGGAATTCGGGCACCTGACGAGCGGCTACTGGCGGGTACGCGCCATTCAGGACTGGGTATATCGTCGCACCCGCTTTGCCTCAGGGAGTTCCAACAGCGAGACGTCGGCGATCGATACGATGATCAGCCAGTCCGGTGTTTGCCGCGATTTTGCCCACCTTATGATTGCCATGTGCCGCGCGTTAAACATCCCGGCGCGGTTTGTGACGGGCATCGACTACGGGGCCGATCCAATCTTCGGTCCGACCGATTTTCACGCTTACGTTGAAGTCTTTCTCAGCGATCGCTGGTACCTATTTGATGTTTCCGGTATGGCGCAGCCGGCGGGGCTGATCCGCCTCGGCACCGGCCGCGACGCCGCCGATGTTTCATTCGCCACTATTTTCGGCAGCGTCATATCGATGCAGCCCTACATCACGGTCGCCGCCATCGAAGACATCACGCGCGGCATTGCGCTGCCGGTAGCCTCTAGTGACGCGATTTCAACTGCCGGCCAAAGGCGGTGACGCTGTTTGCATCGCTTGTTTCAGCTATGTGTTTAGACGCACAGACTCTGTCTCTTTGCATACGTAGGCTGCTGCAACAAGATCGGCGCTTCTTATCGTTCGTGATTGGACGCTATGTTTGACCGCTGCTCAATGATGAACGCGACGGCGGCGAGTTTGGCGGCCTCACTCTAATTCTCCAATAACCGAAAAAAATGAGGAAGGAAATATCATGGTTCGAATCGAGCGGTATTGACGACAGTTGATGCTGGCAATGTCATTCATGCTCGCCACGTTTCTGGCGGGTTGCGGAGGCGGAGGCCAGGATCCAATTCTCGGCACCGGTGCCATCGCCGACTTGGTGTCCATCACGGTCACTCCCGCCAATTCCACGACGCCGAGGGGACTCACGCGGCAATTCGGCGCAACCGGTGTGTATTCCGATGGCACCACCCGCGATCGACGCGAGCGTGGCTAAGATTGCCGCGCTGTAGACCAGTTCTCTGATGGCATTGGTACCTGAGCAGTCAAGTTTTGATCAGGATGTCGCGTCGGACCTGCGGCGAACTCGACGAGTTGTGAGCCAGCGGCGCCCATGCCCTGAACCCTCCCGTCCAAACCCTCATTCAATCAGACGCAGGCCATGAAACGACGACACTTTCTGCTCCCTGCTCCCTGCTTCCTGCTGCCTCTGTGCTGTCGCTGCAGGTGAGTGCGCAGAACCACGCGCCCACCGGTCAAGGTGGCGTCGGTTCTTGGCGGTTGTTGGCCGAACGCGTGGTGGATTTCGGCGCCGACACGCGATGTCATCACGGTGACTGGGGACGACGCCTTCCGCAAGCTCAAGTTCAAGGTCATCGACGCGCCTATCCAGATGCTGTCGATGCGCGTGGAGTTCGAGAACGGCGAGGTACAGGACTCGCCGGTGGACTTCAGGATGGAGAAAGTACACGAGAGCCGGGTGATCGACCTGAATGGTGTTGTCAGGGCCATCAAGGTCGTGAGCTTCACTTATCGCACCGTCCGACCGGGTGTCCGCGGCAAGGCCAAGTTGCTACGTTTCGGCCAGAAAAGAGCCGGCCCGCTAGAACCAAAGTCCAATCCCAAATGTTCCCCGAGCGTGCCCGCGAGAAAGAGGTAAACGTGACCGACAGTTTGACGAGCCTCATCAGGCCATCAATAATGGTGACCGCGATGGCCACGCGCTTCGACCCCGATGCACGCTGGCGGCGCGAAGTGACACCTTAGGGAAACCTCATGAAGCACGTATTCGCCGTCGCCGCGCTGCTGCTGGCAAGCGCTTTGGGACCTGCGTGGGCGCAGGACAAGCCGCCCGAGCCCGCAGCCGAGGCAAAGGTATCGCTGGCCAACCGCACGGTTGCCGTCCTGCGGGCACCTTTCATGGGAGTGAGCACCGAGCGCCGGGCGCGGCGTGCAGAAGTCGTGCTGCGCGAAATGATG
>Ga0209591_10002368_pt1 | contig 22644 bp, 16 predicted proteins | sample MAT01_FD_187207 | JGI IMG/M metagenome (GOLD analysis project Ga0209591, IMG submission 187207) | Freshwater microbial communities from Lake Fryxell liftoff mats and glacier meltwater in Antarctica - MAT-01 (SPAdes) (version 2) | ecosystem: Environmental > Aquatic > Freshwater > Ice > Liftoff... | reverse complement strand
TTGCAGACGCTCACTAAGCTCGTCGAAATCCGGGATGCGCTGCGGCGCGAGGTTGAGTAAATCTATGCCTTCGAGCCATAATTGACTGGCGTGCTGCTGTACCTGTGGGAACTGCTTTTCATAGAGCATTTGCCAAGTAGCGCTCTCAAAATCCGAAAATACCTTAAAGGGTCGTCTTTCACGTATCATCCGAAATCCTTTCTTTTGTATATATTTTACACAAAAATATCGGATTTTATGTGGGCAATTTGCCCAATTGAGGAATTTTTTACGAATTAAAGGTTTGGCTGCCTTGGGCGGTATTAGACGGCTTCTGAGATGTGCTAACTTCGATGCAGTCACTCTTCCGCAAATGGAGGGTGTCATATATATTTATGGTATATTAAAAAATTAGAATGAATTTCTATCATTGTAATAGGCGATTTGTGGAAAGTTTACTTTCTTAAATACACAGATTCTCAAATTCGTTTAAAATTGAAACCTTGCAGGTATTCATTATCCAGAGATTAAATACAGGAACAGTTCACAATATGGTGAAAAATACTAATAAAACAGAGCAGAGACCAAACACTCGAAATATACCGCAAGCAGATAAAAATTACCTTTGGGCTGCTTCAGCGGGAAGATGTGCTTATCCAAATTGTCGCCAAATCCTAGTTGTACCAGGTACAATTCTTGACGGCCCTGCTACTATTGGACAGTTTGCCCACATTTTTGCTCATAGCGAAAATGGTCCTCGTCCGAATCCCGACGGATTCAATGAAAAAACTAATTCATATGAAAACTTGATTATGTTATGTAGTAACCATCATCGTGAAGTAGATATTCAATCTAATACTCATACAGTTTCAAATCTGCTTGAGTGGAAAATAGATCATGAAAAATGGGTTGCTTACCGTTTATCGGAAGAAGAATTCAACACAGGGGATTTGGAAGCCATTACAAATCGGATTTCTAAAAACTCTGAACTTCCTTCAACAGATTATATTTTATTACCCCTTGCAGAGAAAATGGTTTTTAATTCAATGAGTAATACTACGCAACAACTTATCAATATGGGGTTAATGCGAGTGAGTGAAGTGAAAACTTATATAACTCACCGTACGAAAATGGAATCAGCTTTTGCAGAACGTTTGCTTAAACCTCTATCAGAGCAGTATAATGAATTACGCACAAATGGTCTAAATAGCGATTATATTTTTGAAGAAATACGCCAATTCGCATGTGGTAGAAGTCTTGATTTTCGAAAACAAGCAGCAGGTCTAGCTGTGATAGTATATTTTTTTGAAAAATGTGAGATTTTTGAAAAATGATACTTCCAACCAAGCATATTACAGTCGAAAATTCATTGCTAGGTGTAGGAGCTTTACTATTAGAAAAGCTTAGTCGTCCCTTATCAATTTCAACATTATGGAAGCGAGTGCGCGAATTTTCTGAGATAGCTACTTTCGAACGTTTTACATTAGCCCTTGATCTTTTGTGCATGATTGGCGCAATCGAATTCGACAAGAATAAGCTGCGGAGAGTTCACTAATGATACTTGGTGTGAGAGCAAACAGAGAAGAATTCAATGAAGTAAAATTTGAAGAAGGCTTCAACGTTGTTATAGCTGAACGCACCCTTGAATCTACCAAAAAAGATTCGCGGAATGGCTTAGGGAAAACCACTTTAATCGAAATTATTCATTTCTGTTTAGGGGCAGATATAAATCCTGATACTAGTTTACGTGATAAAGAACTTGCAGGTTGGATTTTCACTTTAGACATTGTATTTGGTGGAAAAAATGTTTCTGTATCGCGTGGAACTAATAATTTAGGATATGTCGTTATTGATGCTTACACTGATTGGTCAGAATGGATAATTCAACCTGATTTCGATAATAAGTCTAATGAAGCACGAATTAAAATTACCGAATGGACGAAACTTTTAGGTTGGGCTTTATATGGATTAATTGAAGATAATAGGCGTAATTATATTCCTACATTTAGAAGCCTTGTAAGCTACGATATTCGGCGGCGGCATTTTGATAATCCATTTGAAAACTTTCCGAGGCAATATATTTGGGACATACAAGTTAATAACGCATACATTTTAGATTTAAATTGGGAGTATGCCCGTAAATGGCAACTACTAAGAGAAAGAAAAACTGAACTTGATAATTTGAAGAAAGCAACGAAGGGTGGTCAGGGACTACTCGCAAGTTTACTCGGAACAATAGGGGAACTCGAAAATGAGAAAGAGCGTCTTGAGCGAATAGTAGATCAAGAATGGACCAACCTGAATGGTTTTCAAGTTCTTCAGCAATATGAACAAATTGAATCTGATGCCAATAAATTAACTGAGCAAATCCACAACCTTACAAATGCTATGTTGCAAACGCGGCGGCTTATTGAATTCCATGAAAAAAGTTTATCTGAAGAAGAAGCTGCAAACGAAAATCGGGTTGCCGAAATATACAAGGAAGCAGGCATAGTTCTGCCAGGTAGTGGGGTGAAGAGTTTAGATGAAGTCCAAGTTTTTCATAAGCAAGTTACTCAAAATCGCCGTAACTACTTACGTAGCGAAATTACTCGCCTACGTAACGAGATTTCAGGAGCAGACACTTCAAGGGAACAACTTGTACACGAACGTTCACGTCTTATGCAGATACTTGCAACACATGGCGCACTTGCAGAGTATACAAAGCTACAGCAGCTTTATTTAAGTCATGTTGCAGAATTGGAAACCATAAACTCTCAGATACAGAATCTTAAGAAAATTGAGCGCGAAAAATCACAGATAAAAATCGAACGTGAAAATTTATTTCTTGATGCCCGAACTGATTATGACGAAAGAACAATTATTCGGGATGCGCGTAAGATTTTTAATAACAATTCAGAGGCCTTATATGAGGCACCTGGTGACCTCGTTGTTGACATAAAACAAGACTCTGGGTATTCCTTTCGGGTGGATATAAAACGTTCAGGCAGTGATGGAATAGATAAAATGAAAGTGTTTTGTTACGATTTAATGCGAGCCGAACTTTCGCAACAATTCCCACTACGACCTAAATTTTTAATTCATGATAGTACAATCTTTGCTGATGTAGATGAGAGGCAGATTGCTCGTGCTTTAGAACTTGCTGCCTTAAAGTCTAAGCAGTTTGGTTTTCAATATATAGTTATGCTAAATTCCGACAAAGTTCCTTGGGATGAATTTAATAATACAGACTTCGATTTGAATAATTATATCCGACTTGTATTAACAGACGACAAGCCAGCGGGTAGCTTGCTTGGGATACGTTTTTAAATGCTTTCCATACAAACTATATGCAAATGATGCTAGAGTGCAAAACATAGAGAAGAGTAAAGACGAAATTTTGCCCTTATCTACTGCACTTGTCGGGGGCGGTATTGGATGGCCTCTGCGATATGCTGCACTTCGATGCGGTCACTGCTGCCTAAATCGGCAATCGTCCGGCTGAGTTTGAGGATGCGATGATAAGAACGTGCGCTCAACTGCATCCGCTTGACCGAAATTTCCAGCAGTTGCCGCGCTTCCGGCGAAAGCACACACATCTGCTTAATCTCCGTCACGCTCATATCGGCATTGGCGTATAAATGCGGATGCTGGCTAAAGCGGTTGCGCTGGCGTTCCCGCGCCATCTCGACCCGTTCCCGCACTTTTGCCGAAGGTTCGCCGCGCTCATCGCTCATCAGCTTGTCGTGTTCCACACGCGGCACATCGAGATGAATATCAATCCGATCCAGCAGCGGCCCCGATAGGCGGCTTTGATAGCGCGTAATCATGGTTGGTGAACAGGTGCAAGGGCGCACGACATCCCCGTAATAACCACATGGACACGGATTCATCGCGCCGATCAGTAAAAAATTGGCGGGAAAAGTAATACTGCCTTTGGCGCGGCTGATCGTCACGATTTTGTCCTCAATCGGCTGACGCAGCACTTCTAATGTTTTGCTGCCGATCTCCACAATTTCGTCTAAGAAAAGGACTCCGCGATGGCTGAGGCTGACTTCACCCGGTTTGGGGATCGAGCCGCCGCCGATGAGACCGGGCTGACTGATGGTGTGATGTGGCGCACGGAAGGGGCGAGCTTGAATCAGCGGTTGGTCGCTGCGGAGCATGTCGGCGACGGAATAAATGCGGGTGACTTCTAATGCTTCTTCTAACGTTAACTGTGGCAAAATCCCCGGCATCGCCCGCGCAAGCAGTGTTTTGCCGACACCCGGCGAACCCGAAAGCAAAATATTATGATTGCCGCCCGCCGCGATTTCCAGCGCTCGCTTGACGTGCTGCTGACCTTTTACGTCGGCGAAATCGACAATGCCGTCTGGCAGGTTGTCGCTGCTAGTGACCGTCAGTGCTTCGTGTCGATAAGGCCGAATCGGCTGCAAGCCATAAAGATGCTCGACGAGTTGACCGAGCGACTGCACCGGAATCACTTCGATTCCGCTGACGAGTCCGGCTTGCGGCGCATCTTCGGCGGCGACGTAGGCCGTCTCGAAGCCTTCTTGATAGGCCGTATAGGTTAAAGGCATCGCGCCTTTGACGTGGCGGATGCTGCCGTCAAGCGATAATTCGCCGATAAACATCGCTTTTGGCAGGGAAGGCAGCGGAATCTGGTCGGTTGCCGCCAGCACGCCTACCGCAATCGCCAGATCATAAGCGGGGCCGTGTTTCGGCAGGTCAGCAGGGGAGAGATTGACCACGTAGCCTTTATTGGGAAAACTCAAGCCGCTGTTTTTTATGGCGGCGCGAACACGCTCCCGGCTTTCTTTTACAGCGCTGTCTGGCAGGCCGACAATCGTAAATGTGGGGATTCCGGCACGCGGGTTAAAATCGGTCTGCACTTCCACCATGCAACCCTCTAACCCAACAATCGCGCAGGCGTGAACAATCGAAAGCATAAATTCTATCCTTAAGCCCTAAAACAAAAGATCAATTCCAGTATATGCCGATGTGCCGAAATGCGCGTGTTAAGTTTGAATGGTCTACCGTCGAATGTTCTAACCTGCGTTAGAATAGCCGAAAATTCTTTTAAGTTTTCTTGAGGTCGTATGACAGAACTTAACCTCGCAACTTATGTGCTTTCGGAACGCGGCGCAATCCAAAATTGGCTGGCCTGTGGGACGGTGACATCGCCGCTGGAAAATCTTCACGAGTCAATTAAGCCGGATGGTACACCGTTTGGCGCCGGCAATCGTTGGATTTTGAATTATTGGGCGTGGCATCCTGAGTCGAACCGTATCAAACTGCGGATTTACAATAAACTGCCCCCATTTACTTGGGAGCCGGGGGAGCGCCCGCACTTAAATGCACCCGCTGTCGCTGGTCAGCCGTGGCGTTACAGTGCGGCGGAAGAAGATCAAGCGATTGATTTTAGTTTGTTCAACTTTAATCCGACTTTGATGCAGGGCTGGCTTTATGCGGGTTTGCAAGTCGATAAAGCGGTCACTGTGCAAGCTGAACTGCTGACGATTGGCCCGGCGCGGGTGTGGTTGAATGGCAAGCTGCAAACGCACTTCAAGAAGCGCTTTAGTTATGTCGCGCTGCAATTTATCCCCCTGACGCTGAAGCTCAAGCCGGGAATGAATGACCTTTGTCTACATGGGGAAATGCTGGGTTGGCGCGAGGCGCGTCTAGCGCTTGGCCTGCGTTTTAGTGGAAATCCTTCCGTTCAAGTGTGTTTGCCTTTGGGCGATGGTTTAGCCGAGGCGTGGCATCAGGCCGAAAATAGCCTTGCCCATTTGCAGATCAAACAGTTTGCGTTCCCGAATCTGCCCGGAAAAGTATCGCTTGATGCGTCTGCGCCGGAATCGTTTACCTTTACAGCCGAAATTGGGCTTCCTGTTCCTAAAACACCTTGGGCGATGTTGAACACACTCACGCTGCCCAAAGGCGAAGCGACCATCACCCTCGCACCCGGCGAAAGCGCTGAACTGCCGATTACGCCCGAAGTGGCGGAGTCGATGTCGGGTATCCCCGGTGAAAATACGCTTACGCTGACCATTCGTCCTGCTGATGGAACACCGTTGAGCCTGCACCGCGAAATCTGGGCGGCGAAAAATGAGTACAGTCATCAACCTTATGGGGATTATGAATCGCGCCGTCATGAGGCGTTAGATCATCTCGCTAATATGCCGTATGATGTGCCGTCGGCATTGGCAGCGCTGGAACTCCGGCGAATCCGGCATGTGCCTTCCGAAGCGATTGGCCTAGCCTGTGAGTTTATGGAAAACCGCAGCGATTGTGCCGATTTTTATGCAATTGGGTTGTTGGCGCTGATGTATAAACATGGCGACTCAGACGTTATTCATTCCCCAGATCGTGAGCGGATCGAAACCGCCTTCCGTAACTTCAAATACTGGCTGGATGAACCCGGCCTCGATGCGATGTGCTACTTTACTGAGAATCATCAAATTCTTTTTCAAGTAACGGCTTATCTGGCGGGGCAGCGCTGGCCTGATTGGGTGTTCGTCAATAGTGGTCGTACCGGGCAGGAGCAAAAAGAACGCAACCGTCCGTGCATCGGAAATTGGATTTTGCGGCGCTTACAAGGCAGTTTTTCCGAGTGGGATTCCAACGCCTACATGACGCTCGATGCGTTTGCGATGCTAGCGTTGGTGGAATTTGCGGATAGCGCTCGGTTGCGCGAGATGGCGACTGCACTGCTGCACAAAATTTTCTTCATGATTGCTTGTCAATCGTATCGTGGGACGCACGGCAGTACGCACGGACGCTGTTATGTCGCTGGGTTAAAATCCGCCCGTGTGGAAAACACCTCAAACTTACAGCGGATCGGTTGGGGGATGGGTATTCTGAATGGGGAAACCCGCGCTACCGGACTCTTGGCATTAGTGAAGAATTATCAAGTGCCAGAAGTGATTCAGCGAATCGGCGCGGATGTTGAGCAGACAGTCGTGACACGGGCGCGATCTTTCGCCTCATTTCGGCCTAAGTTTGATATGCGCGGTGATTCATGGGATGTCCGCACCATCACGCGCAAAACACCCGACACTATGCTTTCTGCCGCGATTGATTATCAACCCGGCGAATTTGGGATTCAGGAGCATCTCTGGCAGGCCACGTTAAGTCCAGAAGCGGTTGTATTTACCACTTATCCCGGCAATAGCCAAGAACACGGCAACGCAAGGCCGAATTTTTGGTCGGGGTCGGCACGGCTGCCGCGTGTGGGGATGGTTGATAAAACCGTGATTTGCTTGTATCGGTTTGAAGAAAATGTCGGACTCGGATTTAGCCATGCTTATTTTCCGGCGGCGATGTTCGAGGAAGTCAAAATTGAAGGCCAGTGGGTGTTTGCGCGAGTCGGGGATGGCTATATCGCGCTGTGGGGCGATGGCGAACTCGTTTTGACCGAAACAAGCCGCCATGCCGGGCAAGAACTTCGCAGCCGAGGCGGAGGCCATGCTTGGATTTGCCATGTCGGAAGCGGGGTGGAAGATGGCGATTTTGCGGAGTTCCGCGAAAATGTGATGCGCCACACGCCCCAAGTTGAAGGGCTACAGGTGACATGGACAACGCCAGAGAATCAGCAGCTTGTTTTTGGTTGGGAAGGGCAGCTTATGGTCGGTAATTCGCCGCAAAATTGGGATGACTTTCCTCATTATGAAAATAGCTATACCCAGACATTGATTGATGACGAGACAATGGCGATTGAGCATAATGGTGAAATTCTCAAACTGGATTTAAAACATGGGCGTATTCTAAATGGTTAAATTTAGTTGCGAGGATGATTATTTCAAGCCATAATCTACCTGTGGTGTATTTTGGGTTAGAAGCAAGTCCCTAATGCAAAAATGCTGCGAATAGACAAACAACCTTTTTAGAAATCAGGAGAATTTGCTGTGAAAAAGTTGGGTCTTTTAATTTTGTTAGTGCTGCTAGTGGGGATCGCAACCTCTGTAAGCGCACAGGATGCGGTTGAACTCCGCATTACGTGGTACGACGATGGCAATGAAGGTGAAGTCTTACGTGATTTGCTGGATCGCTTTGAAGCTGAAAACCCCGATATTACTGTCGTGATTGATACCATTGACTATGGTGACGGTATTCAGCAGCAGCTTCCGGTACAGGTGCAAGCGGGTGAAGCCCCCGATATGGCACGTATCACCAATTTTACGCCCTATTTTGGTTACTACCTTGATCTGCGCGAATACCTAGCAGATGCCGATTATTGGGATGCCAATTTCGCGCTTGTGCTGCCGGCTTTCCGTGATGATGCTGAAAGCGATGCCATTTATGGCTTCCCGACACAATTCACCGTGACCGGGCCGTATATCAACCGTACCTTGTTTGAACAAGCAGGCATCGAAGTCCTCAGCGACACAAACGACGCAGTGACTTGGCAAGAATGGACAGATGTTGCCCGTGAAGTCGCAGCAGCAACCGAAACCCAATATGCGATTGCGATTGATCGCAGTGGACATCGTTTCGCTGGTCCCGCGATGAGCGTGGGCGCGACTTATTTCGATGATGAAGGCAATTTCACAGTCGATACTGAAGGCTATCGCGCTTTCGCCGAACTGCTCAAGAGCTGGCATGATGAAGGAATTACCCCGGCGGAAGTCTGGCTCGGCTCCGGCGGCACGTATGCAGCGGCAGCCGATTACTTTATCAACAGCCAATTGGTATTCTATATGTCTGGCAGTTGGCAGATTCAACGCTTCACCAACGACATCGGCGATGCCTTTGATTGGGAAGCTGTCCCGAATCCGACTGGCGACGGCGGCAGCACGGGTATGCCCGGCGGCGCGGCACTAGTCGCATTTGCAGCGACTGAACATCCGGCGGAAGTCGCTCGTGTCATGGAATATTTAGTGCAAGAAGATGTCCTCGGCGAATTCTCTGCCCGCACTTTGTTCATTCCAGGTCATTCTGGCTTGGCTGAAGCGGGTATCGCCTACGAAACCGAGTCTGAAGCTGCGGCACAGGCTTTGAACATATTCGTGGCGGAAATCCCTAAATTCCAAGAACAAGCCTATCAATTGAACTTCAGCCCGCTTGGGTTTGTCGTTTTCAACGAAACGCGTGACCGCCTGACACAATGGATGCTCGGCGAACTTACGCTTGATGAAGCTATTGAGCGCGTTCAAGTTGCGATTGATGAAGCGGTAGCAGCGGCGCAGTAGATTGCGCTCCTAATAAGTAAGATCGGATATGTTTTTGTAAGGGCGAGGCATACCTTGCCCTTACAAAACATCCTGTTTTTGCAATTCTTTACCGAAGGTTATTTTCATCCCATTAAATATTTTTAAAAAGCGACTTTTATGGCACGATTGGCCTCTTCCTCTGAACCGCGCAAGGCTTATTCTCGTAATCCGATTTCGCGGGTGCTTTCCAGCATTTTTGAGTTTTTCCTGAGCATTATTGATGCGGTTATGCTGCCATTGCAAAAACGGATTGGCATACGCGGTATGGCTTACGTGTTTGTGCTGCCGAACTTATTGATTTTTGCTGTTTTTATTTTGCTGCCGATGCTGCTCAATTTTTATTATGCCTTTACGGGCGGCACTCGATTATTTCCTCAAGACCGTCCGTTTGTGGGGACGGAAAATCTGGAACGACTGTTTGAGTGCGAAAACTTTTTGATCGCTAATTCTTGCCGGGAAGACCTTTTTTGGCGTGCAATTGGCAATACAATATTCTTCGTCGTTACGCAGGTCGGTTTGATGATTTTAATTTCGCTGATTACGGCGTTGGCGTTGAATCGGCGTATCATCGGGCGTGGATTTTTCCGCAGCATTTTCTTCTATCCTGTGCTGCTATCGCCCGTAGTGGTCGCCCTCATCTGGAAGTGGATTCTTCAGCAAGATGGGCTGCTGAATGCGTTATTAGTCGCCTTCGGGGAAGAACCGAGGCGTTTTCTATTAAGCGCGGGATGGGCGCGTTTTTGGGCGGTGGTGATTAGCGTCTGGTCACAGATGGGTTTTTACACCTTGATTCTGTTGGCAGGTTTGCAGGCGATTCCGGCGGAACTTTACGAAGCATCAGATATTGACGGCGCAAATGGATGGGATGCGTTCCGATTCGTGACGTTTCCGCTGTTGATGCCCACGATGATGGTGGTGTTGGTGCTGTCGCTCATTCGGGCGGTGCAGGTGTTTGACCAAGTGTACGCCTTTACAGGTGGCGGACCCGGAACAGCAACGCAATATATGGTGCAGTATATTTATGATACAGGTTTCGCGAACCAGACCAGTAATTATGGTTTGGCGGCGGCGGCTTCGATGGTGCTGGCAGGAGCGCTCCTCGCGTTTACGGTCATTCAACTTCGCTTGGGGCGGTCGAGCGCGATTTCTGAATAAATCAAGATTGAGCAAAAATTATGAATGCAATTGGTGATTATTTATCCCGTACACACGGCAAAAGCCGCCTCGATATCAGTGACATCTTCACGTATCTTTATTTGTCGCTGGGTACAATTATTATGTTTGGGCCAGTCATTTGGTTGGTCATGTCTTCGTTTAAATCCTCGGCGGAATTGAGTAAGTTCCCGCCGCGCTTCTTTCCCTATCGCCAAGAAACGGTAGCAGTACCAGGCTATGATGAGCCGCTTGACCTGTATGACGTGACATTGGAAGATGGCACAGTGCGTCAATTGGCTCAGGTGCGGCGGGTAGGTATTGAAGCACAGATGATTGATCCTGCCAACCCGGAAGAAATCATCCGTGTGAACATTAACCAGCGCAAACCTGTCGAAGAAATTAATTTTTCGCTGACGAATTACAGCAATGGCATTCAAAAATTTAATTTTTGGATTTATTTCGGCAATAGCGTGGTCGTCACAATCGGCGCAACAATTCTGACTCTGCTCGTCAATAGCATGGCGGCCTTTGCATTGAGCAAATACAAATTTCGAGGCCGCGATACGATATTTTTTATCACGATTGCCACGCTGATGGTGCCGCTTTCGGTGATTCTCGTTCCTGTATTTCTGGTGATTACGCAGATCGGCTGGAACAACAATTTACTCGGCGTGATCGTTCCAGGCGCGGCGACCCCGACGGGTGTTTTTCTGCTTCGTCAGTATATGCTAACGATCCCGGATGAACTGATTGATTCCGCGCGGATTGACGGCGCGAGTGAATGGCGCATTTACCTACAAATTATCCTCCCGTTGGCGCGGCCTGCGCTGGCGGTCTTGACGATTTTCTCGGTGATGTGGCGCTGGAATGACTTTTTGTGGCCTTTGATCGTATTAAGCCGCAGCGAATATTTTACATTGCAAGTCGGGCTGAATTCGTTCCAAGGCGAATTGCAGGTGCAGTGGGATTTAATCTTATCGATGACGGTCTTAACGCTGCTGCCGATTACGCTGGTGTTTGCGGTTTTGCAGCGCTATATCACCACAGGAATCGCCACTACTGGCATGAAATAATCTGAAAAATTTCCTAATTTTTAGCGTTTTTACGACGACCTATAGCCGCTATAGGTCGTTGTGCTTTTTTCGTTAAGTTACTCACAAGCTGAGTTTTTAAATCCGTGTTAGGATAAGGCTTAAGATCATCGTTTATCATAAAAATTAACCTGTGCAGGGTGTTTTCTGACAATTTGGAGTTAGAAAAATTAATTATTTTGTACCGCAATCAATTAGGTTAAAAAGAGAGTCTGCCGTGTGCGGATTTCTGTGGGAGAGGTGCTGAATGGCAGAACTAAGTGAAGTGCAAGTCCTTGTTGTCGACGATAATGAGATGAACCGCGATATGCTGTCGCGTCGGCTGGAAAGACAAGGTTATCAAGTGCTTGTGGCAGAAAACGGGGTACGCGCTTTAGAAATGATGACCGAGCATAATTTCGATTTGGTGCTGCTCGATATTATGATGCCTAAGATGAATGGCTATGAGGTCTTAGAGCGCGTTAAAGGAGATGAGAATCTCCGCCATATTCCAGTGATTATGATCTCGGCAGTGGATGACTTGGACAGCGTAGTGAAGTGCATTGAGTTAGGGGCGGAAGACTATCTTTTTAAACCATTTAACCCGGTATTGCTCAAAGCGCGGGTGGGCGCGAGCCTAGAAAAAAAGCGCAGTCGTGATCTCCTCAATGGCGCTTTGATGGAACAATTAAGGATACCCGTAGCAGCAATCTTGGAGCAATTAGAACAGCTTTTAGGTGATTCAGCCTTAAGCACGACTCAAAAAGAGGCCTTAAAGGATATAGAGATGGAAGCCAACGCGCTCAAGGGATTATTGTATTAAAACATCGCTACCTTAATCGTTATGCGTCAGGATGCTGTATTGTAAAAGGTGCTTATGGAAAATTTAACGTTCAATCTTAATCTGATTTGGGTGCTTATCAGCGGAACGCTGGTTTTTGTGATGCAGGCCGGGTTTCTTTGTCTGGAAACTGGGCTGACCCGAAGCAAAAATAACATCAATACAGGCATGAAAGTGCTGGCTGATTTCGGCTTGACGACGATTTTGTATTGGGTGGTGGGCTTTGGCTTGATGTTTGGCGCTTCTGCGGGTGGCTTATTCGGCACGGATGGGTTTTTGCCGGATTTTGGCGACCTGACCCAAGATCGGACGCAGTTTTTTGCCTTTTTCTTTTTTCAAGTGATGTTTTGTGGGGCGGCTGTCACGATTCTCTCCGGCGCGATTGCCGAGCGTGTGCGTTTTTCCGCTTATCTGGCGATGGCGGCTGTAGGCTCGGTGTTGGTATATCCCGTTTTGGGGCATTGGATGTGGAATGGGTTACAGCCCGGTGCGACCAGTGGCGGTTGGCTTTTTGAAATGGGTTTTAGAGATTTCGCGGGGTCAAGCGTCGTCCACAGTATGGGGGGCTGGACTTCGCTGGCTATTCTGTTGCTGATCGGTGCGCGTTCCGGGCGTTTTCCTAAAGATGGTCCGCCATGTAAGATTCCCGGCTCAGATGTTCCGCTGGCGACATTAGGTGTGTTTTTGTTGTGGTTTGGCTGGTTCGGCTTTAATGCAGGCAGTACCTTAGCCGTGAATACCGATGTCGTCCGCATTATCACGAATACAGTGATTGCGGGTTCTGCCGGGATGATAGGTACGCTGCTGATTGGATGGCTGATTCGCAAACGTGCCGAAATTGATCTGCTGCTTAATGGTACGCTTGCTGGCACAGTTGCTATTACGGCCAATTGCAACGCAGTCAGCATCACTGAGGCGATGATTATTGGCGTGATCGGTGGCCTGGTCATGCTTATTGCCGATTCTTTATTGGAGCGTTTCAAGATTGATGATGCAGTAGGGGCTGTTCCCGTACATTTAGCCGCAGGCATTTGGGGAACATTAGCGGTTGGTATTTTTGGCGATTCGTCACTGCTCAATACGGGTTTATCGCGCCCTGAGCAAATCGCCGTCCAGTTATTAGGCATTGTTGTGGCGGGTGTTTGGACATTCGGCATCAACTATTTATTCTTTAAAATTTTTGATCGATTTTTCCCGATTCGTGTCACTGTCGAAGATGAGCAAAGCGGGTTGAACGTTTCTGAACATGGCGCGACGACTGAATTACTTGATTTTTTTACGGTGATGGATGAACAATCGAAAACTGGCGATTTGAGCCTGCGTGTACCTGTCGAGCCGTTTACCGAAGTGGGGCAGATTGCTTACCGTTATAATGCCGTGATGGATGCGCTGGAAGAGGCGATCACGCGCACTGAATCGATTGTGCGTACCGCGATGGACGGAATCATCACATTTTCTAAAGATGCGCTTGCTGTGATGACGATAAATCCAGCCGCCGAGACGATTTTTGGCTATCCCCGTTTACAAATGGCCGGTCAGCCGGTTTCGCTGCTGCTGCAATCGCCTGATGATTCAGGTAAATCAACCGATTTAAATTTATGGAATCGGATGCTAAGTGATTTGGCTTCTGCGACTTCCTATCGAGAGATTGTTGGACGGCGGGCGGATGGGTCTTATTTCCCGATGGAAGTGTTGGTAACAGAAGTTACCGCTGGCAGAGAAAATTTTTATACTGGGACATTCCGCGATATTACCGAGCGTAAAGAGGCAGAGGCCGCCCTACGCCGTAGCGAGGAGCAGTTCCGATTATTGATTGAAAACGCTTCCGATCTGATTACGATTGTTGGCGAGGACGGCACTATCCGTTATCAGAGTCCGTCTGTAGAGCGTATTTTGGGGTATCGTGCTGGGGAATTGGTGGGCGAAAATCTTTTTGCTTTTATCCATCCCGAAGATTCGGCTTATTTGGTCGATCATCTGACGATGTTGATGCGGAAGCGCGGTTTAGGTGGATTGCTTGAATTCCGATTTTTGCATCGTAACGGCTCATGGCGGATTCTGCAATCCGTTGGCAATAATCTCACCAATGCGCCGACCATCAACGGCATTGTCTTTAATTCACGCGACTTCACCGAACAAAAAGAAGCAGAATCCGCGCTGAACCAAACCGAGGCGAACTTAACCGCCCTCATCGAAAATACGCAGGATTCGATCTGGTCAGTCGATAGTGATTATCACGTATTAACCTGTAATTCCACATTTAAGCTGGTTTTTCAGGCAACCTATGGTCATGAGTTGCACATCGGCAGCGACATTTTGGCGTATTTGCCGTTGGAAGTCGCTGCGGAATGGAAAACAAATTATGAGCGTGCTTTACATGGGGAGCGTTTCATCTTAGAGGAACGGATTGAATTCCCGAATGTCGCGGTGGATATAGAAGTTTCTTATAACCCGATTGTCAGTGCCGACACCCTCATTACTGGGGTCTCTTGCATGGCACGCGATATAACAGATCGCAAGCAATTTGAGCGCGAATTACAGAAGGCCAAAGAATCGGCTGAATCGGCTAATCGTGCTAAGAGCGCGTTTTTAGCGAATATGAGCCACGAATTACGCACACCTTTGAATGCTATTATCGGCTACAGCGAAATTCTGGAAGAAGATGCGGATGATATGGGGTATACCGAAATCGTCCCTGATCTGGTTAAGATTCGCTCGGCAGGGAGTCATCTGCTTGATCTGATTAACAACATCCTTGATCTTTCCAAGATTGAAGCTGGAAAAATGGAGCTTTATCTTGAGACGTTTGATATTGAGAAAATGCTGGATAATGTCATCACGACCATTCAACCCTTGGTCGATAAGAATAAGAATATGCTCAAGATGGAATTGGGTGAAAATTTGGGACTGCTCCATGCCGATGCCACTAAGGTGCGACAGACTCTCTTTAACTTGTTGAGCAATGCCACCAAATTTACGCAATCCGGTACAATTACCCTTTCCGTCCGCCGTGTGCTTGACGAGGGTGAATGGATCGTCTTTAAGGTGTCGGATACAGGCATTGGCATGACCCATGAGCAGATGGAGTCGGTGTTTAAAGAATTTACGCAGGCTGACGTTTCTACCACACGTAAATATGGTGGGACGGGCTTGGGGCTGACGATCAGCCGCCGTTTTTGCCAGATGATGGGCGGCGATATCACTGTTGAGAGTATGATCGACGTAGGGACGACCTTTACCGCGATCTTGCCTGTGCAAGTGATCCAAGCGGAAAACGAGAAGATTGCTACGCGGGAAATACCTATCAATCTGCGGCCTCTTAAGACGACAGGCAAAGCTGGCAAAGTACTCATCATTGATGATGACCCCTTCGTGCGTGAATTGGTATCTCGCTCGTTGGCACGAGAAGGATTTATGGTGGAGGTTGCTTCCGATGGGGCGGAAGGTCTGAGAATGGCAAAGGAAATCTTGCCGGATGCGATTACGCTTGATGTCATGATGAGTGGGATGGATGGATGGTCGGTACTCGCACTGTTAAAAGCGGATCCGATCTTAGCCGATATTCCTGTCGTCATGATAACGATTGTGGATGATCGTAATCGCGGTTTTGCATTAGGGGCATCGGGCTACTTGACGAAACCGATTGATCGTAAGCAGCTTGCCACTTTACTCAGTCGTTATCGTCGTACAGAAGATGATACACGCTCTTCCGGGCAGATTCTCATCGTAGAAGATCACCCTGAAACCCGGGAAATGATGGTGCGGACGCTGGAAAAAGAAGGCTGGCAGGTGCAAGAAGCCCAAGATGGCCTAGAAGCGCTGGAGCGAATCAGCGTTACAGTGCCGGACTTGATCCTGCTTGATTTGATGATGCCCAATATGGACGGGTTCGAGTTTGTGGCAGAACTGCGAAAAAATGTGGATTGGCGAACAATCCCGGTAATTGTCGTTACCGCGAAAGACCTGAGCGCTGAAGAACGTCAACAACTCAACGGCTATGTGGAGCAGGTGTTAACCAAACATGCCTATGACCGTGACGAACTTCTCAACGAATTGAGTACATTGGTTCGCACACAAATTGGACGACAAAACGACAGGAATTAAGGAGATTTACAACTATGGCAAAAATTCTAGTCGTCGAGGATAACGAAATGAACTTAGATATGCTCTCGCGGCGTTTAGAACGGCGTGGACATGAAATCGTTATTGCGACGGATGGCGCACAAGGCGTTGATCTGGCACAGCGTGAGCGACCAGCGCTTATTCTGATGGACATGAGTTTGCCCGTACTGGATGGATGGCAGGCGACTCGTCAGATCAAAGCTAATCCTGATCTCAAACATATCCCGATTATCGCGCTCACAGCCCATGCTATCGCCGGAGATCGAGAAAAATGTTTGGCGGCAGGATGTGATGAATATGAGAGTAAGCCCATCAAATTTCCCCAATTGATGGAAAAAATTCAGATGTTTTTAGGCACTGAGGCATAAAAATAGACAGCACACCCGTAGAGATGCCCGACAATCAAACGACGATTCTTGAAACCCACGCGCTGACAATTGGTTATAAATCGGCGCGTGGGCAGCCGCGTGTTGTCGCCGAAAATATCAACGTGTCGCTTTTGCCGGGGGAGTTGGTGTGTTTGATTGGGCCCAACGGCGCGGGAAAATCGACCTTGATGCGAACTATCGCGGGGATGCAGCCGCCGCTGTCGGGCATCGTCCTTTTAATGGGCGATAATGTGGCTCTGCTGCCGCCTAGCGACTTAGCCAAACGTCTCGCCATTGTGCTGACGGAGCGTGTCGAAATTGGGATGCTGTCGGCTTATGGGCTGGTTGGCTTGGGTCGCCATCCTTATACCGATTGGTCTGGTCGGTTAAGTGCCTATGATGAGGATATGATTCGCTGGGCGCTTGAATCCGTCGGCGCGGTTGATCTGGCGCATCGCAATGTGCATGAATTAAGCGATGGTGAGCGCCAAAAAGTGATGATCGCACGGGCATTGGCGCAAGAGCCTGCCCTGATTCTATTAGATGAACCCACCGCTTTTCTCGATTTACCGCGCCGTGTCGAGATATTGCAAGTATTGCGTGGTCTGGCGCGTTCTAGTGGACGAGCTATTTTGCTTTCCACGCACGATCTCGATTTAGCGCTGCGAAGTGCAGATCGAATCTGGCTGCTGCCGAAGGAGGGCGCTTTACAAGTGGGTGCGCCCGAAGATTTAATCCTCAGCGGTGCATTTGAATCCGTTTTCCGTAGTGAAGGGGTTGAATTTGACCCGCAAACAGGCTCATTTCGGCTGAATACCCGTCTGCAACGTCAAGTTATTCTTAAAGGGACAGGAATGGCGGCCTTATGGACAGCACGAGCGATGGAAAGGGCTGGTATCGCCATTGTGTCGGCGGGGATAAGTGCGCCATTCGTTGAAATTATAGGGGAAGCGCATCCTCAAATTTGGAAATTGACTTATGCCACCGAAAGTCAGGACTATACCTCGCTCTATGCCTTAATAAATGCTTTGAAGACCGATTGAATCTGGTTTGAATGATCGATAAAACTTCGTCTTACGCTTTGAAATCCAGAGTTATCACTATAATGATATAAAATTTCATAAACTTTTCGGTTAAACCTTATCCTAAAGTGTTATACTCGCGGGGAAATTTCTAACGGAGATGTAGACGTATGCTCGCCCCAACCTCCTCCAATACCAATATTATCGGCAGACGCTATCAACTGCATAGTTTGCTCGGTCGCGGTGGGATGGGCGCTGTCTATCGTGCGGCAGATCGTCTTACAGGGCAGCAAGTTGCTCTTAAACGGGTGATTAATCCTGAAGATACAATTGAATTTTCCTCCAGCTATAATCTTGGGGATTTTCGCCTTGCCCTCGCCCAAGAATTTAAGCTGTTGGCCTCGTTACGTCATCCACATGTGATTGAAGTGCTAGATTATGGGTTTGATGGCGAGCGCCAGCCTTATTTCACGATGGAACTGCTTGAACATGCCCAAACCGTTCTGGATGCGGGGATGGGCCGTCCGCTTGAACTTAAAATCAGCTTAATTGCCCAAATGCTGCAAGCGCTAACTTATTTACATCGACGCGGCATTTTGCACCGCGACTTAAAACCCGCCAATGTGCTGGTGATTAATGATGAGGTCAAACTGCTCGATTTTGGGCTTTCGGTCATGCGCGACCACGCCCATGATGACAGCGGCGCGACGGCTGGCACATTGGCCTATATGTCGCCGGAAGTCCTCATCGGCAACTCCGCGACGGAAGCCTCTGATCTTTACGCGGTGGGGATGATTGCTTTTGAGCTGCTGGCGGAAAAATATCCCTTTGATTTACTCGATATTGGTGCGTTAGTGAACCACGTTCTTTACAGCGTTCCTGATTTTAATTTGTTGGCGCTGGAACTGCCGCTGACGATGGTTTTGGAACGCTTGCTGCAAAAAGAACCGCCGGATCGTTATTCCAGCGCGAATGAGGCGTTAGCTGCCTTAAGCAAAGCGGTTGAACAAAACATCCCCCTAGAAACCGTCGCCACCCGTGAAAGTTTTTTGCAAGCGGCGCGTCTCGTCGGGCGGGAAGCGGAGATCGATCAACTTTCAACTGCCTTGTTTCAAGCAAGTCGAGGTCATGGCAGTACATGGCTGGTTGCTGGAGAAAGCGGGGTAGGGAAATCGCGCTTGGTCGATGAAATTCGCACATTGGCGATGGTCGAAGGTGCGATTGTTATGCGTGGGCAGTCCGTCAGCGAAGGGCAACTGCCTTATCAAATTTGGCGCGGTGTATTTCGTTGGATTCCGCTGCTGACGGAATTGGAAGATACCGACGCGGGGCTGATTAAACTGCTCGCGCCGGATACGGTAACGTTAAGCGATCAGCATGTTAAAGAAGCTGCCGAACTTGATCCACAAAAAGCGCAAGGGCGCTTGTTGAAGGTGCTTGAGGCGATGCTGCAAGACCAAAAGCATCCCGTGGTGATTTTTCTGGAAGATTTGCATTGGGCAAGCAGCGAAAGCCTAGTGCTGCTCTATCAGTTGGCGCAGTTGGCGCAAAATCTGCCGCTGCTGATTATCGCTAGCTATCGTGACGATGAGCGCCCGGATTTACCGTCGCTACTGCCTGATATTCCTATGTTGAAGCTGAATCGCTTGACGGAAGAGATGATCGGCGAACTCAGTGAGGCGATGTTGGGCGAGGTAGGCCGCCAGCCGCAGGTACTCAATTTGCTCCAACGCGAGACCGAAGGGAACGTCTTTTTTCTGATTGAGGTTGTGCGGGCGCTGGCGGAGGAAGCTGGACAGCTTGATCAAATTGGGAAGATGACGCTGCCGGAGCATGTATTCGCAGGGGGGATGCGCCTCATTATTCAGCGGCGATTGCAGCATATTCCCCAATATGCTCATGAACTGCTGCAATTGGCTGCCGTCATAGGTCGCCAGCAGGATTTGATTCTGCTGCGGAGCATCGGGCCGGAGATTGATCTGAATCGCTGGTTGCTAGATTGTGCTAACGCGGCGGTGCTGGACGTGCTGGATGGCGGATGGCGCTTCGCCCATGACAAGCTGCGTGATGGCGTTTTAGAAGGTTTGACGGATGAAGAAAGAGAACGGATGCACCGCCGTGTTGCAGAGGCGATAGAACTGCTCTATGGGGATACTGAAAGAGCCGCCGCCTTAGCTTATCATTGGGGGATGGCGGGGGATGTCGCTAAAGAAGAACATTATGTCGCGCTGGCAGGCGAACAAGCCCTCCGCAGCGGCGCTTATCAAGAGGCGGTCTCGTTTCTTGAACGGGCGTTGATGCTGACCACACGCAGTATTTTGGGCGAAAAAGATGTGCTGATACGCCGGATTTATTTGCAACATCGCCAAGCGGAAGCCTATCTCGGTTTTGGCGGTTATCATCAAGCACAGCGGCTTTACAGCAGCAGTTTGATGATCGCGCAGCAGCTTAATGATGTACAGGCCGTCGCACGTTCCAACAAAGCGTTGGGTGATGTGGCCTATGCCTTGAATGAATATGTACGGGCGCGTGACTATTATAAGAAAGGTCTCACGTTGTATCGTGAGATTAACGATCAGGCAGGTATCGCCCAATCACTCAACAGCTTGGGCAACATTGCGTATGATCTAGGCGAACAAGAAGAAGCGAAGCAGCTTTATCAGCAGAGTCTTGCGATTTCTCGTGAGATTGGCGGTCAGTGGGGGATGGCGGGGTCGGTTTCAAAAACAGAATCGACCAATGAGGATAAGTCTGCACAGATCAAGATACAGGAGCAGCTTCTCCTATCCTTGCAATCGCAGATGGACGCAGACGATAAGCACGGTATGGCAAATACGCTTTTTAAGCTCGGTGAGGTCGCTTTTGATCTCAAAAATTATGTCGAAGCACGGCAGTATTTTCAGCGTTGCTTGGGATTGCGGCAGGAAGTTGAGGATGTATCCGGTGTGATCCAAGTATTGAACTCACTCGGCGCAACGGACTTAATGCTCAATGATTACGAGGATGCCATGATCAATTATCGGCAAGCCCTATCGGAAACCGTAACAGGCGGATTCACGGTGCTTGCGCTGCACACGCTAATGGGGATTGCGCGTCTTTATGTGGCAGATAAGAAAAATGAACAAACCTTAGAATTATTGGCATTCGTCTTATATCATCCTGAAAATGATGCCGCGCTTGAGGATGAAGCAGAACGCATGGCCTTCGATTTAGAAAGCGATATATCCTCCAACGTAGTGGAGGCTGCTTGGGAACGGGGTAAAGCACGCTCATTAGAGGAGATTGCTGGGCAAATCCTTGCGGTGCGCTAGGCGGTTCGGCTTGACATTAAGGCCGATTGACCACTATAATGCGCGTCTTGAATTTGTCCTCAATTGAGTTTTTAAGGAGTAGCCTGTGGGCCCCCTACCAAAGCGTAAAGTCTCCCGCAGTCGCCGCGACAAAAGACGCGCCCATGACGGTCTGTCATTGAAGCATCTGGTGAAGTGCGAAACCTGCGGTGCCTATCATGTCGCGCATCACGTTTGCCCCAAGTGCGGCTCGTATCGTGGTGAGACGATCATCGAAGTTGAAGAAGCGTAAGTTTGGGCTTATGCCTAACTTAACCAGTGGTTGAAGAAGCCGCGCCCTCTTTGGTGCGGTTTTTTGTTTCCAGAAATAGTAAGGTCAGTATAGACGTATGAGTGCAAAATTAGCTTTTGTTTTCCCCGGTCAAGCGTCGCAAAGCCTTGGCATGGGCAGGGATTTTGTCGAAGCCTATCCAATGGCGCGAGAAGTTTTTGAGCAGACAGATGATTTACTCGGTTTCGCATTTTCTAAAATTTGTTTTGAAGGATCAGAAGAGACGTTAAACGATACGATCAACACACAGCCTGCACTTTATGTTTGCAGTATCGCCATTTTGCGTGTGTTGAATCATGAGCGCCCAGATATAGAGCCAGATTTTGTGGCTGGTCACAGCTTAGGCGAATTTACCGCGCTCACTGCTTCTGGCGCATTAGCTTTTGCGGATGGATTGCGGTTGGTGCGTGAGCGTGGACGGCTGATGAAGGAGGCCGGAGAAAAAAATTCCGGTGCGATGGCAGCTCTGCTAGGCTTGGATTTAGATTCAGCACAAGCCGTCTGTGCGCGTGCCAGCGAACGTACACAGCTCGCCGTTGTGGTCGCTAATGATAATTGTCCGGGACAGGTGGTGATTTCTGGCGATGTCCTCGCGCTAGAAGCGGCGATGGAACTGGCAAAGGAAGCCGGTGCGAAACGCGCTGTTAAACTCGCCGTTAGTATTGCAGCCCATTCGCCATTGATGGAATCCGCCGCTGTTGAGTTTGGCAGGTTGGTCGCGAAAACAACGCTGAAAATTCCCTTGAGGCCAGTTTATGGAAACGTTGATGCTTTGCCGCTGCACGATATTGACACGATTCGCTCTGAACTGAATCACCAACTAACGCAAACCGTGCGCTGGACAGATTCGGTCAAAGCGATGATCGCCGCTGGAGCCGAGCGCTTTGTAGAAATTGGCTCAGGTGATGTCTTAACAGGATTGCTCAAACGGATTGATCGCAATGTTGAGGGTGTCGCGTTGAATAGCGTAGATGCTTTGAAAAAACTTGTGTAGGAAGATGCAATTTAAACCGCAAAGACAATACCATCACGCAAAATAGTTGTCCTGTGCGAGTCTTGCTAGGGAACGACACACAGGTCGTTCCCTACATATTTGTGGATTCTTGCTAAAAGCTAATCGCTGAAAGCTGAATGCTGAATGCTGAATGCTAAAGCAATGAATTTAGCCCCTCGAACATGCGATCAGTGGCTTTTTGTGTCTTTTCCGGCGGCAGCGCATAGGAGAAACGCACCCAATCCGCCCCGGCTTGAGAGAAATATATCCCCGGCACAACG
>Ga0209591_10002365_pt1 | contig 22650 bp, 18 predicted proteins | sample MAT01_FD_187207 | JGI IMG/M metagenome (GOLD analysis project Ga0209591, IMG submission 187207) | Freshwater microbial communities from Lake Fryxell liftoff mats and glacier meltwater in Antarctica - MAT-01 (SPAdes) (version 2) | ecosystem: Environmental > Aquatic > Freshwater > Ice > Liftoff... | reverse complement strand
CAATCCTTCGTCGCGCCTAGTCTCATCTCAAAATAATCTGACCAAACTATCAAAGACTTCGTGCCCCTGCCACTAGCCGTACACTTCTTTTTTTAGGCTTGTCATTCTGAACGTAGTGAAGAATCTGAGGCCGAAGGCCGAAAATTTAGAAGAAAAAGCTTCGGCCTTCGGCCTCAGATGCTTCACTACGTTCAGAATGACAAGCAATTTGTACGCCCAAATTTTTTAAAAAAACTGGTAACTGGTTAGGCCGTTTGACTTTTGCCACTAATTGCACTAATTTGCACAAATTAATACAAGCTTGTTATCCAAATTAGTATAAATTAGTGCAATTAGTGGCAAAAAATACTTGGAGGCTAAGTAGTTACAAAAAATGTACGGTTGAAATAGGCTTGATACCATACCCCGCAATTCCGCAAGTTATTTGCAAATTTGCGGGGTAAAATTATGACAAACTATCTCCCACGTAAAGCAGAAAAGGAAATCCTGGATTTGGCCTCATTTTTCCCCGCGGTCGTTATCGTTGGGCCTCGGCAGGTAGGCAAAGACTCGCTGATGGCATGGAATCCGACGTTCTAGATCGTACGAGGGGGCGAGCTAAATATACTATTGGAAATCAAACAGAGTGCGACACCCAACACAAAAAAGCCCCCAAGGGAAATCCCTCGGAGGCTTTTTGTATTTCAATCTAACCGTCAACCGTTATCCCGCTTCCTCAACTACACCTTCGGTCTGCTCCTTGAAAGGACGGCCTGAACCGGTGACCTGAATGTTGTTGTACTGACGTATACAAGGGTTCCTGCATCATATCTTTTTCAAATTGCACTTCACGCCCACAAAAGCAAATATGTTAACATTCCCTTGGCGTATTTGCCAATTTCATTTTGTTTTTTTATCTTTGCTTAGGTTTAGCTCTTCTCTTTAATGCGTTGGGTGTAACAGCACATAATCTGTTGGTTAACCATATACAATATCCAAGCTTGAGCTCAGGCTTCGCGCTTTAATCTTTTTTCAATCTTGACCCTTTCCCGTGTGTAATTCTCTGTCGACACTTCGGCGGGGGAAGTCATTTTTTTCTTTTTTAAACACACACAGCGTATGAAAAACAGTTTAAATTTCAGCGGTTTAGCGGTTTAGCGGTTGCTTGCCCTTTTGATTGGGCTTGCCCTGCCAATGCTATCCTCTGCGCAGGAAGCCCTTGATTGCACCACTCCAGACCCCACCCCAGCGCGGTATGCGCAAATGCGGGAGGAAGTCCATGCCATCCTGTCAAATGCCAAGCTCAAAAGCAACAACCAAGAAAACACCACAGAAATACCGCTGTATTTCACGGTGATAAGAGATGCCGATGGGCATATACAAGGCCCGCTCCCTCATACAAAAGCAGCATGCTAGTCTCTATTGCTTCCCTAACCCCACAAATGGCAGTGCCACACTTTCCTTCGAATCGAATTTCCAGGGTAAGGGCCACTTTTCTATTTGCGACACACAAGGCAATGTATTGGCTTCGGATGCCTTGGAAGTGAAAGAAGGCATCAACACCGTTATCCTATTGGAAAGCCAGGTAGCCGCGCTGCCTTCTGGTGTCTATCACCTCTTTCTCCAAACAGAAGAGGGCCGGAAGACGGGCAAATTGGTCAAGTTGTAAACCATTTGCAACCATACAGGCGGCCCGGTCTTTTCCAAGGGGCAGGGCCGCCTTTTTCGCTCAAATCCTTTTTCGCACTGCTCATGAACTATTTTTTTGTACTCCTGCTATTCTGTACTCAAGCCCTTCCGGCCAAAACCATTTTTATCAAAAAGGATGCTACCGGACTGAATAACGGCACTTCCTGGGCCAATGCTTTCACAAACCTGCACGACGGGCTGTCATCGGCTCAGGCTGGAGATCAGATATGGGTCGCAAAGGCCACTTACCATCCCACCTCCAATTCAGACCGAACCATCCATTTTGAATTGAAAAGTGGCGTAAAACTGTACGGAGGTTTTGCAGGCACAGAATCCTCTTTGACACAACGAGATTGGTCAGCTCACCGCAGTATAATCGATGGTGATATTGGGCTGATGGGTGACAGCACAGACAATTCATACAACTTGCTTTACATGGAAAGCCCAGACGAAACTACGGTTTTAGACGGGTTCACCTTTCAAAATGGGGTTGGAAATTTTGATTTTTTCATTTGTGTCCCTGGAACTTGTGGCGGCGCTATTTTCATTGATGGAAAAAACGGAACAGCTTACCCTTTGATAGCGAATTGTAATTTTATCCATAATTCTGCTGTATTTGCGGGTGGCGCAGTGTTTGCTTCCTCAACCCCGGGGGGCTCGGTGGCGCCACGCTTGTTGAATTGTCTTTTTGAGCGTAATTTATGTGGGGATGGCGGTGGAGGTGCTTATTACAGGACTGGCGGATGTGGTACGGAACAGCTTGGCGACCTCGTAAATTGCAGCTTCATAGAAAATGAAGCCTCGGGTAATGGGGGGGCAGTTTTTCTGGGCGACGCTGCCCGCTCTGACACCATGGAGATCATCAACTGCCTTTTTGAAAAGAATTTCTCGAAAGGTTTTGGCGGTGGTATTTTTACTGGTGGGACGCCTAATGGTGCTTTCATTCGCTTAGCGGGCACAGATTTTATAAAAAATAAGTCAAAAGTTGGTAGTGGATTTAGTCTTTACTCTAGTAGCCCGATTGGCCAAATTAGTTTTGATTCCTGCGTTTTTGAAGGCAATATATTCTACATACCCTCTCCTTTTACCTCTAACTTTGCTGCTGGTTTACAGATGTATTCGGCGTATTACAACCCTGCGGATACCCTTAAGCGAGTGATCGAAATGCGTAACTGTAGGATAGGGTACCATGAAGGATCTACGATAGAAGTTGTTACTACACACGGAAATGTTGATCTCCTATCGAATACTTTTTTTAATAAAAGCGAGTCTGTCTTTGCTACAGAGGACACCATCAGATTTTACCGGAACATTATTCGAAATAATTCAGGCACCATAGAGCTGGCGGGACATCCCAACAAGAATACCACATTTATCATAAACAACCTTTTTGAAGAAAACCACGCCCCAAATGGAATGTTCCGTGCTTATAAGTCGACCATCGTGGAAGGAAATGCTTTTATCAACAATGTTGTAGAAACTAATTCATCGATGTGGGGTTCTGGAAGCGATCCATGGATTGTGCAAAACAATATTTTTTGGGGCAACAACTACCTTTTGCTACCGGATAGCCTTACCTGGAGGATTCCCTGGAGAAATGTTCCCTCAGTCTTTTCCAACAACCTTTTTGACTTTCCAACTTGCGATAGCTTACCCAGTGCATTCATTTGCGAAAGTGGCAACAAATTTTCTGCCGATCCACCGTTTATAGATCTAGCCAATGGCGACTATCGTTTGCAACCTTGTTCACCTGCCTATAATGCCGGTATTAACCTCATCTATCAACAACTGAGTATTGCTACCGACTTCTGGGGCAACCCTCGTATAGTAGATGGCGTTGTGGATATAGGGCCTTTCGAAATTGCAGATTTCGTGCAATTAACGCCACCAACCATCCACCCCTCGTGTGAGAGTTTTGCCAATGGTTCAGTGTCTTTTCATTTAGCGAATGGTTGTCCTCTGTATCAGTTCCAGTGGTCTGGATCTAATGGAATGGGCACGGATACGGTTGGTTTATTGCCGGGTAACTATAATTTTAGCATTACTGATAGCCAGGGAAGAATGTTGATTGCTGATTTAGCTGTTGGTACCGCTTTAATACCGGTGGTGGAAGCAGCTATAATGGATGCCAGCTGCCAAAACTGCTCCAATGGAGCTATCGCCCTGACTATTGTAGATGGCATTGCACCCTACAAATTTCAATGGAACAATGATAGTATTTCTATGAATCTATCGGGCGTATTGCCAGGCCAATATACTTTGACAATTACAGACGCCTCGGGATGTGATCTTGTACTAAATTTTGTGGTAAGTTTTGGCGTGGGTATCCTTGAACAAAAGACTCTGGGGCAATGCTCCTTAGTGCCTAACCCGGCTGAAAATTCTGTAACCTTAAAGTCCATGCTACCGGCTTCCGTTTTAGAAATTTATGATGTACTGGGACGCATAGTCAAGCGGCAAGAATTGGGCATTGGAACCAGCATTAATGTCTGGCAGGCCAATATTAGTTTGGATGGTTTAGTTAATGGGCAATATCTGATAGTGCTGCGTAGAGCCGATGGTCAATTACTGGCAAGAGAAAAATTGATAAAACAGGAATAACTAAAATTGCCCTTTTGGCGCAACGGTTATTGTTTGGTGTTGTCCACAAAAAAAGCCCCTAAGGTTAAATCTCAGGGGCTTTTATATTTGTCTAATGTCCAACGTCCAATAGTCTAAATCAAATTCTATCCTGCCTCCTCAACTACACCTTCGGTCTGCTCCTTGAAAGGACGGCCTGAACCGGTGACCTGAATGTTGTTGTACTGACGCATGCCGGTACCAGCCGGGATCTTCTTGCCCACAATAACGTTCTCTTTCAAGCCCATCAAGTGGTCTTTTTTGGCCGCAATAGCAGCGGTAGAAAGCACCTTGGTGGTCTCTTGGAATGATGCCGCTGAAATCCAAGACTCCGTTCCAAGCGATGCCTTGGTTATACCCAGGAGCATCGAAACCGCAGTAGACGAAGTCGCGTCGCGGTATTCCACGAGTTTCTTGTCATTGCGTTTCAAGAAAGAGTTCTCTTCGCGAATCTGACGCAGGGTAACGAGTGCTCCAGGTTTTAGCTTGCCGCTGTCGCCGGAGTCAAGTACCAGTTTTTTGTCGTAAATCCAGTCGTTGTAATCCACAAACTCGTTGCGTTCTACAGGTTCGCCTGTGAGGAAGTGTGTATCGCCTGGATCCACAATTTCAAGACGACGCAGCATCTGACGAACGATTACCTCTAGGTGCTTGTCGTTGATGTTGATGCCCTGTGCACGGTAAACTTCCTGTACGCCATTCACGAGATATTGTGAAGCCGCAAATGGCCCGCGGATAGCCAGGATGTCTTTCACTGAAATGGTACCCTCGGTAATAGCAGTTCCTGAACGCACAAAATCTTCGTGTTGTACTAGAACGTGCTTAGTGAGTGGCACCATGTATTTACGCTCCTGACCGTCTTTAGCTTTGATAAATGCCTCGCGATTACCACGCTTGATCCCGCCGAAGGTAATTACACCATCAATCTCAGCCACTACAGCCGGGTTAGAAGGCGTACGAGCTTCGAAGAGTTCTGTAACACGTGGCAGACCACCCGTAATGTCGGAGATTTTACCAAGTTTACGTGGAATCTTCACGATTTGCTGACCAGACTTAACTTCGTCGTTGTCTTCCACCGTGATATATGCCCCTACTGGAAGCGAGAAGCTTTTCAATTCCTCCCCGGTTTTAGGATTCAAAACGGTGATTGAAGGAATCTTCTTTTTGTTCTTGCTCTCAATTACGATCTTCTCTGCGAAGCCAGTTTGGTCGTCACGATCCATGCGGTAGTTCGTACCTTCTTCCAAACTGTTGTAACGGATCACCCCGCTAAAGTCGCTGACAATGACTGCGTTGAAGGGATCCCATTCACACATCTTGTCGCCGCGCTGTACCTCTTGGCCTTCTTTTACAAAAAGGAAGGAGCCGTAAGGGATATAGTTGTTGGCCAGTACACGATTGGTTTTAGTATCCACCATTCGGATTTCACCAGTACGCGACACAACCACTTGAACGGGCTTGCCGTCCGAATCTGTGCCATCAACGGTACGGATGGTATCGAATTCCAATCTACCCGTTGCACGGGCTGTGAGGGTGTTTTCAGTTTGTGACAGCATCGCCGTACCACCCGTGTGGAAGGTACGAAGGGTCAACTGGGTACCAGGCTCACCAATGGATTGTGCAGCGATAATGCCCACAGCGTCGCCCATTTCGGCGATACGACCTGTAGCCAAGTTTTTACCGTAGCATTTGCCGCAAACACCGTGGCGACTTTCGCAAGTCAATACCGAACGGATATTTACAGATTCAATTTCAGCCGATTCGATTTCAGTTGCGATCTCATCGGTGATGTATTCACCTGCTGAAACGAGCAATACTTCTGTATCCGGGTGATAAATATCGTGCAGGCTGTAACGGCCTTTGATCCGATCTTTCAGATTCACGATTACTTTTTCACCTTCTTTGAACGCTGTGGTGTCTAAGCCACGCAGGGTGTTGCAGTCCACTTCGCGGATCACCACGTCCTGGGCTACGTCCACCAAACGACGAGTGAGGTAACCAGCATCAGCCGTTTTCAAAGCCGTATCAGCCAAACCTTTACGCGCACCGTGGGTAGAGATAAAGAACTCTTGAACCGAGAGGCCTTCCAAGAAGTTGGAAAGGATCGGGTTCTCAATGATTGCTCCACCTGTATCGCCCGATTTACGGGGTTTTGCCATCAGTCCACGAAGTCCGCAGAGCTGTTTGATTTGTTGTTTCGAACCACGTGCACCTGAGTCAAGCATCATAAACACGGAGTTGAAGCCCTGTTTGCTGGTGGTCAATTCTTTCATCAACTGGTCGGTGATGCGGTTATCCGCAAACGTCCACTTGTCAATGATCTGGTTGTAGCGCTCGTTGTAGGTGATAAGACCCATGTTGTAGTTGTCCCACACCTCGTCTACTTCTGTTTGTGCCGCTGCGAGGGCTGTTTTCTTCAACTCTGGGATCACTAGATCACCAAGGTTGAACGACAGACCCGCTTTGAATGCCATGCCAAAGCCAAGCTCCTTGATTGCATCGAGGAATTCAGCCGTTTGCTTGAAACTGGTACGGTTCAAAATCCCGCTAATAATACCTTTCAGGTTACGCTTGGTCAACAATTCATTGATGTAAGGCACCCCTTGAGGTACAGCCTGGTTGAATAGCACCCGACCTGCAGTGGTGGCAATACGGCGATTTACAATCTCGCCATTTTCTTCCACTGGGACACGGCACTCAACAGCTGCGTGTAGGTCAAGTTGGCCCTCGTTGTAAGCGATACCTACTTCTTCAGCAGAATAGAATCTGCGGCCTTCACCCTTTACCGGAGCAGTTGGAATGCTTTTCCGTTCTTTCGTCAGGTAGTACAAGCCTAATACCATGTCCTGTGAAGGAAGGGTAATTGGCGAACCGTCCTGTGGGTTCAACATATTGTGGCTCGAAAGCATCAAAACTTGTGCTTCCAAAATAGCAGCTTGGCTCAAAGGCACGTGCACAGCCATTTGGTCACCGTCAAAGTCGGCGTTGAAAGCCGTACAAACGAGCGGGTGCAATTGGATAGCTTTGCCCTCGATGATCCGTGGTTGGAACGCCTGAATAGACAGACGGTGAAGCGTTGGAGCACGGTTGAGCATTACCGGGTGGCCGCGCAGGATGTTTTCCAGAATTTCCCAGATGACCTGATCCTTGCGATCCACGAGCTTTTTAGCAGATTTAACCGTTTTTACAATACCGCGCTCAATGAGTTTGCGGATGATAAACGGTTTGAACAATTCTGCTGCCATAGCCTTCGGGATACCGCATTCGTGCAGTTTGAGCGTCGGGCCTACCACGATGACCGAACGGCCAGAGTAATCCACACGCTTACCGAGCAGGTTTTGACGGAAACGGCCTTGCTTGCCTTTCAAAATGTCAGACAAGGATTTCAACGCACGTCCACCTTCCGCTTTCACCGCGTTTGATTTACGTGAGTTGTCAAACAGCGAGTCAACCGCCTCTTGCAACATACGCTTTTCGTTACGCAGAATCACCTCTGGAGCTTTGATCTCCAACAAGCGCTTCAAGCGATTATTACGGATGATCACACGGCGATAAAGGTCGTTCAAGTCAGAAGATGCGAAACGTCCACCATCTAATGGCACCAGTGGGCGCAGTTCTGGAGGAACTACTGGTAGGTACTGAATAATAGTCCATTCTGGGCGTTGGCCGCAGCTTTCCAGGCCGTCGCGGAATGCTTCCACTACCCGAAGGCGTTTGTTGGCCTCGGTTTTCTTGGCCATGCTGGTCTCGGCGTGTGCATCGTGGCGCAACTTCGCAGAAAGATCGTCGAGGTTGAGGATGCTCAACAGCGTAAACACTGCCTCAGCGCCCATCATGGCGATGAACTTGTCGGGATGCGAGTTGTCGAGACCTTGGTTTTCCTTTGGCAGAGCGTCCAGGATTTCCAGATATTCCTCCTCGGTAAGCAGGTGCATTTTAGGGATGCCTTCTGCTTCTTTTATACCCGGTTGAATTACTACGTAACGCTCATAGTAAATGATACTCTCCAATTTCTTGGAGGAGAGACCAAGGATATAGCCAATCTTGTTGGGCAAGCTCTTGAAGAACCAAATGTGTACCACAGGCACCACGAGGCGGATGTGCCCCATGCGCTCGCGACGCACTTTCTTTTCGGTTACTTCCACGCCGCAGCGGTCGCACACGATGCCTTTGTAACGTATGCGTTTGTACTTGCCGCAGTAGCATTCGTAGTCCTTTACAGGGCCAAAAATGCGCTCACAGAAGAGGCCATCGCGCTCCGGCTTGTAGGAGCGATAGTTGATGGTCTCGGGCTTGAGCACCTCGCCGTAGCTGCGCTCAAGGATTTCGTCGGGGCTTGCGAGGGCAATGATGATGCTGTCGAAACCCTGATCGGTCTTGTTGCTCTTCTTTTTGAAAGGCATATTGTGCGATTGAGAATTTTAAAAATCAGTGGTTATTGAAGTTTAATATTTTCGTTTTGATGGATGTTGGCGTAAATCAAAAATATCAAGTATCCGGAGTATTTCTGCGCTTTCATCGTACTCGTAAAACAGTCGGCGATTTGGGTCAATGCGCTTAGAATGAACCCCCTCAACAGAGGGAGAAGGCATTCCAGCACTCGGCATTTTTACGACTTTGTTGACCGTTTCGATCAACGCAAGACGAAAATTGTCGGCTGCTTGCATAAAGCCCTCAGATTCTTAGTAGGCAATGACTTCGTTTGTCCGCTGAATAACATCATCCGACCATTCGATCTGCATACTGTCCAAGGTTTAGTCGTTGTTTGGCTTCTTTATGGGTTACGACATGCTCACCTCGCCGCATTTCGTCTCTAATTTTGAGCAATCGCTCTTGTGCATCTAAGGACAGTTCGTCCCTCCAATCCACCTCTCCTTCTTTTATAACCAGCGCTGCTATGTACGCTCGAATTTGCTCCAAGTGCTCAAGATCTTTTTCCTTCGACAAAAGGATTAGGATATCGTCTTTGACTTCAAATGCAGTTTCTAATGTAGTCATGGCAGAAAGTTTTTCAAAGTTAATCATTCCTAAGCCACCGATACAATCTAGTATGTTTCAAATAATGTTTCAGGTTCAAATACCGCGTCCGTTTAGGTACTCCCAGAATTCCACCTAATTCTTCCAAAGTCCAATGGCGCTTATCCAAAGTCTTAAAAATCAAAGCAATACCGCCCGTTTTTTCTGCCGGCAAATGCCATATCGGGAGCATAAAATCTTCGCTTTGCACCTTGGTATACTTCGGCGAAGTCCAAATCCGCTTGATGTTCTTTTCGAGTGAAGCCCAGCCCCCAATTCGGTGGTAGCAGTAACTCAAAAAATGTGCTTCTTCGTTCAATTTTTGCAGGCCAGCCTGATGTCGTTCGAGCATATTTTGCCAAATGCCTGGGGCAATCTGGTTGATTTCTCGAACCTTTTTCAAGGTGGCTGCAAATATTTCTCCGCCACAGTACTCCGGGTTTTCGCCGGGGTCTTTTCCACCGTCCAGTTCTGCAAAAATCCGTCTCATATCTACCCGAGTCACGCCATTGATGTTGTAATCATCGGCAAAGTGCATGGGCAAGGCCATAAGGCCGTTGGCGCGAATATTTTCAAAAACACCGAAAATCGGACGGTTTATAATACAATCCGAATCCAGCACTACGAACGCAGGTTCTATATCATGATTGTTCATCTTTAAATCGCCTGACCATCGTTTTTCAAGGTAGGTCAGAATATCAAAGATGTAAAACTGATTGCGCCATTTACCAAAGTAACCCTCAGGGGTTTGCCAGGTTAAGGGCAGCGTCACCACTTCTACGTTTCGTTTTTTTAAAAAGCTTTTCAAATCAAGCCCATCTACTATCGGCAAAAGATCAGCCTCCACATTGGAAAAAAGGATATGCTGTCTTTCTGGGTTTGACTTTGTGCTAAGGTCAAAAAAGACCGCCACACACCGCCAGTAAACTTTTTGAAACTCGGGCAAATGAGATCTTTTTCCCACTTGTGGATATTCGGAACTTTCTTCGGGGCTATCCAGGTAAATCCAAGTTGAGATAATGTCCGTCATACCTTACTGAATAGCAGAATGATAATACTGCGTCTTACTCTTTTACTACCAAAAGATTCTTTGTCAAACAGACCTGCTTGTTTTTGATACTGATACGATACAAACCCTCGGGTAAATTACGTGTATCAAAAGTTGTGATCGTCTCTTTAGAAGTATCCATTGTATTCGTTTGAACCAATTGTCCTGCGACGTTAAAAATCTGCACATCCACTTTACCCGGTGCTCCGTGAGCATACAAAACAGTCGCTGTTTGGGAAGCAGGATTGGGATAAACTTGGATAGAAGCCTTTTCCGAATTCAGGTCAAGCTCCTTGGTTGCAGTGTACGATTTACTGCGGAAGAGCTCACGGATTTGCAAATCAGAAAGTTTTCTATTAAAAATACAAACTTCATCAAGCATCCCATATAGCCACTCTGTGTTGTATCCAGGCACATCCCTTCCCATATCCATGGGTAAAAAATTCTGCTCCAGTTGGGTGAAACCGAATTGATGCTCAACAATCCATTCCCCGTTTTTATAAATCGAAACTTTGCCTGATTTAAAAGTCCAGGTAAAAAATGTCCATTTATTTATCGGACAAGCCTGCGTGACAGATTCAATATTGATCAAGTCAAATGGCAGATTTTGGCCTACGGTTCGGATATAAGGGGTCGTTTGCGGGCTGCGGTACAAGACGGCAATCGGAGTCCGCATACCTGTATCATTCCCTTTAGTGATTATGGGTACATAATAATTCGGCACTCCGAATGGTTTTACCCATCCTGCAATAGTGTATTCATTGCTTAGATCATGTAATGATGAAGTTCCAGTAACCGACACATAATCATCCTGGCCATCCAACACCAATGCTTGACCACTTATCCCAGGTGCATATCCGGGCCCTCCAAAAGCAACCCCATGATTTCCATAAACCCCTATGTCGTTTGTATTTCCATCAAAAGGCCAATAAGCCACTAAACTAGAATCTACCACACTTTGAGCGCAGCAGAAAACATAGCAAAAGGCCAAAAAAGATGAAAATGCCAAACGTTTCATAAAAATTTTAGACGTTCAATGGGTTATAGTTTTCCCCTTAAAACAATCCGCTGGCGGAAAAGAAATTGGTTTCTCAACCACCATTTTACGGAGAACAGACTGGATTTTTGATCGCCACACAAATCAAAATCTTCTACTTCTATTCCGGCCTGACTGGCAACCTTCAACAAAGTAAAAGGTGTAAACCAAAACCTGTGATCTGAATTGATCATTTCAATATTGCGCAGTGCAAAACGAAAGTTGGTATAGCTCAAAGCATTCGGGACCGTGATAATGATACGTTCTGTACAAGCACCATACTTTTCACGAATGGCCTTCAAAAACGTCACCGGGTCATCGATATGCTCCAATACTTCACCAGCCACAATGTAATCCCACTTCTTGGACACAATTTCTGCCGGAGGATTCTCAGTTACAACATTGCTGTTGTAGGTCTCGAATCCTGCATCCTTCATGTATTGCACCCCTTCTTCATTGATGTCAACCCCTACTAAATCCGTACAAGTTTTGGCCAAAATTTCATGCAGCCAAATTCCAGTTCTGCGGCGCTGTTCGATGAGCGGAATATGATCCACACAGCCAAAATGCACTACACGCTTTCCTGACACCAATTTTGCTACTAATTCTACTCTGCTTAAAGACTCAGATGATCCCCGAATTTTGAACTGGTAAATACTTGAAAACTCAGTTCCGTTCAGGTACTTCTGGTCTGTTTGATCGAAGTGAAGCATTAGGCAAAATAGGTATAGTCATAGTCTCACTTTAAATGAGACTATGACTATTGTTTCGATATTTATTCAAATTTCACATCCAAGGCCAAGCCGCGCAACTCGTGTACGAGTACGTTGAAGGACTCTGGAATGTTTGCATCGGGCAAATTGTCGCCTTTTACGATGGCTTCATAAGCTTTCGCGCGACCTTGAATATCGTCCGATTTGTAGGTCAAAAGTTCTTGCAGAATATTTGCTGCACCGTATGCCTCAAGTGCCCAAACCTCCATCTCACCAAAACGCTGACCACCAAACTGAGCTTTACCACCGAGTGGTTGCTGCGTGATGAGCGAGTATGGCCCGATGGAACGAGCGTGCATCTTGTCGTCTACCATGTGCGAGAGTTTAAGCATGTAAATCACGCCCACGGTCGCTTTTTGGTGGAAACGGTCGCCAGTTTCGCCATCTGACAAGTAGGTTTGGCCAAGTTCTGGCAAACCTGCTTTTTCGATCCACGCTGCAATTTCGTCGGTTTTTGCGCCGTCGAAAATTGGTGTTGCGAACTTGCAGCCGAGTTTTTCACCTGACCAGCCAAGTACTGTTTCGAAGATTTGACCGAGGTTCATACGAGAAGGTACACCGAGTGGGTTGAGCACCACGTCTACCGCGCTGCCGTCTTCCAGGAATGGCATATCCTCCATGCGTACAATACGGCTTACAATACCTTTGTTACCGTGACGACCAGCAAGCTTGTCACCCACCTTGAGCTTGCGCTTTTTGGCAATGTACACTTTTGCAAGCTTCAATACGCCAGCTGGCAATTCGTCGCCGATGCTGATGTTGAATTTTTCACGCTTGTAACGACCAACCTCTTCGTTGACTTTAATGCTATAGTTGTGCAGCAGTCTCGAGATCAGGTGGTTGGTATGCTTGTCGCTTGTCCAGTTGAGGTAATCTACCTCTTCGTATTTAATAGTATCACGCAGGATTTGAATGCTAAGTTTAGATCCTTTTGACACCATTTCTTCGCCATAAATACTGCGAATGCCATTAGTGGTCTTGTCCTTGACCAGAAGTTGAATTTTATCCACGAGGATCGTTTTCAACTTGTTTAAAGCCACCAAATGCTCATCATCAAGTTTGTCAAGCAGTGCTTTTTCAGATTCCTTTTGCACCTTGTCTTTTTTGGCACGGGCAAAAAGTTGCTTGTCGATAACTACACCGTTGATACTAGGCGGTACTTTCAAAGAGGCGTCTTTTACGTCACCTGCCTTGTCGCCAAAGATAGCACGGAGGAGTTTTTCTTCTGGTGTTGGATCGGTTTCGCCTTTTGGTGTAATTTTACCAATAAGGATATCACCTTCTTTAGCCCAGGCTCCGATGCGAATAATACCATTTTCGTCCAAGTCCTTCGTAGCTTCTTCGCTCACGTTCGGGATGTCCATGGTCAATTCTTCCTCACCCAATTTTGTGTCACGCACGTCGAGTTCAAAGTGCTCGATGTGGATAGAAGAGAAAACGTCTTCTTGAACTACACGCTCAGAAAGCACGATAGCATCCTCGAAGTTGTATCCTTTCCACGGCATAAATGCCACTTTAAGGTTTTGGCCAAGGGCTAGTTCACCGTTTTCAGTAGCGTAGCCTTCGCAAAGGATATCGCCTGCCTCCACACGTTGTCCGCGACGTACAATAGGCTTCAAGTTGATGCAAGTACCTTGGTTGGTACGCATGAACTTGGTGAGTGTGTATGTTTTACGCGCATCTTCGAAAGACACGAGGGTATCTTCTTCCGTGCGATCATATAGGATCGTAATTTCATTTGCGTCCACATATTCTACTACACCTGATCCTTCTGCATTGATAAGCATACGGGAGTCACGTGCCACTTTTGCCTCCAAGCCTGTGCCAACAATTGGCGAACTTGGACGAATAAGCGGTACGGCCTGACGTTGCATGTTCGAACCCATGAGTGCACGGTTCGCATCATCATTTTCAAGGAACGGGATCAGAGAAGCCGAAACACCCACAATCTGGTTAGGTGCAACGTCAATATACTCCAGTTCATCTGGCGTCAGGATTGGGAAGTCACCGCTTTCACGGGCTTTCACACGGTCCAGAAGGAATGCACCACCTTCTCCAACAGGGGAGTTGGCTTGTGCAATCTTCATCTTATCCTCCGCTTCAGCAGACAGATATTCTACATCACCAGTCAAAATTACTTTACCCTCTTTCACACGACGATAAGGCGTCTCAAGGAAGCCCATCTTATTGATTTTCGCGTGGGTGCAAAGGGTAGAGATTAGACCGATGTTCGGACCTTCTGGTGTTTCAATGGTGCAAAGACGGCCATAGTGCGAGTAGTGTACGTCACGAACCTCAAAACCTGCGCGCTCACGAGAAAGACCGCCTGGCCCGAGTGCTGAAATACGACGCTTGTGCGTAATTTCAGATAGCGGATTCGTTTGGTCAAGGAATTGAGACAACTGGCTGGTTCCGAAAAACGAGTTAATCACCGAAGAGAGCGTACGTGCATTGATCAGATCAATTGGCGTGAACACCTCATTATCACGCACATTCATGCGTTCTCGGATGGTACGTGCCATACGGGCAAGACCCACGCCGAATTGAGCGTACAATTGCTCACCTACCGTACGTACACGACGATTGGAAAGGTGGTCAATGTCATCAATTTCAGCCTTATTGTTGATCAGAGAGACGATGAATCGCACGATGGCGATAATATCTTCTTTGGTCAACACCAGGTTGTTATCGTCGATATTGGTCAGCAGCTTGCGGTTAATTTTGAAACGGCCTACTTCGCCAAGGTTGTATCGCTTGTCGGAGAAAAACAGTTTGTCAATGATACCACGTGCTGTCTCGTCATCCGGTGGATCAGAGCCACGTAATTGACGATATATATAGTTTACTGCTTCGACTTCGCTGGAAGTCGGGTCTTTAGTCAAGGTATTGTAGATGATGGAAAAATCCTCTTCCACATCCTTGCGTTGCAAGATAATGGTCGGGATGTTTGTATCCTCATCCAAAACGAGTTCGATGTTTTCCTCGTCCAGAATTGCGTCGCGTTCGAGAATGATCTCGTTACGTGCAATAGATACTACCTCACCAGTATCTTCGTCCACAAAGTCCTCTGTCCATGATTTAAGTACACGAGCAGCGAGTTTACGGCCCACAGCACCCTCCATGTTTTCGCGGGTCACGGCCACTTCATCAGCTAAGTTGAATAGGTCGAGGATCGCTTTATCGGTGTCAAACCCGATAGCTCGGAGCAGGGTGGTTACCGGAAACTTCTTTTTACGGTCAATGTAAGCATACATGACCAGATTGATATCAGTCGCAAATTCCATCCACGCTCCTTTGAACGGGATGACACGTGCTGAGTAAATCTTCGTGCCGTTGGGGTGATAGCTCTGCCCAAAAAACACGCCCGGAGAGCGGTGGAGTTGGGATACAATGACGCGCTCAGCCCCATTGATTACGAAAGTCCCTTTTGGGGTCATGTAGGGAATGTTCCCAAGGAACACATCCTGCACTTTTGTCTCAAAATCAATGTGTTCTGGGTCGTTACAGGTAAGACGAAGTTTAGCTTTTAGCGGCACCGAATAGGTGAGACCGCGTTGCATACACTCATCAATGGTATAACGTGGAGGGTCAATGAAGTAATCGAGGAATTCCAGATTGAAAATGTTCCGTGCGTCGGCAATTGGAAAGTTTTCCTGAAACACACGATAGAGACCCTCGTTGATACGATTGTCTGGCGTGGTTTCCAACTGGAAGTATTCCTGGAACGACTTCAACTGGATTTCGAGGAGGTCAGGGTAGTGACCGGCGAGACGTATTTTCCCAAAATTAGTACGTTCTTGAACGCCAGTTTTTGGAGATGTCCCGATAGAGATGCCTTGGTTGGTCATATTTTTTTTCAAAAAATGCTGGTTGGCAAAGGCTGATTTGTGATTAGTTGATTGGTGTGCTGATGATTGGTTGGTTGGCTGTTGGTGATTTGAAGGGCGGGTCTATTAAAACCACATCTTCTATCCACCAGTTCACCAGTCACCAATAAATTAATCACCAATTTAGACAACAAGAGGCTTGGCACTTCCCGAGTGGGGAGAGCGCCAAGCCTAACTGTTTGTCTATCTGTACTTTGAGTGAATAGCGAGCATGGTGTCGAAATAAGCAAGTCAAGAATTCAGCGAAACAGTACCGGAATAAAAACCGAAGGAACTGTAATCCCGAAATCTAGTCTTACTTGACTTCGACTACAGCACCAGCAGCCTCAAGTGTTGACTTGATGGACTCAGCTTCTGCCTTGTTCACACCGCTCTTCAGCGGGCTTGGAGCACCATCCACGAGATCTTTTGCTTCTTTCAAGCCAAGGCCTAAGAGGTTCTTCACTTCTTTCACGATATTGAGTTTGTTAGCGCCAGCATCTTTCAGAATTACGTCGAACTCTGTCTTCTCAGCTGGGGCTGCATCGCCGCCGCCACCTGCTGCAGGGGCTGCCATAGCTACTGCCGAAGCAGCTGGCTCAATGCCGTAATCGTCTTTAAGGATACCAGCCAATTCGTTGGCTTGTTTAATCGTAAGGCCCACGAGCGTTTCAGCCAGTGCTTTCAAATCTGCCATGATGTAGAATTTTAAAAGTTGTTTGCGAAAATGTTGGTAATAATAGTTTTCAGTGGACTAATGGGGATATGGTGCGAACTTGGAAGCCAATTTTTTAGTGGTAAGTGTTTAGTGATAAGTGGTAAGTGTTTAGTGGTAAGTGTTTAGTGATAAAATCGAGTTGATAAATCACTTATCACTAAACACTTACCACTAAACACTTACCACTAAACACTTATCACTTATCACTTATCACTAACTACTATGCCTCTCTTTCTTCCAGCGTTTTTACGATACCGGCAATTTTAGAACCAGTAGCCGTAATTTGGCTGGCGAGGCGGCGGCCCGGCGATTGGAGCAAACCGATGATCTCACCGACCATCTCTTCTTTGCTCTTCAATTTAACCAGTATAGAGAGTTGCTCATCACCGATGAAAATTGAAGAATCAATGTAGGCTGCTTTTAAAAGCGGACGCGCTTCTGTTTTGCGGAACTCCTCGAGTAATTTGGCCGGAGCCTTTGGATTCGAAGAAATAAGGATGGTTGTAGGGCCGCTTAGGCTGCCATACAGTGCTGCATATCCCTTTGATTCGGGTTCGCTTTCAAGGGCTTTCTGAATCAAGGTGTTTTTTGCCACCTTGACTTTAATACCCTGGTCGAAGCACATCCGACGGAATTTATTGATTTTAGCAACGGTAAGCGTCGAAGAATCGGTAAGATAGAAGAACGGGGTACTGCCCAGTTCCTCTTTGAGTTCTGCAATCGCCGCCGTTTTTTCGTCTCTGGTCATTTCTATCTATGTTGAAATGGTGAGTGTTGAGAGAATGTTTATTTGGTTAAGTGCTTATTTGGTAATAACCAAATAAACAGACAACCAAATCCACAATTTTATACCTTGATGGACTTTGGATCCACCGCAATGCCTGGACTCATGGTACTGGCTACAGAAACGGTCTTCATATAAATACCTTTAGAAGAAGAAGGTTTCATTTTTACCAGTGTAGATACGAGTTCGTATGCATTTTCGGCCAATTGTTGGGGAGTAAAAGACACGCGCCCAATGGAGGCGTGAATGATCCCAAACTTGTCTACACGGAAAGCGATTTTACCTTTTTTGACTTCGGAAACTGCATTGGCGATGTCGTTGGTGACCGTACCTGTTTTAGGGTTGGGCATCAGACCACGTGGCCCTAGTACTCGCGCAACTTTACCAAGTTGTGCCATTACGTTGGGGGTGGCGATAATTACGTCAATGTCCATCCAGCCTTCAGACACCTTTTGGATGTACTCTTCAAGGCCTACATAGTCAGCACCAGCGGCTTTGGCTTCGTCCACCTTGTCAGGCATACAAAACACCAGTACTCGCTTGGTTTTACCTGTACCGTGTGGAAGCGATACAGTGCCCCGGAGGGCTTGGTCGGCTTTGCGAGGATCCACCCCAAGGCGGACGTGCACATCGACCGATGCGTTGAAATTGGTCGTGTTAACCTCTTTGACAAGTGTCATCGCTTCAGAGAGCGCGTACAATTTGTCTGGGTCAACTTTCCCTTCAACGGCTTTGCGTTTTTTTGTTAACTTCTTTGCCATTGATTGTGTGTTAAGGTATAACGTCCCGATGGGCGGGACTCCCTTATTTATGAAGTGATTGGGTAATGGAGTGATAAAGTGACTTGTCCTCACTTTATCACTCCATCACTTTATCGCTTCATTAATTTTGAGTTCCTCCTTGTTCAGTTTGCCCCTTTGGCAGATCACCAGTAATGGTCACGCCCATGCTGCGGGCCGTACCTGCAATCATTTTCATGGCTGAATCGATGGTGAAACAGTTGAGATCGGGCATTTTGCTTTCAGCGATGGCACGCACTTGTTCCCAAGTGACCGAACCAATCTTTTTACGGTTGGGTTCGGCTGAGCCTTTGCCTGGAGCAAGTTTGACCGCTTCAAAAAGCTGAATTGCTGCAGGAGGAGTCTTGATGACAAAGTCAAATGTTTTGTCTTTGTACACCGAGATGATGACCGGGAGGATTTTACCCATTTGCTCGGTCGTCTGCGCATTAAAGCGCTTGCAGAACTCCATAATGTTTACCCCTTTCGAACCAAGTGCTGGGCCGATAGGTGGTGCAGGGTTGGCTTGGCCGCCTTTCACCTGGAGTTTGATATATACGTCTACTTCTTTTGCCATGGTGTCAAATTTTCAGCTTGTGAAAACTTTGATTTTGAATCGTTTATGAAAACCTCTGTCGCACTACCCTCGTGGAAGCGAGCCTGGGAGAACAGGCATCAAGTAAATTGCGTCAGCTGATTTTTTCGACTTGTAAAAAGTTCAACTCTACTTCAGTACCACGTCCGAATATCTTAACGATAACCTTCAGTTTCTTTTTCTCTTCATTCACTTCCTGTACATCGCCAATAAACTCTGCGAATGGTCCGTCAATAATTTTGACGGTTTCATTTACGAGGAATGGTTCGCTCAGGGTTTCGCCAGTTTCAGCACTTTCATCTACTTTGCCCAGAAGGCGATTTGCCTCGACTTGGGTCATTGGTAGCGGATCTTCTTTGCCGAGAAAATGGATAACGTTAGGTACATCGGCAATCATTTTGGCAACCTCACCTTTCAGCTTTGAGCCATAAGCCTCAACTAGAATATAGCCAGGCAAGAGATTGCGCTCCTGCATAACTTTCTTCCCATTGCGCACCTTATAAACCTTCTCCGTAGGTACAATTATGTTAAAGACAATGTTTTGCCATCCGGAACGCTCTATTTCAAGCAGAATCCGTTCCTGAATTTTTTTCTCCTTGCCACTAATGACTCGAAGGGAGTACCATTTTTTATCCTCGGCAGTTGTAGATACTGCCTCTTTATCTTGACTCATACTTTTGGTGGATGTAAGAAGGATAAGTCTGTAAACGAATCAAAGCCGATTACAGTCCGTAAATACCTTTCTTGATAATAATACCACAAGCATTGTCCATGAGAAAGATGAGCAGTGCAAGGATGCCCGACGTTACCAAAACAACCATGGTGCTTTCTTGTAATTGCGCTGCGGTAGGCCAGTGCACTTCTTTGGTCAGCTCATGATAGCTTTCTTTCAGGTAAAGTGTCAATTTTTCCATTGTAAACCATTGATGTTACACATTGCGTTAAAAAAGTCCGTTGCCCACAAACGGGGAACGAACGAGAAGACGATGCGTAACTTGTTTTTACTTAGCAGGGGCAGCAGGGATCGAACCCGCAGCCTACGGTTTTGGAGACCGTCACTCTACCAGTTGAGCTATGCCCCTTTAGAAATTATGAGTTAAAAGTTATGAGTTATTGTAGAAGGTGAACCCGTCTAAATAACTCATAACTTACAACTCATAACTTAATTACTTATCAAGAATCTCCGTCACCTGACCAGCGCCTACGGTACGGCCACCTTCGCGAATAGCGAAGCGGAGACCAATTTCCATTGCGATGGTGCTGAGCAGTTTCACTTCAAGTTCGATGTTATCGCCAGGCATTACCATTTCCACGTTTGCTGGGAGCTTACAATCACCAGTTACGTCCGTGGTACGGAAATAGAACTGTGGACGGTAGCCATTGAAAAATGGGGTGTGACGGCCACCCTCTTCTTTAGAGAGGACGTATACCTGGCACTTAAAGTGCTTGTGTGGTTTAACAGAACCTGGTTTGCAAATAACCATACCACGACGGATGGCTTCTTTATCAATACCTCGAAGGAGTAAGCCGGCATTGTCACCAGCTTCACCGCGATCAAGCAATTTGCGGAACATTTCTACACCCGTTACTACGGAGGAAAGTTTTGCGCCTTCTTCTTGCATACCAAGAATGTCAACTGCTTCACCCACATTGATTATACCACGCTCGATACGACCAGTTGCAACAGTACCACGACCAGTGATCGTGAATACATCTTCTACTGGCATCAAGAATGGCTTATCAGTTTCGCGAACTGGCTCTGGAATTTCAGAGTCGCAAGCATCCATGAGTTCCATGATCTTGTCTTCAGCAGCCTGGTCGGCTCCACCTAATGCATTGATTGCAGAACCTTGGATGATTTTAGCGTTGTCACCATCAAATCCATAAGAGGTAAGCAACTCACGGAGTTCCATGTCAACAAGCTCAAGCATCTCAGGATCGTCCACGAGGTCAACTTTGTTCATGAAAACCACAATGTTAGGTACACCTACCTGACGTGCGAGCAGGATGTGCTCACGCGTTTGAGGCATTGGGCCGTCCGTTGCAGCACAAACAAGGATTGCACCGTCCATCTGGGCGGCACCCGTGATCATGTTTTTGATGTAGTCAGCGTGACCTGGGCAATCTACGTGAGCGTAGTGACGACCAAGCGTCTCATACTCAACGTGTGCAGTATTGATGGTTATACCACGCGCTTTTTCTTCGGGCGCGGCATCAATAGAATCATAGTCTGTCTTTTTAGCCAGACCTTTTTTCGAAAGCACATAGGTAATGGCAGCCGTCAGCGTAGTTTTGCCGTGGTCAACGTGACCGATTGTGCCAATGTTTACGTGCGGCTTATCGCGCTTGAATGTCTCTTTTGCCATTGTAAAAGACTTTTAAATCTTAAAAGTTAAAGTGAAAAAATGGTTTAATTTTGTGACAATTCGATAATGTGATGATGTGATAACATTGTAAACCTGTCTTTACCACATTGAGAAATTATCAGTTTATCACTTTCTTTTGAGCTGTTGATGAGAATTGAACTCACGACCTCTTCCTTACCAAGGAAGTGCTCTACCCCTGAGCTACAACAGCATAGCCATGAATCGATAGAGCGATGAAGTGATAAAGCGATTTTAGGCAATAGCTTCATTACTTTATCGCTTTATCACTTCATGGTAGTGAGCGGCGGACGAGGTTCGAACTCGCGACATTCAGCTTGGAAGGCTGACACTCTACCAGCTGAGTTACCACCGCTTTAACCGCCGTAGCTTCAGCGAAGGCGGTTTTACCCACCAAACACCCAGCGAAGGCGGTTTTACCCACCAATTATTTTGGTAAAGTTGGTTTTACCCAACTCCAGTCCAAAAAATAAGCGGATTTTTTAGTCAAACTTTCTAAACCTTATTTTTACAAAAGTAAAAAGTAAGGTTTATTGGTAGAACCCACCTTCGCCCTAAAGGGCTATGGCGGGTGAAGTGGGGGTAGTGGGATTCGAACCTACTCAGCGATAAAGCACCAGATTTACAGTCTGGCCCGGCTCTCCGACTCCGGGGCACCCCCTGGTGCATTTTTGTTGTGAATTTTTCAATTTTTCTGTTTTAAACAGGAAAACAAAAAAACTGAAAAATGTAAAATTTCTAGAGCCACTAGAGGGACTCGAACCCCCGACCAGCTGATTACAAATCAGCTGCTCTACCAACTGAGCTACAGTGGCGAAAATATTTAAGCCTTCAAGGCTAATTTTGCTGTCAAACAACGTGTTTTCGAGCGAAAAAAACCCCTTTCTCGAAAAGCGAATGCAAAGGTATATCGCTGAACTTAAACAGAAAAATAAATTTCAATAATTTCCGTAAAATTTAAGTGGACATTTGTTCTGACCTTCGAAAACTTGCCTAATACCATATAATATGCCGCAATTGGATGCAACCCTAAACTACTGCCAGACCCATTCTTCGCCCCTCAGCGAAGTACTTCGTGATTTGGAGCGCGAAACACACCTAAGAACCCTCAGTCCACAGATGCTGAGTGGAGCATATCAAGGCCAACTACTCAGGTTTCTAAGTTTGATGCTACGCCCCTTGCGTATCCTGGAAGTTGGCACTTTTACCGGCTACACCGCTATATGTATGGCCGAAGGTTTGGCCGAAGGCGGTGTGTTGCATACCGTTGAAGCGAATGATGAATTAGGCTGGTTGATTCAGAAATATATTAGGCGGGCAGGCATGGAGAATAAGATTTCGGTGCATCTAGGTGATGCCGCCAA
>Ga0209591_10002361_pt1 | contig 22682 bp, 18 predicted proteins | sample MAT01_FD_187207 | JGI IMG/M metagenome (GOLD analysis project Ga0209591, IMG submission 187207) | Freshwater microbial communities from Lake Fryxell liftoff mats and glacier meltwater in Antarctica - MAT-01 (SPAdes) (version 2) | ecosystem: Environmental > Aquatic > Freshwater > Ice > Liftoff... | reverse complement strand
CATGATATAATTGGGGTTATCGTAGGTGAAAAACGTCAGTTTTTTCACCGGGGATTCCACCAGGAAGATATTGCTGGTGTGCATGATCTCGTTGTGGTACAGATCAAAAGTGGCACCCTGCTGTTTTTGGGCTATACTGTTTTTGTGTCCGGTGTTGGCCATTTTTTCCAGATCATCTACTGTGGCATAGATTTGGTCCACGAGCAGCCGGACAGTAACGGCATCGGAAAAACGATTTTCATATTCGGTGAACCGCAACTGACTCAGGGTATTGTCCAATATCTGGGGCAGCCAGAATTCTTTGGAAGGAAGAGCGGCGTACAACTCCAGAATGGAGCGGCGGCAGGCTTGTGTTTCTGCGTCGGAAAATACCTCGTAGTCAAAATTGGCGTGGATAAATTCCGGCATTTCCCAGGTTGTCCGGTTCCACATGTAGAGTTTGAAGGCCATGAGTTCCGGTAGCGCATATACTGGAAAAAAGGCATTTCCGTGCTGGCATACCAGAGTTGAACGTCGGGCAAAGACACCACTTTTTGAAGGGTGCCTTCTATTTTGCGCAAAAAATCGAGCGGGTGCGGCTGCGTAAAAATATCCGACGAAAGCCAGACTGGCACCATACCCTTGCCTTTTAACACGTAGGCATCCAGCGAGATGTTAAAATTGACCGCTAAAGTCTCAATTTCCGCCGTAGTAAGCGGTATATCTCCCCGCAGTCGTTTATAAACGGACTTGAGAGAAACCCCTAAGTAGGGCTGGATAACTTTGGCTACATCGCTATTGTGGCTCATTTGTTTGTGTATTTCCTGCAAGACGTAATTGGAAAAATTAGATTTTGCAAGCGTGGGTGGTGTGGCATCTGGCTCGGTTTATTGCATAAAATTAGATAAGTTTGAGATGAAACATAACAATGGTTCGTTAAAAAAAAGCAAAAGATGTAAATTTGATTTTTCCGAATCACAGCACTTAAAATAGTCCACAGTCAATAGTCCACCGTCCACAGTCTCACAAACCCTTGATAATAAGGTAATTAATGAAATTAAAATTATGGAAAAGACCCATCCGTCGAAAAAAATAATCCTGAAATATAAAAACTCTGTGTTTTGGGCAGGATTGCTGCCTAATTTTTTTAACGAACTATTGTATCATGCACCTTGTGGGGTTGTGCCTGAGTATGCGTGGTCGAAAGAACGATGCTCAACCTGCTTTGCCTGACGAAAAACGGCCTCTTTTTTGCCTCAAAAATACATTATTTTTTAAATAATATAGATAATAACAACGCATTTACAAAAAAATAGACCCGAAAAGATAAAATATCCCGCAAACACATTGTTTTTTATCGGAAAAAGATAAAATCACGCGTTCTTTTTCCCTTTTTCGATAAAAAAATATTTTTATACTTTTAAATATGCCTATATCTTTACCTTGTAATTCTAAAAATAAATAACATTAACACACAAAACATCTTTTTTTTATGCTCATTAGGTATTTTTTTCTGCTACTATTTTTGGCCGCAAAGGCCGCTGCTCTGCCCGGACAGGCCGCTCTTTTTTTGCGACCCAAGCCGCTGCTCAGCCCCGTGAAGAGCGCTGGCTCCGCAAGATGGAAGTGGAACCTACTGCCTACAACTGGCAACACCCCCAAACACGCAGCCTCTTCCTCAACATTAGGCGCAACGGCATTGCCAGCAATATAATGTTTGGCCTGACGGCAGGATATGCCGGCTATTCAACCTACAAACTGATGACCGCAGGGCGAACTCCCCGTTATCCCAACCAGGCTAACAACATTCCCGTTGTTTTTCTTGTAATACCTGAGCGTCCGGTACGGGTGCTACCACTAAGTCTGGCCCTCCCCATGGCTTGGGGCGTGAGCAGCCAGAATCGGTTTTTCAACAAGTTAGTGGAAAGCCTGAAAGCCTGTGAAGCGTGCAAAATGAAAACAGACAATAATTTAACTTTTTTTAATTTTTCTTTTATGTCAAAATCCACTTTTGCTCCTTTTCTGTTTGCAGCACTCACGTTGCTGCTCACGCTTCCTTTGGCCTGCCGTAAAGATAAGAACGAACCACCGGAGGAGCCTTTACCCGACAACCCCTGGGGCCTGCCCTCCGCCACAAAAACCGGAGAAAACACCTTTGGCTGCCTGCTCAATGGAAAACCCTGGGTAGCGAATATTGCTCTGGGTATCTTTGACCCCTCTGCGCGTCCCTTAGACATATATTATGACGAAACCGGTACAGGCCGATATTATAAGCTATGGAATCGCCACGGTAAAAACAAGACTCCTGTTGCCAAAGAACTCAAGCCTGTTTTTTGCCATAATGATGCAGTTTTTAAGGTTTAATGTGGTGCGATACCTAATTTTTCCTTGCCACTAACCACTTAGCAACCGTGTCATAATAAAGTAAGTAGAACATCAGTATAATTTTTCACAAAAAAAATATACTGATATTCCCATTTAATTCATTCATTTACATAAAAAAACGTATAATAAATTTTTAAATTATATTTAGAAATTACAGGTACAAAACTAAGAATAATACCTAAAGCCTTACAATTTTTTAAAAAAATTATTCCTTATTCCATAATAAGTGTACCTTTGCGCTCCTTTTTTGACATTGAATAATTTTAGAACCTAACATGGCAAAACGCAAAGTGACCCAAACCGCAGAAGAAGTGGTTGTCCAGCAGGAATACTCCGATTCAGCAGTACCTTTTTGGCAAAAAAATCAACATTATATTCTCTACGCAGCCGCTGCTCTGGCAGTGCTTTTTTTGGGCTGGTGGCTCTATAAAACGCAAATTGTAGCACCCAAAAACCAGGAAGCGATCACCTCTATGTGGCGGGCGGAGCAAATGTTTGAGCAAGACTCCTTTGCTTCGGCATTAAATGGCCCTGCTGGCGGTTATGACGGATTTTTGGCTGTCGCCGACAAATATAGCGGCACCCCGGCTGGTAATGCTGCAAAATATTATGCAGGTATCTGTTATTTACAAACCGGCGATTTCGACAATGCTATTATCTTCCTCGAAAGTTGCAGCCCTGACGGCAATGTAATGCCGGCATTGAAGTATGGTGCATTGGCAGATGCTTACTCCGAGAAAAAAGATTTTGGGAAAGCAATAGATTTGTATGAAAAAGCGTCAGAAGCAACCAAAAATGAAGTATTGGCTTCCCTCTACCTCAAAAAATTGGGCATGCTGAATGAATTTCAGGGCAATAAAGCCGCCGCAAAGGCTGCTTATGAGCGCTTACGCACGCAGTATCCGAGCCAAAGTTCGCAAGATTGGCGCGAGATCGAAAAATACATCTATCGCCTTGGACAATAATAACTGACTCCGGATTTTCTTACTGCCAAAAGCATTCGGACGTGTTCTGGATGCTTTTGGCGTTTTTAGCGGGATTGCTGAAACTATTAGCCGCAAAAATGATTGTATAACCGGAAATAATTTTTGCCAAAACCGGAAATAGGTACTACCTTTGTGTGTGGATATAGAGCCTACTCAAAACTTCCCGCCAACAAAAAATTGCTGCATGGAAAAAACAGGTCAAATACACATAAAGATAAAAGGTCGTAAGGGCAACTTCGATCTGAATCCTGAAAATTACGATATTAGGGATGTCAGGGAGATGTTGCGCAATGCGGAGAACCTTCTATTCCCAAATTCAAAAAAAGACAGACCTACCATCTCCTATGAGATCGCGGAAGGTTCGGTAAAACATATCATAAAAACGACCTTACAGGTTGTTATTGGCTTTAATGCTATACTGGCACAAATAAAAGCAGGTAATTATTCAATTGATTTTTTAGAATCTCCGACTGCAAGAGCATTTGAATTTTTTCAGGCAGACGCTCAAAAAAATAATTTTGAATATGAAATCGGTACATCTGTTTCTGACGAAACACGGGTAATGATTAATTCAGATACCAAATTCATTCGTTCCGAAGATATTTGGGTGGATGCCGAATTTTATTTCTATGGAACCATTGTTGATGCGGGAGGTAAAGGTGTTGCAAATGTGCATTTGGAGACTAAAGAATTTGGATTACTGAAAATAGAAGCCTCAAAAACGCTATTGGCAAATTATGAAAACAATCCATTGTACAAAGATTACGGAGTCAGAGCCAGCGGCAAACAAAATATCAAAACAGCTGAAATAGATAAAAACACCCTCCATCTGATTAATATTATAAATTATAACCCTGTTTATAGGGAAGATTATATACAATCACTCATCAAAAAAGCCAAAAAAAGTTGGTCGGATGTGAAAGATGCCGATGAATGGCTTCAAACTATAAGAGGTTATGGTGCGTGATTGTATCCTATTAGATACGAGCTTTTTTATAAGATTGCTCAATGAACAAGACCCTCTGCACCTCAATGCGTTGGACTATTACCGGTACTTTCTTGAACAAAAATTTATCCTAAAAACCTTCACCATCTCAATTGCTGAATATTGCGTTAAAGGAGAAATAGAAGAGCTGCCACTTCAAAATATACAAATTATCCCTTTTAATATCACCCACGCTGAAAAGGCAGGAAAGTTAGCATCCATTGTTTTTCAAAACAAAAATATTTTGTCTTTGCCGGATAGGAGAATTATCTAAAATGATACAAAACTGTTTGCTCAGGCAGATGTCGAAGAACAAATTCAAAGGTTTGCCACTTCTGATGAAGAATGTATCAAAGTATATAATCTGCTCAATTCAAAATCAAAACTTCAATTCGATCTTATTAACATTCGACTGCCATACAACGAGGCATTTGGAGTCTTAGATTTGAAATAAAAACGGTCGCAACACGCAAAAGTACCCGTAGCCAGAATCAAGTAATTGCGTGAATCATAACTCATAATTAAGTGGGTAAATAGCAATAATCGTGGTTTTGAATTCCATTAATTACCTTATTCTCAAAGATTTGTGAGACTGTGGACTGCGGACTATTGACTGTGGATTGCTTAATAACTCATAACTACTTATTCATGTCCACCCAATCTTTTTTTTCCCGCCGCGACAAAGCCATTCCGAAAGCCATTATTGGCACGACCAAACTCACCGTTGCCCGTGCCAAAGGCGCAAAATTTTGGGATTTGGATGGCAAAGAGTTCATTGATTTTTCCGGGGGCATTGGTGTATTAAATGCCGGACACTGCCCCCCCGAAGTCGTGCGGGCCATTGCCAAACAAAGCGGCACGCTGATGCACAGTTTTTTTAACCTGCTCAACCATGAGCCATACATAGCATTGGCAGAAAAACTCAATCAATTGCTCCCGCACGGGCCGGAAACCCGCACCATGTTTGTCAGTACAGGGGCAGAAGCAGTAGAAAACGCCGTAAAAATAGCCAGACAAGCCACCGGTAAAGCCGGCATTATATGCTTCACCGGTGGATTTCATGGCAGAACGCTGATGGGCATGAGTCTCACCTCAAAAGTGTCGTACAAAACCGCCTGTGGCCCATTCGCACCAGAGATATACCGTATTCCTTTCCCCGATTATTACCACAATGGAAAAGGATTGAAATTTGACGAATTTGTACAGCAGGAATTAGCCAATTTTAGCAAATACCTGAGCAATACCGTAGCCCCCGACAATGTAGCGGCTGTAATAGTAGAGCCGGTACAGGGAGAAGGTGGATTTTATGTAATTCCGCCGCAGTATCTTCAGGGGTTGCGCCAAATTTGTGACCAACACGGCATCCTGCTCATCCTCGATGAAGTACAATCCGGTTTTGGACGCACGGGTACCTGGGCTGCCTACGAGCATTATGGCATCCTGCCGGATATATCCACCTGGGCAAAATCAATGGGCAGCGGTATCCCGATTGCTGCGGTAATGGGGAAAGCCGAGGTGATGGATAAAGCCCGGCCCGGCACCCTCGGCGGCACTTACGCGGGCAACCCCGTGGCCTGTGCTGCTGCCTTAGCCACCATCGAATACATGGAAAAGATCAACATCAATCAAAAAGGCGTGGCCGTTGGTAAAATAGTGCGCACCGCATTTGAACGCCTGAAAAAGGAATGCGCAGCCATCGGTGAAGTGCGCGGTCTCGGTGCTATGATAGCCGTTGAATTGGTGAAAAATGGAGACCCCAACCAACCCGATGCCGTGCTGACCAAACAATGGGTGGATGCTTGTGCCGAACGAGGGCTGTTTATGATTAGTGCCGGCGTGTATGGTAATGTCATTCGGGTGCTGTGCCCCCTCATAATTGATCAGGTTACCTTGAGAAAGGGTTTAGCAATTATGCGGGAAGAACTGTTGAGATTAGGAACGGTACAAGAATACAGTAGTAAACTTAGGTAGATTAGTTTTTGCTCAAACAACTATCTTTCGGTGCTAATAGTGGGGCTATTTAAACAAAAAGTGGGGCTATTTAAACAAAAAGATGGGCAGTTTGAGTAAAAAGGAATCAGATAAGATGGTTACTGTATTTTTTTACCGTTCCTTAATAGCATAACTCCTTACCTTTGCCTCGAAATGGTCAAAACACAACAGCAACGCATCCTGCTTGGACTTAAAGTTCGGCAACTTCGACAGGAAAAAGGCTGGAATTTCGATGAACTGAAACAACGTACCGGAATTTCTGCTTCCTATCTGAATGAGATAGAAAAGGGCAAAAAATTTCCGCAACCGGATAACCTGCAAAAATTGGCCATAGCCTTGGGAGTAACCTCTGATTATATGAGAGCCCCCGAACTGACCAAACAATTTGCACCGCTCGGCGACCTGCTGCAAAGCAATTTTCTCAATGAATTGCCGCTTGATTTGTTTGGTATAGACCTGCAACAAGTCGTCGAAATTATTGCCAAAGCGCCGGACAAAGTCAATGCTTTTATTTCTGCCCTGCTGGAGATTGCGCGCAATTATTCCCTCAGGGAAGAAAATTTCTACTTCGCCGCCCTGCGCGCTTATCAGGAGTTGCGCATGAATTATTTTGAGGAAATTGAGCAGGAAGCAGATGTTTTTGTAAAAAAATTCAAACTCCCAACGGATGGTGGTGTGCCGGTACAGCGTTTGGCGGATTGCCTCCAAACCGAATTTGGTTATCAAATAGACGACAAAGGATTAGCCAAATACCCGGAGTTGCAAAGCCTGCGCTCCGTGTATCAACCCAAGAAACGACAACTCCTGCTCAACCCCAAACTGAACAGCCAACAACGCGCTTTTCAATTGGCTAAAGAGTTGGGATTCAACGTGTTGGGATTAAAAGAGCGCCCGTTAGCCTCCAATGCGTTGCGGGTCGGAAATTTTGAGGAAACCCTTAATAACTACAAAGCCGCTTATTTCGCCGTTGCAGTACTCATCAATCGCCACGCTTTTGTGCGCGACCTTTCCGCTTTTTTTGCCCGAACCACCTGGGATGCCACCGTACTGCCCCAATTAATGCAAAAATATCAGGCCGGTCCTGAAGTATTGTTTCAGCGGTTCAATGTGCTTTCTAAAGAATTTAACCTGCATAAAGTCTTTTTTATGCGTTTTATCCACGATTTGCAGGCTGATACTTTTGAAATTGACAAAGAGTTGCACCTCAACCGAAGACACCAACCACACGCATCCGGATTGAATGAAAGATACTGCCGTCGCTGGCCTTCCATTACCCTGCTGCGCGAGTTGCAACATTTACAGCAGAAAACCGGCGATGCTACCCGGCAAATTGCCGGAGTACAGCGGGCGCATTTTCTGCATTCACAGGATGAATATTTGTGTGTAGCCGTAGCAAAACCCGCCTATCCCACCATAGGGCGCAATGTCAGTGTAACGTTAGGGGTTTTATTAGACGATACGGCCAAACGCACCATCCGTTTTTGGGATGATCCTGCCATCAACCGGCAGGTAGTGAATGTTACCTGCGAGCGTTGCAACCTGGAGCCTTGTGCGGAGCGGGCTGCTCCCCCAACAGCGATCCGGCGGCGGGAGGAACGCAGAAAAATGCAGGAAGTGTTGACGCGATTGACGGGTTAGGGGCACGGGAATTGATTAATTGATTACCAATAATTTACATCATTCATTATTCACCATTAAGTATGTTTCGCCACTCGGTTTTGCTGTTTTTGTTCTTTTGCAGTGCTCCTCTGCTGACTGCTCAACAACCTCAAAAAGTTTATACAGGTTTTCATTTGATGAATTTGTATGGTTTGAATATGGACGAACATTCGTTCTATGCAGATTTTTATGTTTGGTTTCGGTGGAAAGGCCGAACAGATCCGACAAATATAGAATTTGTAAATATGATAGAAAAGTGGAGTAGGGATGCCGCGACCTTTGATGGCGACTCTACCCCGGTAAAGTTAAAAGACGGCTCTAATTACAAGATCATGCGCATTGAAGGGCGTTTTTTCCATGCTTTCATGCTCAATCGGTTCCCTTTGGATGAACATATTTTGGATATTCAGATTGAAAATCCCAATTTTCCGGTAGATTCTATTGTTTATTTACCTGATACCGGAATAGTCGGCGTACGAAAATCGCTGAATATGGTGGGCTGGGTTACCAAGGACAGCAAAGTGTCCTCAACGGTTCAGGATTACGGAACCAATTTTGGCAATCCTCAGGAAAACGCTCAAAAATTTAGCAACCTTGCGTTTACCATCACGCTGGCCCGGCCATTCAGTTATTTTCTTTTAAAAATGCTCCTGCCGCTCATCATCGTCATGATTGTGAGCGTCGGATCATTATTGCTGCATCCTTCCCATATTGATACCCGGTCTTCACTGCCGATTGGTGGTTTGTTGACGGCTGTATTTTTGCAACAAACGTACAACGATGCCCTGCCGGATACGGGGTATATGGTGTTGATGGATAAATTGTACCTGTTGTGCTACATGCTCATTTCTTTGGTGCTTTTGCAAATCATTTTAGCGGGCAATGCCTTAGTCAAAGGCGTAGATGACCGGGTAATTGTCCGACAGGAACGGCGACAAATTTGGTTGTATTTTGCCGTTTTTGCACTGGGAGTCATAGTAATCTCTCTGTTTTAAGGTGAGGAGAATTTGGGAAATACACAGTCCACAGTCAGACAGTTCACAGTCAGACAGTCCATAGTCCACAGTCCACAGTCAGACAGTCCACAGTCAGACAGTCCATAGTCCACAGTCCACAGTCCACAGTCAGACAGTCCACAGTCAGACAGTCCATAGTTCACAGTCGGACAGTCCATAGTCCACAGTTAGTCTAGTCCACAGTCCACAGTCCACAGTCCACAGTCCACAGTCCACAGTCCACAGTCCACAGTCCACAGTCCACAGTCCACAGTCGGACAGTCTACAGTCCACACAGATAGTCTACAGTCCACACAGACAGTCCACAGTTCACAGTCAGACAGTCTACACAGACGTCCACAGTTCACAGTTAGACAGTCTGTAGTCCACACAGACAGTCTACAGTCCACACAGACAGTCCACAGTTCACACAGACAGTCCACAGTTCACAGTCTACAGCCCACAGTCAAATCAACGCATTAACAAATAAACAAATCAACGCATCAAAAAATCAAAAGGCCGGCACACCTTACGGCGACCGGCCCAAAAAGCAGGATGTACTGTCCCGACTAATCCTGCACATGAATTTTTTTATTTGTTTTCTTGCTGCATAAATCGATTGATTTCGGTTAATATCGCGGCCTTTATGCCATCAGGGAAATCTGATAATTCATAATCATGCTCATACTCATCCCGGATGTAGAGAATAAGAATTCCTTTAAGGTTTTCATAGGTTACGGTGGTTTCCTGTGGAATAGTTGCTACGGTATCCGAATGTTTCCAAAAAAATACTATAATTTCCAACTTGCTTTTTGTGCTGCCATCGGGGTGTAGCAACTCGTGCAGATATTTAAATGCGTGGTCTGGCATGATTTATTCAAATTTATTATGGAACTTTGCGCATGAATAACACCACAAAGTTATATATTTTATAAATAATTTTAAAAATTTATTTCAATAAAAATGTAGTATTTTTTGTTAATGCTACATAAAATTGAATTAAATATATTTAAATTATTGATTAATGAAAAAATACAAAAGTTATTTTATTTTAATATATTTTAATTATTTTTAAAATTTTAGTAATAAAATTATTTTTTTATATAAAATTAAAATGAAAAAACAAAACTAACAAACGATTAATACATTTACTGCTGGTTAATGTAGGCTGGTGGTTACAAACAAATACATTTTGCCGACCATGACAGGTGAAATAAAATATTATCCGGAAGCCGTGACCCGTGCGGTAAAACGGCTTCGAGCCGATGGGGTCAATATTAAAACCCTTTCTGCGGAGGTGAGTGCCGTGTACTACACCAAACTGTACGATAAGATGGGAAAAAGGGCGATGATACCCGAATCTTTCCTGGAGCCTATTATGGCGCGTTATCCGGCATTCCGACAATATTTGGGTGGCGGTACCACAGAGGAACCATCGCCAGCAGTTATATCCGACTCGGATGTGCCCGAATATCGTATAGATAGCCGGGTGGACCATCGGGCAAATCATCAACGCTTCGATAAGTTGGAACAAAAAATTGACCAGGTTATGGAGGAAACCCGTGAATATCGTCGGGTATTAGAAAATCAGGTGCAACTCAACATCGAGTTAGTACGGGAGAAAGATTCCATCACCAAAGAACTCATAGAACTACTGAAGAAATACGCAAAATGAGTGGCTGGGGAATTTGTAAAATCAAACATAAACACACAGATATACATGAAAAAAACACTTTCACTTGTCCTGATAGCCTTTTTGGCGCTTCATACGAGTACTTTTGCTCAAAGCCGTAAAATAAAACCATCCGGTAATACGAATCCCGGTCCTCCCGCTGAAATGCGCTTGAAATGGCCGGGCAAAGCGGCCGTTCCGGTAGTGGAGAACCCCTTTGGTCTTCCGTCCGTTCGGATGAAGCCACTCCCGCCGCTCCCGGCTAACCGCCCGGCATCAGAAAATGTCAGGATCGTGCAGGGCGAAAATGGCCTTCCAATCTTTTTTTCCGGTCAAACTGCTGCTTCAGTATCATCGGCAGAGTATAAAACGCCGGCAATGCGGGCGGTAGAGTATTTTGCCAGCCTGAATCCAGCCGGAATCCGAAAGCCGGCAGCAGAATTTGCGGTAAAAACAGTTCAGGAAGACGAACAAGGCAACTTGCACGTGAGAATGGAACAAACCTTTCAGGGTATTCCCGTGTATGGAGGGGAGGTAATCGCCCATGCCGATAATGGTATTTTTCAAACGCTCAACGGGCGGTATTTTCCCACGCCGCTGCTGAAAGACGTGAAGGCCTCGGTGAATGCCGAACAAGCTATTGAAGTCGTAAAAATCCGTATTGGCGCCAATAAGATCAAAACAGCATGGAGCACCCTCGACCTCAAAATGATTGGTAATAAACGCCAATTTGAGGCGGAATTAGTGGTTTATCACACAAACGGAGCCTTAGATGGCGAAAAATTGGCTTGGGTAATCACTGCCCGGCCAAACCTGATGACCCGTACCGTTTATTTTGTAGAAGCAAAAACGGGTGAAATTATCCACACGTTCGATCACACTTGCCGCATTGCCGGAAATCATCAACACGATGCGGAAGGTGATTGTACAGGGTCAGATGACCCGATAAAGCCGGCTAATTTTACGGTGGATGCGCCACTGGTTGCCAACGGGCCGGTCACCGCCAACGGACTTGATCTGTTGAACCAAAACCGCAGTTTCGGTGCCTGGATGGATGTGAGCGGGGCCATTGTACTGGAAGATGCCAGTAAGCCAATGTTCAACTCGGCAGCCTCTGATATGCCAACTGACCCGGTGGGTGCTATCATCACCTATGATGCCAAAAACACTTCACCCGAAAAACAAGCCACTTTTGATTATAATTTTGTTATTTCAAGTACCTCCACATTTAGTAATAAGAGTGCCGTAAGTACCCACTACAACAGCATCAAAAGCTATGATTATTTCCGCACTAAATTCAATCGCAATAGTATTGACGGGGCAGGAGGGAATGTCGCTGCTTTTTTTAACGTAACAGAATCAGATGGCTCCTCTATGGACAATGCTTTTTGGAATGGCGAAGCAATGTGGTATGGCAATGGCGGGTCATTTTTCAAGCCCTTAGCCCGGGGCCTTGACGTAGGCGGTCATGAACTAACGCATGGTGTGGTGGAAAAAACCGCCAATTTAGAATATCAGGGAGAAAGCGGCGCACTCAATGAGTCTTTCGCCGATGTATTTGGGGTTATGATTGACAACGACGACTGGAAAATTGGGGAAGACGTGGTGCAGCCCGGTGTCAGCCCTAATGGATGCCTACGTGATATGCAAAACCCCAATAACGGTGCCCCCATCAACTCGCAATGGTGGCAACCCCGAAACATGAGCGAACGATACACCGGCACAGAAGATAATGGCGGCGTACACATCAACAGCGGTATCCCCAATTATGCCTTTTATCTGTTTGCCAGCAACCCGGCCGTTGGTAAAGACAAAGCCGAGCAGGTCTATTATAAAGCACTGCGCGATTATTTGGTGAAATCCAGCAAATTTATTGATTGCCGCTTGGCGATCATCAAAGCCGCTACGGATTTGTACGGTGGCAATGTAGCGAATGTGGCAGCCGCTGCTTTTGAGGCAGTGGGCATTGGCGGCACGCAGGCTGGTGGCAATTATCTCGGTACCTTAGCCGTAAATCCGGGAACGGATTATGCGTTGTGCGCCCCGGCCAACTATTCGCGGTTGGACTTAGCCAATGGGAGCGGTACCGTTTTGGGTGCTGTTTATAATCAAAAAATTAAAAGCCGTCCGAGTGTACGCGACAACGGTACTGAATTTGTTTTTGTAAACGATAATGGCGATATTATTGGCGGCACTTTAGTCTATTCCGGCGGTAATATTACCCCTCAGACGGATATTTTGAGCGATCAACCCGTGTGGCGCAGCGCTGCCATGTCAAAAGATGGCCGCTATGTGGCTGCCGTTCGGGAAACGATTGAAAACATCATTTTTGTATTTGATTTGGCTTCGGGTTTGAGCCGTGCCTATACGCTGTATAATCCAACGTATTCCCAAAATGGTAATAAAACCGGAGAGGTACATTATGCTGATGTGCTGGAATTTGATTATTCGGGCGAAAATCTCATGTATGATGCCTACAATGAAAGCATCAACAGCGTAGGCGACACCATCAGTTATTGGGATATCGGCTTCCTTCAGTATCGGGATAAAGGCCAGTTTGTCCAGCCCAAAGATTTGTTTATCTCCAAGTTGTTTAGCGGACTGCCCGAAAAAACGAGTATCGGCAACCCTACTTTTGCCAAAAACTCCCCTTTTATCATCGCTTTTGACCTCATTGATGGCATCAAAGACCCGTCAGACCCACAATATGACATATTAGGGGCTAACACCGAAACGGGTGATTTTGATGCATTGTTAGAAAATAACGGCGATTTGGGATGGCCCAATTACAACCGCTTAGACAATGCGGTGATCTACGAGGGTCTTTCCGATGACAACAATTATAATATCTACAAACGCAATGTGGATGCCAGCAAAATCAAAGGATCGGGCCTCGAAGCGCAGTTTATCGCCAATCGGTTATGGGGTGTGTGGTTTGCCAATGGCACCCGCAGCTTTCAGGTGACGGATGCTAAAGAACCGGGCGCACAGCTGTCCGGCTTATCTGTTTCACCAAACCCAACCGCCCATATTGCTACGGTACAATTTGATGCGCCAACTGCTGCTGCCACGCGCTGCACCCTCGTTAACCTGATGGGACAGACGCTGCTGACGCGCACATTTGACGCAGCGGAAGGCATTAATACCTTTGGTGTTGACTTGGAAGATATGCCTTCCGGAACCTATCTGGTGCGGGTAGAAACCGGAAAAGCAAGCGGCGTGGTTCGGGTAGTGAAACAATAGTGACACGGGAATGAGTTATTTGACAGTACTTGCACAATTTTTTTTGCAAAAAAAAATTGTGCAAGTACTATCAAATAATTCATTTACCGATAAAAACGCATATAAAATTTTTATTATAAAATAAATTGTAAACTGTATGCACAGACACTAATTAATAAGTAGTCAATAGTCGGCAGTCCACAGTCTCACAAACCCTTGATAATAAGGTAATTAATGAAATTAAAAACTACGATTATTGCTATTTACTTACTTATGCTCTTTGGGAATATCGAAAAACTCACATTTTGATTATTTTTAACACTGAAAATTAGATTTAGGGACCGTGAAAAAATAACTTATAAAGGTTTGTCGGCAAATCACGCCTAAATGTTATAAGTCATTTTTTAGCCATCCCATTAAACATTATTTTATTTGTTTTTATCTGTAAATAAATTAATTGAGTGAGGTGGGTAAAATTTTTTTTGCAAAAAAAATTTTACCCACCTCACTCACTCAATTAATTTATTTCCGTGCCAAGTACCCTTTTATGTCAAAAACGCCAGCTACGGTTTTTCACGCCAAACCGCAGCCATCTTTTAACAAAAATTTCGACCTGCTCATCCGGTTTTTGCACGAGATGAAAGCGGGCGGCTATGAAGTATGTATCTGCTCGGACAATCCCAAACAGTTTGATCGGCTGCGCGCCATTTTTAAAGACCTGAAGGCGGATTTGGACTGGATGCCGGTAACGGCTTCCATCCATGAGGGGTTTATTGATGAAGACCTGCGATTGGCCGTATTGACCGATCACCAAATTTTTCACCGATACCACCAATATAAACTCCGGGTGGGTTTTACGAAAGAACAGGCCCTGAATGTGCGTCTTTTGCGCGAATTGCAGGCAGGTGATTTTGTCACCCACATAGATCATGGCATTGGCAAGTTCAGCGGTTTGCAAAAAATCGAAATTGGCGGTCAGGTGCAGGAAGCCGTCCGGTTGGTATTTAAGAACAACGACCTGCTGTATGTGAGCATCCATTCGCTGCACAAGATCAGCAAATATATCGGGAAAGAAGGTGATGCGCCGCAATTATCCAAATTAGGCTCGGACACGTGGAAGTTATTGAAAGCCCGTACCAAAAAGAAAATAAAGGATATCGCGGCAGAACTCATCAAACTTTACGCGAAGCGCCGCGCTGCTCCCGGCCACGCCTTTCCGCCCGATGATGTGCTGCAAACGGAGCTGGAAGCCTCTTTTATTTACGAAGATACGCCCGATCAACTGAAAGCCACCAATGATGTCAAAGCGGATATGGAAAAACCCTATCCCATGGATCGTTTGATTTGTGGCGACGTAGGTTTTGGCAAAACGGAGGTGGCTATTCGGGCCATTTTCAAATCGGTGACCGACGGAAAACAGGCGGCTGTGTTGGTACCCACCACCATTTTGGCCCTTCAGCACTGGAAAACCTTCACCGAACGGTTTGTTGATTTCCCGATCACGGTGGATTATATCAACCGGTTCAGGTCGGCCAAAGAGAAAAAAGATATTTTAGAAAAACTCAAAAAGGGGCAGATAGATGTCATTATTGGCACCCACGCGCTATTGAGTAAGGACGTAGGGTTCAAAGACCTCGGATTGCTGGTGGTGGATGAGGAACAAAAATTTGGCGTGACCTCCAAAGAAAAACTGCGCTCCATTAAAGTTAACGTGGATACCCTCACCCTGACCGCTACTCCCATTCCGCGTACCCTGCAATTTAGCCTGATGGCCGCCCGCGATCTGTCGGTCATCCGCACCCCGCCGCCCAACCGGCAACCCATCCATACCGAAATTCGCGTTTATAGTGAAGACCTGATTAGAGATGCTGTTCATGCGGAGGTGAATCGGGGCGGGCAGGTGTTTTTTGTGCACAATCGCGTCAATGACCTGCCGAAGGTGGTGGAATTGCTGAGGAAAATTTGCCCGAATGCAGATGTCGCCATGGCGCACGGACAAATGGAGCCGGAGCAGTTGGAGCAGGTACTAACGGATTTTATCAACCGAAAACACGATGTGTTGGCCTGCACCAATATCATAGAAACGGGTTTGGACATTCCCAATGCCAATACGATCATCATCAATCGGGCGGATATGTTTGGCCTGAGCGACCTGCACCAGCTGCGGGGCCGCGTGGGCCGTTCCAATGCCAAAGCGTATTGTTATTTATTTGCTCCGCCCCTGAGTGTGTTGACCCCGGAAGCGCGCAAACGCCTGAAAACCATCGAGGAATTTAGCGATCTGGGTAGCGGTTTTGCGGTGGCTATGCGCGATTTAGATATCCGCGGGGCGGGTAATCTGTTGGGGGGAGAACAATCGGGTTTTATTGCCGACATCGGGTACGAAACTTATCAAAAGATATTGGATGAAGCGATTCAGGAATTGAAGGAAACGGATTTTAAAGACTTGTTTAAAGAAGAAATTGCACTTAAAGGCAGTTATGTGCGGGATGTAACCATTGAAACCGACGTAGAAATGCTCATTCCTGATGAATACGTGACCAATACGCAGGAACGCCTGAACCTGTACACGGAACTCAATGAAATCGCTGATGAAGCGGGAATTGCGGCCTTTTCCAACCGATTGGAAGACCGTTTTGGCAAATTGCCCAAACAGGTCAATGCTTTATTTGAAGCCCTGCGCTTGCAATGGATTTGTAAAAAAATCGGTTTTGAACGGCTGATTCTCAAAGGCGGCAAATTGCGCTGTTATTTTACCGCTAATCCGCAATCTTCTTTTTATGAAACGGAACATTTCAAAAAAATCATGGCGTTGGTACAACAGAAAGGCAGGATCATGGGTGTTTCCCTGAAACAAACCACTAAGGATCTAATTTTGGTGCAGGATGAAATTAGGACAATTAAACAGGCAAAGGCTACTTTGGAAATAATAGCCGGGCAAAAATAAATACATGGTAAATTAAGTTTACAGTGTAATAAAGTGTTTTGAATCCCTTTTGTACCTTTGCACGCTTTTACGCGTTCTTAAACTATTGTTTTTTACGGCAGACGAAATTCCTTTCTGCCTGAAAAACGGTCAATAATCAACTTATTTTTGAATATTTTCTTACAAAAAATGATCAATATACGGGTGTTATGCGCATGTGTTCTTTTTGCTACGCTCGTCTGCACACTGTCTGCCCAGAATTTTCGCGTACAATTAGCGGCTTATCCTGATGCGAAGCCTGCCGCTTATTTTCGGGAGCGGGGAGTGGAGTCGGTCACGACGGTACAGCAAATGGGTATGTATCAGTATTTCTATTCGGAATATTTTAAAACCCGGGAAGATGCGGAAAAAATAGTGGCACAGGTGAAAGGAAAAGGGTTTCCGTTTGCCACTATCCTTGACCTCGAAGAACAGCGGGTGCTGTTGGGAACGGGTTGCCCCTATTATCGCAATGGGGTTATCGTGGTGAAAGATACCGCGCAGGAGGTCACTTCCCGCAATATTTATTTTGATTATGGCCGCCACCAACTGACACCGGAATCAAAAACAGCCCTAAATGTGGTGGCAGACTGGCTGAAAAAACATCCTAAACTCAAATTGGGAATCGTTGGCTTTACTGATAATGTCGGCAAGTCGGAGGATAATATGGAATTAGCGACCAATCGCTCCCGCTCGGCACGCAATTACCTGATAGCGAAAGGTGTTCGCGCCGACCGGATGTTTATTCAGGTATTGGGAGAAATGGGTGCTGCTGCTCCCAATACGGATGATATGGGCAATGATATAGAAGAAAATCGCCGATGGAATCGCCGGGTCACGCTGGCTATTGCTGATGAAAACGGCGAATTGAAACTCGATGAAATTTTGGGAAGGAAAAAATAATGGGTAAATGGCTGAATGGCTGTTTGATTTTAGCGTTTTGCGGCAATTTACGGTGCTTATAACGCATCTAAGTAGTCCACAGTCTACAGTCCAAAGTCTCACAAACCCTTGATAATAAGGTAATTAATGAAATTCGAAACTACGATTATTTCTATTTACCTACTTATCAGTATCTCGTATCCCTTACTCTCGCGTTCTCCGTCTGGTGTCTTATTTCTTGGTCAATTTTTCACTTACTCAATTCTTCACTTACTCAATTACTCAATTCTTCACTTACTCAATTCTTAAATTACACAATTACTCAATATAAAATGTTTGATTTTAGCCTGACAGAAGAGCAAATAGCGGTCCGCGATGCTGCACGCCAATTTGCCCAACAAGAATTAAAGCCCGGTGTCATAGAGCGCGATTCCAAAATGCAATACCCCTATGAACAGGTGCGCAAAATGGCCGAACTCGGTTTTTTGGGTATGATGGTCTCCCCGGAATACGGCGGCGGTGGTATGGACACCTTGTCGTACGTGCTGGCTATGGAAGAAATTAGCAAAGTAGACAGTTCGTGTTCCGTCATTGTATCGGTCAATAACTCCTTAGTTTGCTGGGGATTAGAGGAGTACGGCAACGAAGAACAAAAACGCCAATACCTCCCCAAACTCGCCACTGGCGAATGGATCGGTTCCTTTTGCCTTTCTGAACCGGAAGCTGGCAGCGATGCCACCAGTCAACGCACTACCGCCGTGGATATGGGCGACCATTACCTCTTGAACGGCATAAAAAACTGGATTACCAGCGGCGGTACCTCTAAGGTGCACCTCGTGATGGCGCAAACAGACGCAGCCAAAGGTCACCGGGGCATCAATGCGTTGATTGTGGAAACCGACTGGCCCGGGGTCACCATCGGTGCCAAGGAAGACAAATTGGGTATTCGTGCCTCCGATACCCATACCATCATGTACACCGATGTAAAAGTGCCCAAAGCCAATCGCATCGGAGCAGACGGTTTTGGATTCAAATTTGCCATGAAAACCCTTTCCGGCGGCCGCATCGGCATCGCGGCACAGGCATTGGGCATTGCAGCCGGTGCGTATGAATTGTCGGTGGCTTATTCAAAAGAGCGCGCTGCGTTTGGCAAACCCATCAGCCAACACCAGGCTATTGCTTTTAAAATAGCGGATATGGCGACCGATATAGAGGCGGCACGACTGATGGTTTACCGCGCTGCCCGCTTGAAAGACCAACACCTGAACTACGACCAGGCCGCAGCCATGGCCAAGTTATTCGCCTCGGATGTAGCCATGCGCCACACCGTGGAGGCGGTGCAGATTCATGGCGGCTACGGGTTTGTAAAAGAATACCACGTAGAACGCCTCATGCGTGATGCCAAAATCACCCAAATATACGAAGGCACTTCGGAAATACAACGTATTGTTATTTCCAGGAATGTGTTGAATGGGGATTTGTATGTGTGAGGGGTTGAGAAGGGTTATTGCTTTCCCCCAAATATGTCAAGCACTCAATTAATTGGGAGGGGGCTACATAAATTTTTTGTAAAAAAAATTATAACTTCCTCCCAATTAATTCATTCCCGCGCCACCTCCAATACCAAAATTTCTACCCTTTGATTCTTTTTCCGGCTTTCCGGGTTGATATTTGGAAGCAAAGGGCGGGTTTTTCCGTATCCTTTGTGTTGAATTTGCCCGGCTGCAACCCCCTTTGACACCAACCAGTCCGCTACTGCTTTTGCGCGTTTAGAAGAAAGTTCATTGGCAAATTTATCATCGGGATTATTGTTGGTATGACCGCCTACTTCTACTTTTACATCCGTATTGTTGCGCAGAAATCGGGCTAAATCGGACAGCGTGGCCTCACATTCCGGTTTGATATCAAATTGATTGGCACCAAAATATAGATTGTCCAGACGGATGATACTGCCTCTTTTGATGACCCTTCTGTCCATGTTGGCCGATACGGGTACCACATTGGGTGCAGCAGGAACCAATTCGGGTATAGCTGCTGTTTTTTTGGGCGGCTGCGGGATGGTGGTAGTTTCTTTTTTTACTGGTATCGTTTTGGCGGCTATTGTGTCTTTTGGCAGTTGCTTTTTTTCTTTCATTTCAGGCATAGCTTCCGGTGCGCAGATAATTTTTCGAATGACAGAAAGGTTATCCAAAGCAACGTGGCCGCTATACGCGTACACTAACGGCGTTTTATAATAGGCCTCGATAATGAGGTGTGAATAATTACCTTTTTTAGGGCTGATTCTGAAATTAAAACCCAACCAGCGATAAGTGATCACTACTGGTGTCTCGAACAGCATTTCAGTGCGCTCACATACACTGTTGCCTCCCCATATTCGTACCACTACCGGAATAGCATAAGTAGTTAATTCACCCGTTTTAACGCTTTTTTTCATACAACTATCCCGACAAACATCCACACTAAATTCATAACAACTGTTCTTTTCTAACGGCTCACTCAGTTTTTGCCCCACCGAATTATAGGTATCGTTGTCATAGACCATTAAAACAAGATAGGAGTTCCCGTTGGTCGGCTTGCCTCTTACCTTAAAAAAACCTGGTTGCACATCAGGTACCCACGTTTCGGCAGCACTACAATTGGTCCAGCCTGCCGGCACTTTTCCGGCTCCGGGTTTATCCTCAAATGACGGATTAGCGCTCCAACGTATTTCCTTTTCGGTAGTTTGGCTATGTGCCTGAAACGATAAAAGAAAAACAGCCGCAAATGGCAACCAGCCCGTGAGGGAAGGCAATATATTTTTGTGGTTTATGCTGTACATGGGTGTGAAATGGGTTAAGTCGCTAAAAATTGTGGCTGAATATTTGTTTGGTTAAATGACGGTATTTACTCGTTTCTAAGCGATACAGCCTTTACTTAAAACGCAAAAGTAGCCAATTATCCCGTTCTGGCAGCCAAAACCCGGCTAATTTGTGTTTTAATAACAAATGAATAATTATTGCTACGCAACTACCGCTCTGATTTTGTGCCTTTTGCCTATTTTGTGTTTCAAAACAATTCGCCGGTGAATAGTTGTAAAAATGAATACTTTTGCCAAATAAAACCTTGCAACCATGAGATAAGTAGTCCGCAGTCGGCAGTCCACAGTCAATAGTCGGCAGTCCGCAGTCAATAGTCGGCAGTCCACAGTCAATAGTCGGCAGTCCACAGTCTCACAAACCTTTGATAATAAGGTAATTAATGAAATTAAAAACTACGATTATTTCTATTTACCTACTTAATTTGACAAACAAATCAACAAATCAACAATTTATATGGGTCTTTTCTCTGTTATTCTTTCTGTGGCACTACTTTTAGTGCTGATTTTAGTGTTGAAATTAAATGCTTTTATTTCCCTGATCATCACGGCATTATTTACCGGATTTACCAATGGAATGGAGGGCATTCAGGTAATAAAATCGGTACAAATCGGCATTGGCAGCACCATGGGCCCATTGGTTTTGGTGCTTGGTTTTGGCATTATGCTCGGCAAATTGCTGACCGAAAGCGGTGCCGCTCAGCAACTTACGCGCACCATGTTATCGGCATTTGGTGCCAAAAGGGCAAAGGTGGTGCTGGCATTGACGGGTTTTATAGTAGGATTAGCCATGTTTTACAACGCGGGTTTTGTGGTGTTGCTGCCGTTAGTATTTACCATGGCTACCCAAACCGGCTTGCCGGTGGTCTATTTAGCCATCGCAATGGCCTCTTCTCTTTCCGTTACCCACGGCTTTTTGCCGCCGCACCCCGGCCCCACCGCCATTGCATCACTCCTCAAGGCCAATGTAGGTATTACCCTGTTTTACGGGGTAATTATTGCTATCCCAACTATCATAGTGGCGGGGCTTATTTTTCCGGAATGGCTAAAAAAATGGCCATCTAAACCCCTTTTCGGCATCTTTAATGCCGCTCTGATCCCGGAAGAACGGCTTCCGGGATTTGGCATCAGCTTGCTGTGCGCCACCCTGCCCGTCTTGCTCATTGCACCTGCTACGGTAGCGGAACTAACCCTTCCCGCCGACGATAATTTGCGAAAAATATTGATTTTTATCGGCGATCCGGGCGTAGCCATGTTGCTTTCGGTGCTGGCGGCAGTGCTGCTGCTCGGTGTTTTTCAAGGTGAAAAAATGAAGACTATCGGGCAGCACTTAGAATCTTCAGTGGGAGCAGTAGCGATGATTTTATTGATTATTGCCAGTGGAGGGGCCTTCAAACAGGTATTAACCGATTCGGGGATGGGGGCTAAAATTGCTGCACTGTTTCAGGGCAGCACCTGGTCGCCGTTGTTTTTAGGATGGTTAGTGGCGGCGTTGGTGCGGGTTACGATTGGTTCTGCTACTGTAGCCGGGTTGATGGCCGGCGGCATTATCGCCCCGGTGGTGGTACAGTCGGGGGCTAGTCCCGAATTGATGACCTTATCCGTTGGGGCCGGCAGTCTTATGTTTTCCCACGTGAATGACACCGGCTTTTGGATGTTTAAAGAATACTTTGGGCTGACCATTCGGGAAACAATCCTTTCCTGGTCGCTCATGGAGACCATTGTATCCGTGATGGGACTGCTGGGGGTATTGCTGTTGTCGGTTTTTTAGTGTTTTAGTGTTTCATTGCTTCTAAATGAGTTGAGTGCTTGACATATTTGGGGGAAAGCAATATGAAATATAGGGAAACATAGGTGGTTGACAAGTGTTGTGAAACTTTTCCCTTTTAATGTATTGTGGTTCCCCAAATGTGTCAAGCACTCAATTAATTCATTTACCGATAAAACACATCACCGTTAAAATAATGCAGTTAAAACAGTCCACAGTCTGTGATTTCCTGCCTTGTGTCTGAAGTCTTGTGTCTGAAGTCTTGTGTCTGAAGTCTTGTGTCTGAAGTCTTGTGTCTTGTGTCTGAAGTCTTGTGTCTGAAGTCTTGTGTCTTGTGT